>Ga0190359_1000311_pt1 | contig 33733 bp, 38 predicted proteins | sample 48721823_MG_FD_161269 | JGI IMG/M metagenome (GOLD analysis project Ga0190359, IMG submission 161269) | Hydrothermal vent microbial mat bacterial communities from Southern Trench, Guaymas Basin, Mexico - 4872-18-2-3_MG | ecosystem: Environmental > Aquatic > Marine > Hydrothermal vents >... | reverse complement strand
ATTATATTCTTGAGCTTTTCTATTGATTGGATTAATTCTCGATCAGTCATATCTTTTACAGCCAACATATTATTAACTACCCCATACCCATTCCCCAATATGTCCAATATAAGGAAAAACATGTCTAAATAAAGGAAAAATTCGATAATTTCCTTATATAAGGAAAATTTATTTCCTTCATTCAGCCATTTTTATAAGACAATTCTTTCTTCTAAACCAAGAGCAATTGCCTCTTTATATGGAAGCTCCCAAATTTTCCGTTTTCTATTCCAATATCCACCAGCTGCTTTAACCAGTTTTCCGATATTTATCTCACCATACAATACTTTAATTCCAACTTTTTTATTAGCCGGTACTATATTTTTATCCGGGTTCCATGGTTTTTCTTCAACAATAAGTTCAACAGTCTTTATTTTCATTTTCCTTTCAAAGTCATACTTATACCTTACACAAATCAATTTCTCCCCATACTTGTTTACCCATTTTTTTAGTGCCGGGCCGGCCTGCTTTTATTGTTTTCCCTAAACGAACCATTATAAAATCCTTTACAACCTGTCCGCCGGGCTTTTTACTGCTCTTGCACCATGATTGAGAACGTGAGTGTAGATCATGGTTGTTTCCAAATGCCTATAACGGATTTTATTTTTTCAAATATCTTTCTATGAAATCACCTCTGCACATATAAACGTTTTCGGTAATATTTATCTGTATCTGCAGGTCACCAGTTTCTTTAAATAACATTTCAACTGTTTAAGGGATCTTTTTTTGAAACACTTTTCTTTGTGACAATTTGTGTTAAAAAAGCTTATTAAAAATAGTTATAATTATTGTAATTAAATTATATTGGAAAATCAAGTAAAAAATTATAGCTCTCTTGCACGCTCTGAAATTTTGCTAATGTTCTGCACTCTAAATAATTGTCTGAGAATCTGATTTAAAATTAATGAAATGATTGTTATTTTTTCATTGCATTACCCTGAATGATTTATTATATTAGCTAAATTTTAACCTGAAAATCTAACAAATCGGAGGAAACCATGAAATCGCAAGTCATTATCCCAAAAGGCTACAAACCGGCCTTAAGCCTCAAGGAGACTGAAAAAGCTATCAGAGAAATTAAAGAATTCTTTCAGACTAATCTGTCTTTTGAGCTTAATTTGGTACGTGTAACAGCTCCAATTTTTGTACGTGCTAATACAGGGATTAATGACACTCTTAATAATGTCGAAAGACCTGTGTCTTTTCCGATTAAAGACCTCGGAGATGTTAAAGCTGAAATAGTACATTCCCTTGCCAAATGGAAAAGGCTCATGCTTGCAGAATACGGATTTAAGACCGGAGAAGGGTTATATACTGATATGAATGCAATCCGTGCGGATGAAGCTCTTGACAATATCCATTCTTTATATGTGGATCAATGGGACTGGGAAAAAGTAATATCAGCAGAACAGAGGAACCTGGAATTCCTTAAATCAACTGTTAATAAAATATATAATGTAATAGTACGCACTGAGAAATATATTTGTTATAAACATGAGAATCTGACCCCTTTTTTACCGGAGCAGATAACATTTATTCACACTGAAGAACTTGAGCAGGAGTATCCTGAACTCACACCTCAGCAAAGAGAGTATGAAGCATGTAAAAAATACGGTGCTATCTTTGTTACAGGTATCGGGCATCCCCTTAAAAACGGCCAGCCTCACGACGGAAGAGCGCCGGATTACGACGACTGGTCAACCCGGAATAAAAAAGGATTTCTCGGATTAAACGGAGATATTATTGTTTATTATCCTGTACTTGACATTGCATATGAACTCTCATCAATGGGTATAAGAGTTGATAAAAAAGCGCTTTTAAGGCAGCTTGGTATCCGCAATGAGCAGGATAAGAAAAAGTTATATTTTCACAAACAGCTGCTGGAAGGCAAACTGCCTCTTTCAATAGGCGGCGGTATTGGCCAGTCAAGGCTGTGTATGCTTTATCTTCACAAAGCCCACATTGGAGAGATACAGAGCAGTATCTGGCCGGAAGATATGATAAAACAATGCAGAAAACACAATATCTTTATTCTGTAAGAGTTATTTAATCCTCATAAAAGCTGTCTCTGCATTCTGTCGGGACAGCTTTTTTGTATAATAAGAAAATTTTATTGATATTTTTAATATATTTTATAAATTGTACAACCAAGGAGATGTTTTTATGATTCTCCTCACCTTACTTTAATACAATCTCATGGAGGAAACATGAAAAGACTTATTCTTTTTTTGCTTTTTGCAGCAATTCTTGTATCATGTTCAACAAACAACAATTCACCTTTTACTATTAACGGTACTGTCAAAGGACTGGACAGCGCTAAAGTTGTTTTGATTAAATTTGGCGGAGAAAACGGATATACAAGAATAAGGACAGATTCAACAATAGTAAAAGACGGAAAATTCACATTTACCGGTAAAACAGGGGAACCTGAGCAAGTACTGCTTTCATTTGGTTACAGACAGGGAATTTATCTGTTTCTTGAGCCCGGGGCAATAACTGTCAGTGCTGATATTGACAGTCTGAGAGATGCAGTAATTATCGGCTCTAATAGTCAGGATATTTTAAACAAATGTAATGACAGGCTCAAGCCTTTTTCAGAAGAGCAGGACAAACTAATTGCCGAATACAGAAAAGCGGCTCAAAAAAACGATGAAAAAACCATAAAAAAAATTATTGAAAAATGGAATGCTCTTGATGAAAAAAGAAACGAGGAAGTAAAAAAGATTATTGCCGAAAATAAAGATAACGTAATAGGCGCATTCCTGGTCCGAAGTTATTTTGGTGCAACATCTCCTCTTAAAGAACTGGAACCTCTTTTTAATCAACTTGATCCTTCTCTGCAAAACTGTAAATACTATAAAATTCTTTCCAAAAGAATAAACATATTAAAAAATGTTCAGATTGGAAAACCTGCCCCTGACTTTACACAAAATGATGCTGACGGAAATCCTTTTACTCTTTCCTCTTTAAAAGGTAAATATGTTTTAATAGATTTCTGGGCAAGCTGGTGTGGTCCCTGCATTAGAGAAGCTCCAAATGTAGTTAAAGTATATAAAAAATTCCATGATAAAGGATTTGATATTATTGGCGTTTCTTTTGATAATAAACGGGAACCGTGGTTAAAAGCAATTAAAGACTACAACCTCTCATGGCATCATGTAACTGAATTAAACGGCTTTAATAATTCTGCGGGAAGACTTTACGGGGTAAATGCTATCCCTCACACAGTACTTATTGATAAAGACGGTATTATAATTGCAAAAAATCTACGGGGCGAAGACCTGCAGAAAAAACTGGAAGAAATCTTCAAATAGATTGAAATAAACATCATTTAATATTTCTCAATAAATGCTTTGGTATCGTACAAAATCCGGTGCCAAAGCATTTTTATTGATTTTTACACAAATACTTTATATTATAAAACAAACGAACATCCTCAAGATGTACAATTATTATCATTTGCTCTGCTGACTTGTTTAAATAAAAATTTATATCCATAAAGGAGGATCTGAAAATGAAGGCAAAAAAACACTTTCTCAAGATCCTGCATGTAGAACTGGAAGATCTGAAGGAAGATATAAACGATATGCTCTCTCTGTGTAGAAAACAGTTTGAGAGTAAATCAATAACAGAAAGAGTTTACATGGAAAATGCATCTTTATTTCAAAATGAGATCATGGGCATTGATGAATTTGTCAGACTGACCAAACAAACGTTACCGGAAAACTTTGAAACCCTTGATGAACTTGTTCAGTACCTTAAAAAAGAACTCAATGTGTTAATTCAGGGAGAAGGACTTGCTCCTGCAATCGAAAAATATATAAACAGAAAGATGCAGAAAGTTATTAAATACGTTCTTAGGGAAGAAATGTGACAATTTAATATGGCAGATCTATATGAAAACTCCGAAAATCTGATTTCTTTATCAGCCCTTCCCCTCTTTTATAAAGACTGAAGAACAATTTGATTGTTAAGATAATTACCTTGATTCCATGCTGATTTTTTTATATAATAATACCATTGCAGTTTACAGGTTGTAGGAGCTGTAAATTATCTGTTATTTTATTCAGTATTGAGGTAAAACATGAAAGAAATTTTCACTGGAAATAACTATCAGACAAAAGATTCCAGCGCATCCTTTATGGGCAGGCTTTGCCCTCACCTTGTTTTTTATTCTAAACTGATAAACATTGTTATCCGGGCATCAAAAATTGCAAAAAAAGGAAAATACGATGGGGAACAGTGGATAAAGTCAAGTTATGACACAATAAAGGCCATGGAATCCGTAGGAACTATATTTGAGATCAGGAATATAGATATTGTCAGGAATCTTAAAACGCCTGTTGTGTTTGTGGCAAATCATATGAGCACCCTTGAGACATTTGCCCTTCCCTGTATGATTCAACCATATAGAGATGTAACTTATGTTATTAAAGAAAGCCTGGCTACTTATCCTGTTTTTAAACACGTAATTCTTGCAAGAAATCCTATAATTGTTACAAGGGATAATCCAAGAGCTGATTTTACTACTGTTATGAAACAGGGAGCTATAAATCTTCAGAAAAATATATCGGTAATTATTTTCCCTCAGACTACAAGAACAGATAAAATTGATCCTGCTAAATTTAACTCCATCGGAATAAAACTGGCAGCAAGAGCAGGCGTTCCGGTTGTACCTGTAGCGCTCTTCACAAAAGCATGGGGAAACGGAAAAATTATTAAAGATTTTGGTAAAATAGATCCTTCCAGAAAGGTATTTTTTGAATTCGGGGACCCAGTTAAAGTGAAAGGAAACGGAAAAGAAGCTCAACAAAAAGTGATAGATTTTATCACAGACAGACTTAATTCGTGGGAATAGGAATCTGCCCGGAAGAATCCATTCCTCCGGGCCCCATAGACTCCGTTATAAGAAAATCTTCCTGAATTTTTCAGGATGCTGCAGCAATGTTTTTTTCACCCTCAGCTTGTGAGACTTCTCTCATGCGGTGATGACTCGATGAACCTGAACCATTGTCCCTGTCTCTCGTCATTGTAACATTACCCTGAAAAAATGCTTTGTCTGATACAAGTACAGATGGAGCATGAATGTCACCGACATACTTACCAGAATCTCTGATTTCAACCTTATCACTTGCAGTAAGTTTTCCCTCAAACTCACCCTCAACAATAACATTTTCAGCTTTTGCTTCTCCTTTAAACTTACCGGATCTGCCGATAATAAGCAATGCAGACAATTCTATCGTACCTTCAAGTTCTCCGTTAAGATAATAATTGTGAGTTCCCTTAACATCGCCTACAAGCCTGATGCCCTCGAATACAACAGTTGTATTCATTTTTTTTGCTTTTTCCAGAGCCTTTTGATCAAAATCCATTTGTTTAACCTCCTCTTATTAAATCCCCAAAAAGTCCTTTTTTGGATAGTTGTCCTTGTGCCTGCATAAGTTACTTAAGCAAATGCTGTGCCATTAAAAGCACATCGACGCACTTGTTATCAATCTGTTTTTATTATAGTTATCTACATCGTTGGATAAGGCGGGACAAAATTGAAATATAAATATGATACTTTTTCCCTGGTATGTGGTAATTTTTATGCAGTAACATCTATTACAAATCCCGGTGATTCCGGATCCTTTTTATCTTTAGGAACAGTTTCTTCCTGGTGCTCCGAAGTATTCACAAATTCCCTCTCATATACATCTTTTTGTTCTTTTTTGCTTTTTCTTTTGTCTTTCTCTTCTGATTTTTCTCTCTGCCTTTTTACTTCAATATTTTCCTTAATCATCTCTTCATATGAATCTGCAGAACGTTTGGACACACCAGCACCAGCAACATTTCTTATTGGTGAATCCATATGGGATGGCTCGATATGATCAGACATCGGAAAATCTCCTTTTTTCTCTTAATTAATCTTTAAGGGCCTGCTCAATACTGCTTCTTAATTTAATAAGAGCCTGAGTATGAATCTGAGATATTCTCGACTCCGAGACCTTTAATACAACCGCTATCTCTTTCATAGTCATTTCTTCATAATAGTAAAGTGTAATTGTAAGTCTCTCATTTCTTGGTAATTTTTGTATTGCATTTATTAAAATATTCTTTAATTCGTGCTGTTCAATATTTATTTTATTTTCTTTTGCATAACTGACAGAAGCAAGATTCGTTGCGACTCTTCCCTCATCTCCATTATCCAGCACATCCGACAGAGAAAGAAACCTTATAGGACTCAAACTGATAAGAATATCACGGTATTTATCAATTTCTATTCCAAGTTCGCCTGCTATCTCCTGTTCGTTGGGGCTCCGCTGAAGACTTTTCTCAAGTTTTCTTACGGTTTTCTGAACTTCCTTAACCTTGGTTCGTACTGACCTGGGAAGAAAATCATATGACCTTAATTCATCAAGAATTGCTCCCCTGATTCTCGGAACTACAAATGTTTCAAATTTTATTCCTCTTGAAGGATCAAATCTGTCAATAGCATTAATAAGGCCGATTATGCCTGAATTCTCAAGATCTTCCATAGAGAGATAAGAAGGCAGATGTGAAAACATACGTACAATCACGAACTTAACAAGACCAAGGTATTTTAAAACTATCTTCTTTTTTACGCCTTCATCTTTGGTTTTAATGTACTGTTCCCAGAGTTCTGAGGCATTATCATCTTTTTTAACTTGTAGAGCAGGTTCCATCAGAAAAATTCACCTCTTTTCTATTTATTACTTGTCTTCGTTTGATCATCTCCGGGAGTACCTGCATGACCGGATTGATGGGTATGATGATTAAATTGAGAAGAATAGAGTGTTGTAAAAAACACCATTGCCACGACAAGTCCCCCTGCATAAGTTGTAAAAAAGGCAATCATGCTTCTCCACATTGCAGGGAGAAATCTGACTCCTGTAAAAATTCCTATGCAAAAAACAATAATGCTGCTTGTTAACGAAATTGTAAAAAGGAACTTTTTCATTCTGTAAACCTCCCTGCTATTTGTTTTATACATCTGGATGCTGCGGATTCCGGTTTAAAATTAATAACAGGTTTTTGCAGCATCACTGCTTCTCTTACATTTTTATCATTGCTTATAAATCCAAGATAACTGATCTTTGCACCAAGAAAATGTTCTACAACAAGAGAAAATCTTTCAAAGACCTCTTCCGCTTCTTTTCCTGATTTTACTAAATTAACAACTATTTTAAATTCCCGGTCAGGTTCAATACTGTTCAGCACTTTCACCATTGCATATCCATCACTTACGGAAGCTGGTTCCGGCGTAATAAGAACAATCAAGTGGTCTGCAATCTGGGCAAAATCTACAATTGTCTGCGAGAAACCTGCTCCTGTATCAACTACTATAAAATTGTCAGACAGTTTATGGTTGTATATTTCTCTGAAAAAATCATCCTTTACATATTCATCAAACATGTCCACATTACTGACACCGGACGGGGATGAAAATATAGTAACACCCGACTCCTCGGTAACACCCAATGTTTTCATGCTTTTACTTCCTGCTAAAACATCCGGAAGAATTCCTTTTTCACTGCCTTCGGTAAAAAGATTAACATTTGAAAAATGCAAATCCGCATCAAAGAGTGAAACCTTTTTATTCATCCTGCTTAATGCAATGGACAAATTTAGGGCAAGATTTGTTTTACCAACTCCCCCTTTACCAGAAACCACTGTAATTACTTTTCCGTTCTCCTTTTTTCTTTGATCAGCCATTTTTCTGACCCGTGTCAGTTGATCTTCTCTTTCCATATTAATCTCTCTCCAAAATCAGTCTTGCCAGCCTGTCTCCCTTTGCAAGCTCTATGTCATCAGGTATTGTCTGGCCGTTTGTTATGTAAGATACGGGATTATCTATCTCAGTGCTGATATTAAGAATACTTCCAATGGAAACCGTCTCATCGGTTTTTGTAATTATAACTCTGTTTACATCAAGAACACCAAATCTTCTGATTGCCTCGAGAAGATCCATATAAGTAATATTTGCTGGTATCACCAGATGAATTTCATCAGGCTGAGCGCAATCCATAAATTCTTTAAGCTCCATAATGTATTTCTTATCTCTCGGACTTCGTCCTGCTGTATCAATAAATATCAAATCTTTGTCCTGCTGTGCTTTTAAGGAAGCCTTTAGCTCATCAGGAGAGTAAACTGCGCTCAAAGGCAGATGAGCAATGCCTGCAAATGTATTTAAGTGCTCAATTGCACTCATTCTGTACGTATCTGCAGAAATAAGCGCAACCTTTTTATTAAAAATAAACTTACTGTTTGCTGCCAGTTTAGCCAGTGTTGTAGTTTTCCCTACACCAGTAGGACCGACAAGTGCAATTATCTTTGTCTTTCCCTTTTTACAGGTTATGGGGCCTGCAGTCTTTATCATTGCCCCCATTGTTTTCCGAATAGCAGAAATCAGTTTTCTGGAATTATGTACGTTATCCACAGAAATCGAAGAAGCTGCCCGTTCAACAACCATCTTGGCTATGTGTTTCTCCACACCTTTTTCAATAAGCCTCATCACCTGTTCCGCATAAGTTGAAGGCATGTCTGCAAATTCCCTGATTGACAGATCGTTTATCAGGGAAGATTTCCCTGTTACGGATTTGACAAGAGACCTTAATTCTTTCAGCTCTTCCTGCATATTTAAAATAACTTCTTCAGAAAATGGCTTTGACGTATTAACTGCTGCTCCGGAGACATCTGTGCGGCTTCTGATGGCACGTGACTGCAGATTACCGTCAAATGATTTAAATTGTGCAGATCCGCTCCTGTTATTCCGGGGATTTGATTTTAAATCTGCATTTAACAGATCGCTGAAACTATGTGATTGTTTTTTTTGTTCAGTGCCTGCAGTACCTGACGCAGTGCTATTTTGCTTGTCTGCAGTTTTGAAATACGAAAGATTCCCCATTGGCTTTCTTCTTTCATTAATTGAATGTTTATATACTTTGTCTTCAGCAACATCCACAGCTGCAACAACTTCCACTTTTTCTTTTTTCATCAAATCAAAAAAGCCGGAACGCTCCAGATTTTGTGATTTCAGAATAACAGCATCATCACCCAGCTCTTCTTTAACCATCTGCAGAGCTTCCCTCATTGTTGAAGCGCGGAATCGTTTAACTCTCATTATCTATCCTCACACTGCCAATAGATTCTATTTCTACTGCCGAAGGTATTTCCGCAATTGAAATAACCACAAGATTCGGGAAATTATTTTCTATGAGCCTTCTGACATAAAGTCTTATTCCCGGAGATGTTATAAGAACCGGCTGTATTCCCACATTTAGTACTTTTTCTACTTCTTCTTTCAGCTTAACATAAAATTTCTGAAGCAGCTCCGGAGGAAGTATTACCTGCCCCAGTTGTGAAGACGCACCGTTTTTGGACATCTCCTGAACTGCAGATATAAAAAGCTGCTCTACTCCGGCATCCAAAGTAATCCCCTGAAGAATCCCCGATTCATTCAGATATGGTTTAACTATGGTGAACCCCATTGACTGGCGTACATATTCTGTTAATATCTCCCCGTCTTTGGTCATTAATGCATAATCAGAAAGAGTCTCAAGAATTTCAACCAGGTTTCTTATAGAAACTCTTTCTTTTAACAGATTCTGGAGAACCCTCTCCACAACACCAAGGGGCAGAAGATTAGGAACAAGTTCTTCAACAAGAACCGGCTGTTCTTTTTTAAGATTTTCAAGGAGGTTGCTGACTTCCTGACGTCCGATAAGCCTGTGTGCATTTGATTTAATAACTTCAAGCAGGTGTGTTGTTAAAACCGCAACCGGCTCAACTACAGTATATCCCATTAATTCTGCTTTTTCTCTTTCATCGGAAGATATCCATACAGCAGGCAGCCCGAATGCAGGTTCTGTAACTTTAATGCCTTCAACCTGATTCCCCTGCTCCACAGTTCCAGGATTTAAAGCAAGATATCTTCCCAGTATCAGCTCACTTCTTGCAGCTTCTGATCCTCTGATGAGTACCATATATTCATTAGCTTTAAGCTGTATATTGTCTCTTATTCTGATAGGAGGAACAATAATTCCTATTTCAGTTGCACACTGTTTTCTAAGCTGAGTTATTCTTACAAGCAGGTCTCCTCCCTGCTCCTGATCAACAAGAGGAATCAACCCGTAACCGATTTCAAGCTCAAGAGGATCAACGCGCAACAAATTTTCCACTTCTTCGCCTTCTTCTCCCTGCTCCGGAGTTTCTTCTTCAACTTCTTCTTCAACAGCAGATTCTTCTCCTCTTGCAAGAAACCCCACAGCACCTGTTATTATACCGAGAAGAACAAATGGCAGAATGGGCAGCCCCGGAATGATACCAAAAGTAAACATTACTCCTGAAGCTATAAAAATTGCCCTGGGATTATGAAATATCTGGCTCGTTACATCTCGCCCCAGGTTTGTATCTGTTGCAGTTCTTGTAACAACAAGCCCTGCAGCAGTTGAAACAACAAGTGCCGGGATTTGCGATACAAGACCGTCTCCGACAGTAAGTCTTGTGTAAGTTTTAACAGCTTCTCCCACAGCCATGTGGTGCTGGACAACGCCTATTATAAGTCCGCCTAAGATGTTCAGAAGAGTAATTACAAGTCCTGCAATTGCATCCCCCCTTACAAACTTGCTTGCACCATCCATAGAGCCGTAAAAATCAGCTTCCTGTGTTATTTCTTCTCTTCTGCGCCTTGCCTCATTTTCATCAATCAGTCCTGCGCTCAAATCTGCATCAATTGCCATTTGTTTACCTGGCATTGAATCAAGCGTAAATCTGGCGGCAACTTCTGCCACTCTTCCCGCACCTTTTGTGATCACAACAAAATTGATAATTACAAGAATCAAAAAGATTATCAAGCCTACAACATAATTGCCTTTTACAACAAAATCGCCGAATGCAAGAATTATCTTCCCTGCATATGCCTGCCCCAGAATGAGCCTGGTTGAAGCAACATTCAAAGACAGCCTGAAAAGCGTAATTATCAGAAGAAGCCCTGGAAACACTGAAAACTGCAGAGGATGTGTGATATACATTGAGACCATCAGGATTAAAAGGCCGATTGCAAGGTTTAAAGCAATCAATAAATCCATTATTGCCGGATTAAGGGGGAATATCATCACCATCAGGATGATAATCACGCCGAGCGCTAGTAAAACATCACTATAACCTGTAAGTCTTTTACTTAATGCCATTAATTATTCCCAACAATGTTTGTTACACTATTCGAGTTTTCCATCTGATATACATACGCAAGGAGCTCTGCAACTGCCTTATACAGTTCAGCAGGTATAACATCTCCAATCTCTACACTCTTGAACAGCGTTCTTGCAAGGGGCTTATTTTCAATCACAGGTACATTATGCTCTCTTGCTGTTTCCTTTATTTTTTCCGCTATAAGTCTTGCACCTTTTGCAACAACTACCGGAGCATCCATTTCTTCAGAATCGTACTTTAATGCCACTGCAAGATGTGTCGGGTTGGTTACAACCACACTTGCATTTGGAACTTCTGCCAGCATTCTCTGCCTGGCCTGTTTCATCTGGATACTTCTGATTCTTGCTTTTACCTGTGGATCACCTTCGGTTCTCTTGTACTCTTCCTTTATTTCCTGCTTGGTCATGCGAAGTTTCTTCTCATATTCATACCGCTGGTATGCAAAGTCAAGCGCTGCAAGGACAATCAGAACCGCTCCTGCTCTTACAAAAAGTTTAAAGCTTACGCTTGCAATAAATGAGACTATCTGTGATACACTTTGATCAACAAGAAAAGGGAAGTTCTTTATTTCGCTTTTCAGTGTTAAATAACCAATAAATCCTACAATAATGAGTTTAATAACGCCTTTTGCAAGCTCAACAAAAGAACGCAGTGAAAACATTCGTTTAAAGCCTCTGCCCGGGCTTATTTTTTCCCATTTGGGGTTAAGCGGTTCCCCTGCAAACACAAGACCTCCCTGAACAACATTTGCCCCTATCCCGCCTATCATTATCATAAGCACAACAGGCCCTATTACAGAAGCAATAAATCCAAGTCCGTTTATTGTCATTGAAGGAACATCCTCCGGAGTAATTGAGATAGTACTTAAATGCATAAAAACATAAGATGTTAAACCTTCTAATTTTTCAAGAAGCGGTTTTGCAAAAAAGTTTAATGCAACCATGCTCATAATAAGAACCACTGCTGAATTAACTTCAGGACTCCGTGCAACATCTCCTCGTTTTCTCGCCTCTTCCCGCTTTCGCGGCGTTGCTTTTTCCGTTCTTTCCTGAAATGACTCTTCTGCCATATAAAGACCTCTTAAAACAATTTAATAACAGCAAAAAAGCTGTGTTCAAAATCAACCCACAAACGGCTGAAAATGTGTACAAACAGAGTCATTGTTACTAAAAGTGCAATGAACCCAACTCCGATTCTAAGGGGCAGACCTACAATAAAAATATTCATCTGCGGCACTGTTCTAGCGAGTATCCCCAAAGCTACATTACTGAGTAAAAGTGCAGCTATAACCGGAGCGCCTATCTTAACAGCAGAAACAAACATACCTGATGCAATATTTGTTATTTCTCCGGCTATTCCAGTAGTATGCAGCTGAGTTCCTATTGGAACTGTTGAATAACTGTATGCAATGCCGCTCAATAAAAAATGGTGGCCGCTTATAGTCAGATAAATCAGCATTGCAATCATTGTCTGGAATTCCGCAATTAAAGAAAGTTGGGACTGATATCCAGGATCCATAACTTTTGCAACGCCAAAGCCCATCTGGACACCAATAATTTCACCGGCAATCTGAATACCGACAAAAATAAATTTTGTCAGAAAACCGAGGGTTAATCCCACAAGAACTTCTTTTATAATTAACAGGAAAAAGGGCAAAGTTTCTGTAACTGTCGTATTAACAGGCATTTGCACAATTGACATCATAAATATTGTTAAAAGCACTGCTATACCGACCTTTACCTGTTTTGGTATGGTTCTGCTCCCTATTACAGGTAGAAGTGTGACAAATGCAGCCACCCTTGCAAAACAAAGAGTAAAAAGTTCAATATTTTCCCATAAAGTATCCATTAATTCCTCTAATGGGCAATTGTTGAAATCATAGTATATAATTTTATTGTAAATCCCAGAAGCATTCTCAGCATCCACGGTAAAAACACTACAAGTGCACCGGCAACTGCAAGAATTTTGGGAATAAACGTAAGTGTCATTTCATGTATTGATGTTGCTGCCTGGAAAATACCAACACCCAGTCCCACAAGAAGGCCTGCAATTAAAAGAGGCGCAGCAACTATTATTAATGTGTAAAGAGCCTGATACGCAACTGATATTACAAAATCTGTAGTCATTTCCAATTCCTCTAATTAAATCCTGCAACAAGAGACCCTACAATCAAATTCCATCCGTCAACAAGCACAAAAAGTATAAGCTTTAACGGCAATGATATCATCATTGGAGGAAGCATCATCATTCCCATGGACAACAGGACACTTGATATAACCATATCAAGAACCAAAAACGGAATGTAAATAAGAAACCCTATCTGAAAAGCTATTCTCAGTTCGCTGATTACAAATGCCGGCACAAGCACAAAAAGCGAAATATCTTCTGCATTTTTGGGCTTTGCGCCTTTTGAAAGACTAACCATTAAAGCCAGATCTTTTTCCCGTGTCTGTCTTAACATAAAATCACGTATTGGAACCTCAGCTCTTTTTAATGCTTCTGCCTGAGAAATCTGCCCCTGCATGTAAGGCTGAAAAGCATTATCATTTATCTGTCTGCCTGTAGGAGCCATTATGAACATTGTAAGGAACAGACTCAGTCCCACAATTATCTGATTGGGCGGAGCCTGTTGTGTTGCCAGAGCATGCCTGAGGAATGAAAATACAACAACAAGTCTTGTAAAGGAGGTCATAAGCACAATTATAGCAGGTACAAGAGAAAGTACAGTAAGTAAAAGTACAATCTGAAGTGTAACTGCCACATCTTTTGGACTATTGGCCTGGCCAACTCCCACTGTCACCTTGGGAAGCACTGTTTGCGAACCGGCAATAGCAGGAATGATTATTACTAAAAGAAGGATAAAAACAGTTATTTTTTTCCGGAGGTCCATTATGATTCCCCCTTTTTGACAAACAAAGAGAGAAGTTTCCCAAAAGAATGATCCGGCTGAACGTCCTGTTTATCCGGTGATTCTCCGGAAGTCTCAACTGTTTTTTCCAGTTCCGCAATTTTGCTGATTGAAGAATCAGAAACCCCTACTACAAACCTTCTTTCTTCTATATCAATAATATAAATCGCTTTTTTAGGGCCAAAAAGTTTTGACCCTACAATACTAATCGGGATTGTTCCGGAAATCTGCCCTTTGTTCACAATCCGTTTAAACAACATAGCGAGGAGGTAAACAATTGACAATATTACAGCAAGGGTAACAATTGTTTTCACAACTGCACTGCCGAACCCCGGAGCCTGCGTCTGGTAAATTTTTTCAGGCGTAGAGGAAACAGTGTCAATCTTTGCAAATTCAAACGCTTTTTCCTGAGCCCGGACAAATGCAGCTCCAATTAACAAAAAAATGTACAATCCCCAACGTATCTGTTCTGTTTTCATAACAGCTTCCTGCTGTTTATTGTAAATTCTCCAGTTTTTCATTAGGGCCGACCAGAGCGGAAATCCTTACTCCGAAATTCTGGTCAACCACAACAACTTCTCCTTCGGCAAATTTTTTGTTATTAACATAAACATCTACCGGTTCCCCGGAAAACTTGTTCAGTTCAATAACCGCGCCTGGCCCGATGCTCAAAATATCCTTTACAAGCATCTTTACGCGCCCGAGTTCTACTGCAACAGGCAGTTCCAGATCCATCAGCATACTGATATTGTTCTGTCCGACTGCGCCGGAATCTTCATTCCCTATTGGGGCAAATTTGCCGGGTTTAACGTCAACTTTGTTTTCCTGAGTGTTTTCAGCGTTACTCACTTGGCCCTCCATTCATCCGGGTAATAACCTTTTTACCTTAACATATTTTCCTTTTTACAAAAAAATGACGTCTTCCTAACCCCAATTCCTACCTTATTATTACATTACTTTTTATTAATTATCTTTCCTGTACGGCCGCCTACTGTGATAAATTCTCCGCTGAAAGGAATTACCTCTTCAACTCTGACTGCTGTTTTTGCGCCCTTGGTTCCTGCATGACCTTTGAATCTCAGTCTGTCCTCAACACTTACTTCAATCCTGTCATCAATCTCAGAATCGAGTATAATCACATCGTCTTTTTCAAGAGAAAGAATCTCTTTTAATTTCAGATTTGTTCTTCCCAGTATTGCCTTTAAAAGAACTTCCGAGTTCTTTATTGTATTTTCAGCCTTCAATTTATCCACTTCAGTTTTTTCTTTCAATGTAGGGCCAAGCCAGTTATCAGCTGTCAGTTTCTGAATAATGGGATCAAGAACATAATAGGGAAAACATATGTTAACAGGGAAAGTTGCATTTTTAGCACTTATCTCATGAAACATTACAACTGTTGTTTCACTGGCAGGCGCAATCTGGGCAAATTGTGGATTTTCTTCAAATCCGACAACCTTCATTTTTAAATTTGTCGCTTTTTCCCACGCTTCTGAATAAAGCTGGATAAATCTGTTGATAATTTTACTTGCTACATTCTGTTCAATTGCAGACAATGATCTTACTTCACCTGTATGTTTACCTTCTCCTCCAAACAATCTTTCAATTGTCATTAAAATAAATTCGGGGCTGACTTCTATTATTCCTTTCCCTTTGTAATTTTCAAGTTCAAAAATCCAGATACATCCCGGATTGGACATCGCCATAGTAAATTCCAGAAAAGTAACCTGATCTATAGAAAGGAGATGCACGTCAACCATTGTCCTGAGAAGAGTTGTAAGATATGTGGCAAGTATTCTGGAAAAACCCTCGTGAATTGTTCTGAGGTTTCTCATCTGATCTTTTGTAACTCTGTTGGGATGCTTAAAATCGTAAAGATACGTACTTTCCCTCATCCCCTCTTCAGGAACAACTCTTGCCGGTTTTTTTTCATTGGACACACTGTTTAACAGAGCATCAATTTCTTCCTGTGATAATACTTCTGCCACGATATTACTCCTTATTGAAGTACATATTTCGTGAAATAGACATGAACACCTCTATCAACCCCCAAAATCTCTTGTCCGATTTCCAGTAATTTTTGCCTGACTGCCTCTCTGTTACTCACTATTCCGTACCATTCAAAACTCTTCTTCCCCAGTTCCGTAATAATTTTATCCTTAAGAACTGGCTCTCTCTCTTTAATAAGTTCCTCCATTGCTTTATCTTCAAAAGCATATACAACAGTAAAAACAAAAAAATGTTTACCATTGGAGTTTGCAGGATTTATCACAAAATCAGCAAGAGTATACATACCTTGTATGTTTGCAAAGTTAGATGAAGATTCTTTTACTACTGTTTTCTTTTGCGGCACTTTCTTCTCTTTTTTCACTACTGCTTTTTTTGCAATGTTGTTTGTATCAGAACTCACTTCCGTACTGTCAACCGGTTGAGAAGGCATTAAAAATTTAGTAACCAGAGCATAAGCGACAAATACTTCCAGCACTATTACAGCGATTCCTGCAACAATATATATTATTAGCTTATTCTTGGGTTTTGCTGTTTCTTCTGCCATATCATCTCTCTGCTTTTTATTGTTCTGAATTGATATGCACACCTATCCGTATTCTGTTTTAATCAAAAGCAAGCTACATGCCAGCAACACGATTGAACAACATTAGTTTTTCATAGACGTAATATATTGTTTTTTTTGGTTTTACAAATGTAAAAGGACAGCCTTTAAACAGGCTGTCCTAAAATGTTGCTTTTGGGCGGATAAATATTATCTACTTACAGTGTAGTTTCTATCCCTCTGAACCAATACTGTCTTTAAGTACAATAAAAATCTCAACTCTTCTGTTCCTTTTGCGGTTTTCAGGAGTAGTATTTGGTAAAAGAGGTTTATATGGTCCGCACCCTGTTACAGTAAATCTCGTGGGATTAATACCAAGATTGTTGACAAAATATTTAACCACGCTAATTGCCCTTGCAGTTGAAAGTTCCCAGTTAGATCCGAACTTGTCTGTAAAAACAGGTATGTTGTCTGTATGTCCTTCAACTTTTACATCCTGTGAATAAAAATGAATTAAAAGTCCGAGATCATCAAGTATTGTGTACATTGAGGGATTAAGAGTTGCAGTACCAGGTTCAAATATCAAATCATCACTAAGCCTGATTTTAAAACCCTCTTTCTTAATTTCAATCTCAACTCCATTCTCAATATCAAGTTTAAACACTTTCTGCTCAAATTCCTTTATTATCTGCAGAGCCTGTTTCTGATTCTGAGACCGTACAAGACTGTTTTCGCTTTTAGGAATAACCGAAGAACCGTCCTGCTCGAGAAGCACACCGAGAGAACCTCTCATTGATCCCATTGCCTGACGGAATTTTATCAGCTCTGTAGTGGAGAATGACACTATCAGAATAAAAAACGTACATAAAAGCGTCATCATATCACCATAACTTAATGCCCACTCTCCTCCGCCGCAGTCCTCACATTTTTTCTTTCTCTCCGGCATTATTTATTCCCCGCCTTCCTCAAGAATTCGGTGTTTAGGTGCGATAAATGTTACAAGTTTGTCTCTCAATAGTCTCGGGTTATCTCCAGCCTGAATTGAACTTATAGCCTCAATAACAAGCTGTTTTATAAGTATCTCCTGTTTGGTTCTTAATTTTAATTTACCTGCAATAGGAATAAACATAAGATTTGCCATCAGAACACCGTAAAAGGTAGTTATCATAGCAGTGGCCATACCGCTTCCAATCTGGGAAGGGTCGCTTAACTGCTGAAGCATCTGAATAAGACCTATCAAAGTTCCTGCCATACCCATTGCAGGAGCAAATGATCCCAGAGCCTTGAATATTTCCTGGCCTGTTTCATGCCTGTCTTCGAGACACGAAAGTTCTGTTGTTAAAACATCACGCAGAATATCAGACTCAGTCCCGTCAACCATCATCTGAAGGCCTTTTTTAATAAATTCATCATTAATGTCATTTATCTCCTTTTCAAGAGAAAGAAGACCTTCAACTCTCGCTTTTCTTGCAAATTCCACCATTTTCTCAATTATTTCATTAACCTGAATCTGTTTATGTAAGAACGCATTCTTAGCCACTTTTATTGCTCCCAGGAATTCACTGAGCGGAAAATTAATCAGGCCTGCTGAGAATGTGCCTCCTACAACAATTAATAATGACGGAACATTTATAAAAAAGATTGCTCCGGGTTTCATTGCTATTGCAGCGCCAAGAATTCCGAATCCGGCAATAAGACCAAGTATTGTTGCTAAATCCATAGCGTAAACCATCCTTTGTTATTTTTAAGTGATACCCCGGATAATAATCCGGGATATCACTTTTTTAATACTATCTCTTTAATCTTACAACTTCATCAAGCAAAGTATCGGACGTTGTTATTACTCTGGCATTTGCCTGGAAACCTCTCTGCGCAACAATCATATCTGTGAACTCTTTTGCCAGATCAACGTTTGACATCTCCAGAGCTCCGGAACTTATTGTTGATTGAATACCTCCGCCAACCGTACCTTTTACTGCTGTCCCTGAGTTCGGAGACGAAAGATATGTATTGTCGCCTGCTCTTTCCAGACCTGAGGGATTGTTAAACCTTGCGAGAATAATCTGGCCAAGAGTCTGGGATACACCGTTGCTGAAATTCCCGATAATTTCACCTGTCTCCTTTATGGAGATGGTCTGAAGATTACCCATTCCAAATCCGTCCTGGCTTCTCGCTACAGTTGTCGTAGGTGAACGCAGTTGAGTAATACCGTTAAACGTGCCTGCATCACCGGGATCAAGCTGGATTCTCATTGTATCTGCTCCGTCTCCCGGTTCAAATGTAAGCTGCTGGCCGTCATCGGACAGAAATGCTGCAAGGCTTCCGTCACTGTTAAATCTTACAGTACCTTTGTTCCCTGCAAGAGGTGTAATATCGCCGTCATCAATTTCAATTTCCCATGACCACACATTGGGCAGTTCATCAGTTGAAATGTTTTTAAAATTTAATGATACTGTGTGTGTGTTACCTTTACTGTCATATACAGAAATTGAGGCTGTATGGGTTCCCGCCTCACGGCCTTCAATTGATTCTGTAAAAGCCGGCAGGATCGCTCCGCTTCCGGAAGAGTCGTCATCTAAGAAAGTAAGAGCAATTGATGTCATACTTTCTCCTGATATACTGTCTTCCAGAACAAGCTCACCTTTTGAGTTCAATGACGCTGTTACTCCGGAAAAAGCACTGTTAATTGAATCAATAAGATCCTGAACTGTATCTCCCGGGGAGTAAGTATATGTGACATTTACAACGCTTCCTCCGGGATTAAGACCTGCAATTCTGATTTTATCACCGGATGTAAGAGAATTTGTAATAAAGTCCAGATCATTGATAGCGGTTGATGTTGATGTGCCGGTAACAGTTGAAGTTGACAGGTTCAGGTTTGTACACGCATTTCCTCCGAGTTTCAGACTTGTACTTGTACCGCCCTGGTCTGTAGTACTTATCTTAATATAGCCTGTTGAATCATCAATAGAAGCTTCAACTTCCCCTGCCAGATCGGAAGAGCCTGAAATAAGCCGGTTAATTTCTGCAACAAGGTTACTTGCAGAGCTGTAAGTCTTGTGCGTCAGGGTAATTGTCTTGGTTACAGTGCTTCCCATATCATCGTCAACTTCAATTGTAAGCGTGTCATTTGTAGCATCTATAGTTAAAGTTGTGGGAGCAGCTGTTGCAAGAACAGAAGCAGCCATACCGTAATCTGCAGTAAATGTCTGAGCTCTTGCCTGAGAGTCAGAGTCAAGATTACAATAATAGCTTATTTCAGAAGTTGCCTTTGCAGGAGCCTTTTGTCCGAACGGAAGTACAATGTTTGTAACGGGTCTGCTTGAAGAAATATTTCCGTCACTGTCTGCAATACGGCCCTGAACAACAAAACCGTTTTTAGGAGATACAAGGCGGCCCTCACCGTCAACTGTGAAATTACCTGCTCTTGTGTAATATTCCTGCTCACCATCGCTTAATACAAAAAATGCATCTCCCTGAATGGCCAGATCCGTAACTCTGCCTGTTGTTTCCAGATTTCCCTGCGAAAAATCCGTATCAATGCTTGCAACAGTCATTCCAAGTCCTATCTGATAGGGATTCTTACCGCCAATGGAATCGTGTCCACGCATTGCCTCTTTTAAAGTCTGAGTAAGACTCTCTTCAAAAGTTACAGTACTTGCCTTGTAACCTATAGTGTTAATGTTTGCAATATTGTTTCCGATCACATCCATCTTAATCTGATGGTTCCTTAAACCTGAAACACCGGAAAAAAGTGATCTCATCATAATATTAGCCCTCCTTTCAAATGCTGCGTCTGTCATTCGGCAGCATCCGGGCCTCCCCTTCCGGGGGCCAGCCCTGTAGTTAAACTATAATTGCACTGTCAATGTTTGTAAAAACATTGTTTTTTAATGATTCATTACCAATTGCCGTAATAACTGTCCGGTTCTGAACATTTACCAGAAAAGCAGACTGATCAAGCAGAATCAGGGATTCCCTGCCGCCCTTTTGCATTAACTGCTGCATACCCTGCTCCAGCCTGTTAAAGCTTGTCTGGTCCAGAGAAATATTTCTGCTTCTTAATCTCTCCTGAGCATGAGCGGAAAATTTTATCTGTGCAGATTCCCTAAGCTTTTCATCAAACACACTTTTAAATGAACTGCCTGCAGCCGGACTTTTGCCGGGCGGATGAATTTTGCCTGATCCCGGCTGAACCGGAACAGTATGCTGAATCCTGTTTAAAGGATAACTCATACGCTCCTCCTGATATTAAATATCACTGCTGGTGTCACCATTATAAACCCCGATAATATCCGATGGATTAATTGCCAGATTACCCATATAAAGAACCGGAGTACCTCCTGCAAACCTGACACTGCTTATTCTGCCTTTGACTTTAACAGACAAGGTAGTTTCATTGCCAGTATCATCCTTTTGCTTGACAACGACTTTATAAGCACCTTCAGCAGCTTCATTTCCCTCAGAATCAAGTCCGTCCCATACAAACTCATGAGAACCTGCAGGAACTTCACCTCCTTCAACAGTAGTCACAAGATCTCCGTCCTGATTGTAAATTTCAAAAAACACATTCCCTTTCTGTTTAGTATCATATTCAACAACAGAACTTCCGCTGCTGTCCCTGTAAATCTGATCAGTGTCAACTTCAACAACTTTACCTATAAGCTGGGTCATAAGAGCATTATGAACCGAGAGTGTAAGATCATTATTCTGACCCATAAGATCATTCATATTCTGCATCTGTTCAAGAGAACTGAATTGTGCAAGCTGAGCAATAAATTCAGTATTATCCATGGGCTGAAGAGGATCCTGATTTTTCAGCTGGGTTACAAGAAGCCGCAGGAAAGAATCTTTACCCATAATTTCAGAATTTCCTCCTGCTGCCTGTAGAATACTGCCCTGCTGAACATTTGTAGCTTCATTAACAATCACTTAAACATCACCTCCTTTTAACTAATTTATATTACAATCTCCATTGAATTATATCCAAAATCCCTTGCAGAATAATTTTTGCTTTGATCATTATCTGCAGAATTGTGATAGTTTTTATCCGCAATATTTCTTTCATGCCTGTATTTATGATAAACCTGCCCTCTTGTAAATTCTTCCTGTGATTCATGATGTCCGGTATTATGTGAATTGATATCCACTAAAACCTGTTTAAGATCAACTCCGTTTTTAGCAACAACACTTTTCATTTCGTCAGATGCAGCTTCAATAATCTCTTTTGTCTCTTTATTCTCCACCAGCAGCCGCGCATCAATTCCGTGTTTTGTTTGTGTAATCTCTATCAGGATTTTACCAAGAGATTTGGGATGAAGAATTACAGTTAATTTTGCTCTGTTTTTATCCTTCATCTCAAGAAAAGTCTGAGCCATATTCTCTGCAAAATTTTTATCTGCGGGAATATACCTGTCAGTATCATTTACAATATTTGTTTTTTCCGTAACATCGAACCGGGCAGCTTTACCTGAAATATTTTCAGTGGTATGGATTTCTGTCTTTTGTGCAGTACTCTGTTTTTTAAATTCGCTCCTGTTTCCGGTCTCTGAATTATTATCCGTAGGATTGATTTTTTTCGTTACCTCAGTATTTTTATCATCAACACGCATTTCAACATTCTTATCAGCAGAAGTCCTGACTTCTTTGCCATGTTTGAAGTTCTCTTTAACAGGACCTGAACTAATCACACTTACATAATCTTCTTTGACGGGAATTTTATTGTCTTGTACAGCTCCCTTTGACTCATTTTCTGTAAAATCAAAAGAATCCCGGGAAAATCCAGACACAACCTTATGTTCTTTGGGAGAAATACTTTTTATGTTTCTAAAATCGGCTGGCTGCTTTTCTGCTTTGATATTCTGTTTATCTGTCATTATAAACTCAAATTGCTCTGATTTTTCTTCTGCTGTTGGTCCTGCTTTATACTTGTCAATTTTTGCTTCATTCGGCATACGATTACCGGAGACATCTATTTTATCAGGGATATTCTTATTGCTTACCACATTGTTATTTACCATTGTTTGTGTTTCTGACTGTGATACAAACTGTTTACTCCCTGTTTTTACAGGATTCTCAACCTTTTGATCAGCATAATCAAAGCCTGTATCCTGTTCAGCTCCGGAACCTTTATCTGCATTTATCCCATGCCCGTTTTTTGTTTTAATGTTTTTGGCGGAATCAACATAATTTCCATTCGGTTTATCTGTTTTTACCTGTAACCCTCTTCCCTGTACTGTATTCTTTTTGCCCTGCGCTCCTTTACTAAAAGATTCCGATTTATGAGCCTTTGCAGAAGGAATACTTTTTTCTTGCGGATATTTTTCCACTGCCTTGTTCCGACTTTGCTTTCTTCCGATAGAGCTGAACTTAACCGGTATCTGTGTATTATTGCTTCCAGCAGCAGAATTTCCAATAGAATCAGCATTTTTTTCCGGAACCGGATGAAAGACTACCAGAGCCTCGCCAAATGCAGGAAACACATTCTGCATAATCTTTTTGTTTTTATTATCCGGTTTGTTTTTACTTATTGTCCCTATATCAATAAGAATTTCCGCCCTGCTGTTTTCTTTGGTTATCACAGGACTATTCGTATCATCTAAAAATCCGGTAATATGCATGTTGCTTTGCCGGCTAAATTTTGTTCCATTGCTTTTTGACAGAGAAAAAATACTAGTCAGAACCTTGCTGAACGGAACACCGGACATATTTTTTTCATCCGGGCCAGCTTCAATTGAATGGATGTTTTTTTTATTACCAAAAAACATTGAAAACATAAAATTCTTATTTGATACCTGCGGATTCATTTTATTTTCCACCCATTTTTCTGGTTATTCGCGCTGCCAGTTGAGGATCAAAACTGGCAATTATTTTGGCCGCGTTTCTTTGTCTCATTTTAAAAAGAATATTAATTATTTCGTCATCTTTTAATTTTGCAAGAACAGGAGCAGCCTGTTCCGGCCGCATAGATTCATATATTTTTGCAAGTTTTCTTATTCCTACGCCATTGGAAGCAAGTTGCTGCTGCCGCATAACTTCTTCAATTGAATCTTTTTTTGCATCACGTCTTTTGTAATATTTTACCACTTCCTGAGCCACTATATCTGCCACATTCTTTTTATAGTCTTCAAGCTGCTTTTTCCATTGATCTCTCTCTACCGACAATTGATTTATCTGCCTGTTTAATGAATCCTGTACAAGAGTCAGTCTTCGTATCTGAGATAGGTTTTCGTCCTCTTTTTTTGCCTGTAGTTTCAAAATTTCCAAATATTCTTTAAGTTTTTGTTTTTTATACTCTTCCCACTCTCTCTTTTTTCTTGCAACATCATTTTCTGATAAAAGAACAGCATCACTTTGCAATAACGATGTATCTGCAAGTGATGTTCCAATATTCAAAGAATCTATGCCCCTCATTGTTTGTGTGCTATCTTGGCGTTCTGCATTCTCAACTATACCTGTTTTATTACCTGATACCTCTTCCGGTGTGGATTTAACAACCAAAAACCACACACTGAAAATTGCCACAAAAAAACTTATTGAAATAAAAATCACTATGCCGAAAACTTTTCCCATGTTGCCCTGCTCTTTTTGGGCGAAACCTTTAAACGCTACATATTTTCTTATATAATATTTCATATCATCTGCCTGTTGAAAGCTTACTGTCAACTGTTGATATTATTTTCTCCGGTAAAACATTTCTCTCATTTACAAGTTCATCGTATTCCGCTTTAAGTTTATTAAGTTCATCCTGAAGCAGAATCAACTTTGTTTTTTTTAAATCAACATCCTTTTTTATCTCTGAAAACTGATTAACAACAATATGAGTCTCAACAATTCTTCTTCGCAGAAGATTGATCTGCTGAATAATCTGTTCAATTGTCAGCGTATCTTGTAATTGACCGCTGCTGTTCATGGAATCCTTCAGTGCAAAAGAAGCGCACTTGGAAACAGAATCCGTATTTACCGTGGTTTCACTGGCCGAACTCCAATTGGCAGGTACACCTTCTGTTTCATTGCTACTCTGACTCACACCTATACTGACTGCAATAAAAATAAACAGAAAAGAGAGTACAAAGAATGCAGACACTGCAAGTATAAGCGTGCTGTTGTCTCTTTTTTGAATGTGAACATTCTTTTTTTCACTGTCTGTGCTCATTTTCAGTTAATTCCCTCTCTTGCTACTTTTATGGCACTGATTTCATCAAGAAAATTTTGTTCCTTACGCAAGGCATCTCTCTGATAGTCTGTAAATTTACGTTCTTTCAGCTTCTCAAGTATTTTTTTATCTTTCACAACACTGATTAGTTCTTCTCTTTTAACTTTCGCCTGCTCCTCTTTTATCTTAATATTCTGTTTCTGCATTCTCATATCTTCTGTAAGCTTTTCTATATATCTAATAAAAAGCCCGGCTTCAGAAGCTGTAATAGGGCCATCTTTCTTTTTTTTGTCGTATTCCTTTTTGTAATCATAAATTTTCGTTACTAACCCTTCAAGTTTCTTTCTTTCCAGAGAAAGCTGATGTTCTGCTTCGGCAAGTTCAATCATTTTCTTCTTTTCCATACTCTCTTTTACATCAATAACTTTCTGTAATTTAAAAGAAAACTTTTTCATGTTATCCGGTCTCCACTATTGACATCAAAGATTCAATTGTAGTTTCCAGATCAGCTTTTTCATAGATATCCTGCTTTAAAAATTTGTTTATTTTATCAATGTACTTTAAAGACTTATCAATTCTCGGGTTGCTGCCTGCTACATAAGCTCCTATATTTATCAGGTCTTCTGCCTCTCTGTACGTTGCCAGGATTTCAAGCAGCTCATTGGCAGATTTGTAATGTTCTTTTGAAACCACGTCAATCATAACTCTGCTTACACTTTCAAGCACATCAATAGCAGGGTAATGGCTCATTGACGCAAGTTTCCGCGAAAGCACGATATGACCGTCAAGTATTGATCTGACTGCATCTGCAATGGGCTCGTTCATATCATCACTTTCCACAAGAACAGTATAAAGACCTGTAATACTCCCTCCTGTTCCTGTTCCGGCTCTTTCCAGAAGTTTTGGTAAAAGCGTAAAAACAGATGGAGTGTAACCTTTTGAAGTAGGCGGTTCACCTACGGCAAGGCCTATCTCTCTCTGAGCCATGGCAAATCTGGTAACAGAATCCATCATAAGCATTACCTTTTTGCCATGATCCCTGAAGTATTCGGCAATAGTAGTTGCAACCATTGCACCTTTTATTTTGAGTATTGCTGCCTGATCTGATGTTACAACAACTACAACCGATCTTTCCAGACCTTCGGGGCCCAGATCTTTTTCTATAAATTCCCTTACTTCTCTTCCTCTCTCACCAATAAGTGCAATAACATTTACATCTGCGTTTGTATTTCTTGCAATCATCCCAAGCAAAACACTTTTACCCACTCCGCTCCCTGCAAAAATCCCCATTCTCTGGCCTTCACCGCATGTTAAAACACCGTCTATTGCTCTGATTCCTGTGGCAATTGGATCTGTAATTCTTCTGCGCTGCAGAGGATCGGGCGGATTATTATGGATTGGCCTTTTGTCATAAGCCAGCAGAGGGCCCTTATTATCAATAGGCTGCCCTTGCCCGTCAATGATTCGGCCGAGAAGATTTTTACCAACAGAAACTGACACCGGCTCTCTGCACGGTACAACTTTGGATTCCGTACTTACTCCGTTGATAGGCCCAAAGGGCATTAAAAGAAGATTGCTGCCTTTTAACCCAACTACTTCCGCTCTAATCCTGCTTGATTCATCTTTTGATATAATCCAGCAGGTATCGCCAATGGTCATTGAAGGACCTACAGACTCAATAATAACACCCACAACTCTGCTTACTCTGCCGATTTTCCTTAAAGGCGGTTCCTGACCAACAAGCTCAATATAGCGCTCTAACCTTGGTAAGACATCTTTTTCAGTTTCAACTGCCATATATTCCCGCCTTAAAAAAACTTATCTGCAATTTCCTGCAGTTGAGTATCTATCTGAGCATCAATAATACCCTGCTCATTTTCCACAATGCACCCGCCCGGATCAACAGAACTGTCTTCTCTGATCTCAAGATCTTTAACAGATAAAGATTCCTGTGCAATTCCTGAAATAATTTCTTTATCAGCCGGATTTACCCGGATAACAATGTGGCGTTTGTTTTCAACCATATTTATTGCTTCTTTTGCAATTGATTTAACAATGGAATGATCAACTGATATTTCTCTCCTTATAATTACATTTGCAATATGAATTGCAAGAGTAGCAGCCATACTGTCAATATCCGCTTTTAATTCTTCCCTTTTCTTATTAAGAGAATCTATTATTTGCTGAACAGTCTGCATGCTCTTTTTCAGTTGATCCATTGTTTCCTGGACACCTATTTTTTTACCGTCTTCAAATCCTATCTGATATGCAGCTTCGCTCCTTCTCTGATAATCGTCTTCTGCATTACCTGTTCCGTTGTAATTCTCAGAATTGGATACCCTGCCGGATGAATCGGTTTGAATATTAACACCTTTTACAGGTTTGTTTATTTTTACAATTATCTCAGACAACTATCTCCTCTTTGCCTCCCGGAGTTGCAAGCACAATCTCTCCGTCTTCATCAAGTTTTCTGACAATGTCAACAATTTTCTGCTGAGCTTTTTCAACATCACGAAGCTTCACAGGCCCCATAAACTCCATCTCTTCGCTTATCATTTTTGATGCACGCTCTGAGACATTTGACAGGATTTTTTCTTTCATTTCCTCACTGGCTCCTTTAAGGGCAAGGCTCAACTCCTTCATATCAACATCTTTAAGGATTCTCTGTATTGACCTGTCGTCAAGGAGAAGAAGATCTTCAAATACAAACATAAGATTTTTAATTTCCGCTGCCAGTTCCGGATCACGCTGACTTAATGTCTGCAGCACGCTCTTTTCCACTGATTGACCTGCAAGATTCAATATGCCTGCTGCAGCTTTTACACCCCCTATGTGATTGCCGCTTACATTAAACTCAACTCTGCTCTCAAGAACACGTTCAACTTCCTTGATATAATCGGCTGACACACGATCCATAGTTGCAAATCTGTACATCACATCATTTCGAAGCTCAACAGGAAGATTAGCAAGAAGATTGGCTGCCTGATCCGGTTCTAACTGTGTAAGAACAAGAGCTATAGTCTGGGGATGCTCTTTCTGAATAAAGCTTATAAGCTGTTCAGCATCAAGTTTTTTAAGAACATTAAACCCTCTGATTTCCATAGACCGCTGAACTTTTTTAATGATTTCCAGGGCCTTTGCGCTGCCGAGTGCCTCTTCCAGTACCTCTTTTGCATACTCAAGTCCGCCAACTGCAATATACTCCTGAGCAATAACCATCTGCCGGAATTCCGCTTTGATACTGTCAACAAGATCAGAAGGAACACTCTCAAGAGCTGCAATTTCTCTGGTTATCCTTTCAACTTCTTCATCTGTAAGTTCCTTTAGAACATTTGCGGCCGCTTTTGATCCCATCGCAACAATTAAAATTGCAGCCTTTTTAATTCCGTCAATTTTTTCAAGTGAATGTTCTGCCATGATTATTCCTCAAGCATCCAATAACGTACAAGTCTTGCAGCCATTGTAGGCTTCTCTTCAACAAAATTGGTTATCTGCTTCATAAGTTTTGCACTTTCTATGGTTTCCGGCGGAGCATTTTCTTCAATTTTCGGGACAACCAGTTCCTCCTCGTTTATCCCGAGACTTCCGCTGCTGCTGTACCCTTGACCAGGCAGAGATATTTTAATTTTTGAAAGCTTTGATTTGAGCAGAAAGAGCATAATGAGTATTACTATTACAGGAAAAACCTTCTGTACAATATCAAACCAGAACTGTGGTTGAGAAAACATAGACGGCTCCTGAAAATTACTGACAGGTTTTACTGTTTCAAACATAATATTCTGAATTTCAATTCTGTCATTTCTGTCAGGGTTATAGCCAACTGCATTTTCAACAACAGATCTCAGCATGGAAAGTTCTTCAGGTGTTCTCGGTTTGTAATTTACAGTTTCAACACCATTAGCATCTGTAACTCTTTCTTCAACTCCGTCAACAAGAACCGCCACGGAAAGTCTTTTTATATTTCCTCCTGAATCTGTTATTCTCTCAACGGTTTTAGGCACCTTGTAATTTGTTATAGAATGCTCTAACTGTCCTCCGCTGGCAGCTGTTGCTGATCCGTCTGTACTTCCAGCTTCATCAGTACGTTCTTCGCTTAATATGGCAACATTTTCAGGATCATACTTTTCTATTGTTCTGTCAATCTGTTTAAAATTAAGTTCTGCAGTAACTCTCACAATAGACTTACCCTGTCCCAGTACTGCATCAAGCATGCTCTGTGCTTTTTTCTGAAGATTAGCTTCCACCTGTCTCTGAATATCAAGCTGACCCGAACTCAAACCTGCTGTGGTTTCATCCTTCCACGGATTGGAAAGGATATTTCCTTTGGAGTCTATTATTGTCACATTTCCCGGTGTTAACCCTTCCACGCTTGCAGCAACAAGATTGGATATTCCGGATATTTGCCTTCTTGTCAATCCGGAGCTGGCTCTTATTTTTAATGCTATAGATGCAGTAGGCTGTTTCTGATCTTCCTGAAAAAGCCTTTCCTGAGGCATTACAATGTGAACTCTGGCAAAATCAATTCCGTCAATACCCATTATAGTTCGTGCAAGTTCTCCTTCCAGTGCCCTCCCAAAATTCACTTTCTGAACAAAATCCGACAAACCGATGTTTTTCTTATCAAAAATCTCATATCCTACGCTTCCGGTAGACGGAATACCCTGACTTGCAAGTTTCATTCTCCACTGGTAAACTTTCGGAGAAGGTATGTAAATTGCCGTACCTGCAGCTTTAATTTGATACGGTACACTTTCCGCATCAAGAGCCTGAATAATCTGATCAGCCTCTTTTAAATCAAGATTATTAAATAAAAGTGCATAATCCGGCTTAAGCGCCCATTTCATCAGAAAAGTGATTCCAACTACCAGTGCCACCAGTGTAACTAGAATTGTCAGCTTTTCTCCGAGAGAAATTTTCTGCAGAGATGCTGCAAAACCTTTAAATGAATTCTGATTTCCGGCCATTATATCACCTTCCCGTAATTAAACCTGCATTCTCATCATTTCCTGATATGCCTCAAGAAGCTTATTTCTTATCTCCACAACAAGCTCCAGACCTATATTTGCCTTTTCTGCGGCAATCATTACATCATGGATATTTTCCGCTTTACCTGAAGCCATATCTGAAACCTGTTTTTCAGCATCATTTAACAGATTATTTACATCACTTAAAAAAGAATTTATTGTTTTTTTAAAGCTTGTATTTTCAGCAGAACGATTCTCCGGTCTGTGATTTATCATGTTGTTCTGCTGCGAAACAGGATTAATAGCCACTTTTTTTCTCCCTGCTTTTTTTATTATAATGTAAGATCAATACTTGTTCCCTTTGTTTCCGGAAGCCCTGTATCTTCAGCAATTTTCTGATATGCATTAACTCCGAAACCTGCCCTTTCTTTTGGGAATAAAGCATTAAGCATACCCCTTTCTGCAGTACTCAAATGAGAAGAAAGAGGTTTTGAAAAATCAAGCTCAACTTTTTGTGCTTTATTTAATTGTTTTACATGATCCCCGAAAGTAAGTTCGGGCTTGTTTTTCACGGTCCCACTGTTAACTGTTTTGTTTACAGGTCTTTCATTCTGCGTTACCGCTTTTCTGTTGTAATTTACATATGAAATATTTGACTGATTTACCTTCATATCCCCTCCGCTCAGTATCAGATATCCAGAGCCTTTTTCATCATTGATTTTGCTCCGTTCAAAACTGTAACATTTGCCTCATACACTCTTGAAGCAACCATCATATTTGTCATTTCCTGTACAAGATTGATATTGGGTTTTTTCACATACCCGTTTTCATCCGCATCCGGATTGTCAGGCTCATAAACAAGCTTAAAAGGCTCGTTCTGCTGTTTTACCTCAGCAGTACTTACCTCAAATTCACTGTTTCCTGATGATTTTCTGCTAACACTTATTGGTCCTGTACCTCTGACCAGATCTGATCCGTTTTTCCTTGAAAGCTCACTTCTGAACAGGTTCCCAAATCGTCCCTCAGCTGACCTTGCCGTTCTGAATCTAACCCTTCTTGGCACATAGGGACCGCCTTCTTTGGTGTTTGTTGTTTCAATATTCGCAATATTTTTGGAAGTGGCTTCAATCAGACTTCTCTGAGCCGAAAGCCCTGATCCACTGATTCTGAATATTGAAAACATCTTTCCAAAGCTCATAGCTCATCTCCTCCGCTTACTTAAAATCTCCCCCTGATACTTCCTTTAAGGGCCTGAAATTTCCCGCTGATTATCTTAACAGCACTTGCATAAAGCAGTTGATTTTCAGCAGATTCTGCCATTTCTTTTTCCACATCCGGTTCCGTATTTTCAACTTTAACTACTGCGGATTTTGTAGTAACCGAACCAAGAGGAAGATGTCTCTCATCCTCCGTAAGCCCTGCTAATCCAGTGGACTGCTGTGCCAGAGAAAGGCTTTTCTTAAAATCAACTTTTCTCGTTTTATATCCTGGTGTCGAAGAATTGGCAATATTGCTTGCTATTACTTTCTGCCTCTCACTGGCAATATCAAGAACCCGTTTCATTAACGGAATTGTTGTTTTGGAAAATATACTATTGATCATAGTTTTTCTCCTGATTATAAATAACCATCTTCTCTTTAAGCAAGCCCTGTGCCACTGAAAATAAGATATGTTTTCTTTGAGAGAGTTTTTTAAGTACTTGTTTTATAGTGTGTTAGAAAAAACAAGAAAACCCATTTTACAAATTAAACAAACAGGTCTTGCATGATACCGGTTAATAATTAACTATTTGGGGTGTATATTCTATCTCTTGGCAGGATATTTATAAAAACTAAAGAGGAGCTTGCTACCGCCCCTCTTCACTAACTGCTTTTTCAGCTTCAATAACACCGTATTCTCTTAACTTGGTTCTCAAAGTTTTAATTGTAATTCCAAGGGCCTTTGCAGTACGTGTCTTATTATGATTCAACTGGCGGTAAGTTTTTAAAATAACTCTTTTTTCTGCTTCAGCCAGAGATGTTATTTCTCCGAAATCGCCCCCATCTTCGAGAAGCTCTCTGTTATCTTCAAGAAATATAAAATGCTCCGGTTTAAGCACATCTCCCTGGCTCATAATAACAGCTGTTTCCATACTGTTTTCCAGTTCTCTGACATTGCCGGGCCAGTCATGGTTAACAAGTAAATCCATTGTTGAATCTGCAATACTCTTTTTCCTGTTGTACTTATCATTGAATATCTGCAGGAAATATTCAATAAAAAACGGGATATCTTCTTTTCTGTTTCTCAGAGGAACAAGACTTATTGAAACAACATTTAACCGGAAATAAAGATCTTTTCTGAAAGTTCCTTTTTTAACCTCTTCTTTCAGATTTCGGTTTGTTGTTGCTATTACTCTTACATCCACACTTATACTCTTGCCTGAACCAACTCTTTCGAATTGCTGGTATTGTAAAGCCCTTAATAATTTTGCCTGGACCTGCAGACCCAGCTCCCCTATTTCATCAAGAAGCAGAGTACCGCCGTCTGCAAGCTCAAATCTTCCTTTGGATCTCTGTACAGCTCCGGTAAATGCTCCTTTTTCATGACCGAATAGTTCACTCTCAAGCAGGGTCTCCGGCAGCGCAGCACAATTTACCTTAATAAACGGCTTTGATGCGCGTCTGCTTATTCTGTGAATAGCATTTGCTATTACCTCTTTTCCCACACCTGTTTCTCCCTGAATCAGTACAGTGGAATCAAGAGGACCCACCATTTCAATCATGCTTTTTACTTTCTGAATTACCGGACTCTTGCCGATAATTGTATCCGAGACTTCTTTTTTCTCGAGCTGTTCCTTTAGAAATTCATTCTCGTTTAACAGTGTCTGGTGCTGAAAAACTCTGTCAATCACTATATCCAGCTCTTCAAGTTCTACAGGCTTTGTAATATAATCAAACGCTCCTTTTTTCATTGCATCAACAGCAGTTGCAACAGACCCATATGCAGTTATAATAACCACTTCTGTTTTCGGAGCTGCCTTTTTAATATTCTCCAACAATTTCAAGCCATCCATCTCTTCCATTTTCAGATCGCTGATTACAAGATTAAAATTTGCCTTGTTAATTTTTTCCATTGCTGCTTTTCCGTTTTCTGCGGAAGAAACATCAAATCCCTTGCGGGTCAGAACATCTGATACAAACCTGCGTAAAATAGGATCATCCTCAACTACCAATATTTTTTTATCAAGCATAATAAGCTCTCCTTAGCTCAAAGGAAGTATAATATTACACGTTGTTCCTAAATTCTTTTCACTCTCAATTGTTATTTGCCCATGGTGAAGATTTACAAAATTCTTAGCAAGAGCAAGACCAAGACCAAGGCCTTTTTCTCTTGTTGTAAAAAACGGAACAAATGCTTTTTTACAGACTTCAGAATCCATGCCTGTTCCGGAATCAATAATTGCAAGGTGCACGCTGTTATGATTTTTTATTTTTGATATCTGTTCTTTTATTTCTATTCTTATTGTCCCGCTGTTTTTAATTGCCTTGACACTGTTATCAAAAACTGCAAGAATAACCTGTTCAAATAATACAGGATCAATATTAATTATTAACTTCTCATTCTCCGGCAATTTATATTTAACTCTTATGTTTTTCTGATTTAACTTATTCCTTTTGATATAAAATTCAGCTACATCATTAATAAATTTAATCAGATCAACAGGTTCAAAATGGGGTTTTACAGGCCTTGTATAAATCTGGAACTTGGAAACAATTTCATCAAGTTTTGATATTGATTCGGTTATATGTGATATCATTTCCTTTCTCGGATCATCTTCATCCAGGGATTCTGAAATAAGATCAACATAACCTCTTATTCCGCCGAGAGGATTGCGAATTTCATGAGATACAAGTATTGCCATCTGA
>Ga0190359_1000310_pt1 | contig 33782 bp, 38 predicted proteins | sample 48721823_MG_FD_161269 | JGI IMG/M metagenome (GOLD analysis project Ga0190359, IMG submission 161269) | Hydrothermal vent microbial mat bacterial communities from Southern Trench, Guaymas Basin, Mexico - 4872-18-2-3_MG | ecosystem: Environmental > Aquatic > Marine > Hydrothermal vents >... | reverse complement strand
ATCTCTGTAAGCGTGGGCAAGTAGCATTAACGTCATTTGTGCTGGGTTACAATAGACAAGAATAACATCTGGCTCAAACCCAGCCTCAGCTAAAGGGGCAGATATTAATCCAACATATTTTCCAGTTGGTAGCCTTGGGAACTCTTTTTGAGCCCAAGCTTTTCCAGCTTCAATATCTACAACATCTGAAGGATACCTATTGTTTCCTTCTAGAAAGTACTCGGGTGCCTCTTCCAAACCTAAACCCATTACCGGTTCAGGACACCACATATCTTCCTTAAGCTGAGCAACAGTCATACCTCTTCTTCTACTGTAACTAAAAGCCTGACAAGTACTAAGACTGTATCCAAGGTCTTTCCTTGGTCTAATTGAGCCTTCGGGGATTTCATTTACCGACTTGATTAGTTTTACTGCTAATGGATAACTATCAACTCTTAGTTGATTTTCTATCTGTTCAGATAGTTCAGTGTATATGTTGGACATTAATCAATGAATAACATAGAGTATTATTTAAAACACAAACCGTAGAACGCATCTGAATAATTATACCAAATACGAGCCATGTAAACAATCTACTGATAAATAATAAAATAAAGAATATAAAAAAGTAGAATTAGTTGTGTGGGTCACCGTGGCATGGAGTACAATCCATCTTGGTGAACACGTTATTCACTGGACCATCCGCACCGTGGCAACTCAGACATTCTACTGCTGATTCTGGTAACTGGAATTCTGGTGTAAATGTGCCAGCTTCTAGAGCGTTTAGCATCTCAGCTATTTTTCCAGCTGTGTCTGCTACCATTCTACCACATCTTTCTGCTCTTATTGGATCATTTTCAGCACAGTCGGCTGCAGTAGTATAGTTTGATACAGATGCGTGACATAGGGGTGATCCGTTAATTGATGTAGGTATCTCTCCTTCTACCTTCACAGCAACTGGTGGCATATATTGTGGTAGTTCAGCTTCTGTATACCATCCAACTAGTTCTGATACTAGTGATAGGTCGTCAGTTACTAGGTTAATAGCCATTGCTCCGCCATTTATGACTCCGCATGTGATACCCCATCCCATAACTCCTGCTTTTCCCCATACAGACATGTCTGATGGAACTGCGGTATATGGGAAACCAACTGTTGCTTTTAGTTCGCCGATAACACCTTCATAAGCTCCATATGCGCATCCTTTTTGGAAATATGCTTCATATGCTCTAGCTTTTACTGCTTCGACATCTAGGGTTTTGTATTCCCATGGACGAGCCGGCATCTCTGCTGGTACTTCTACTTCGACTGGTACTTCTACTTCTGTCGTTTTTTCGGGCATAAGAGAGTAGCCGCCGACAGCTCCGATGGCTAGTCCACCGATTGCTGCGCCAGCCATCTTAACGAATTCACGTCTTGATACTTGATCTGTTTCTGCCAAGTGATTCACCTGAATGGGAACATCATAACCTCTATGAATTTAAATTTTGTTTCATAAATTACCCATATTTGTCGAAAATGTTTCAAATTAATGTACAAAAATTAACATAGATGAGCTGGTTTAGAAAAAACATATATTCTATGGACCGTCACAAATGTTTACTTTGAATATCCAAGACCCCATCGATAAAAGGATACTTGAAATACTTCGATTAGATGGAAGAGCATCTATTAGAGATATTGCTAAGCAACTTGATGTAAGCCCAGCTACTGTTTCAAGAAAAATCAAACAAATGGAACAGGAAAACATAATCAAGGCATATGTTAGTATCATCGAGGATGAGGCGATCGGTAAGGGTACTAGAGCAGTTCTTCTTGTACGTACAATAGGTGATCAATCCCAGAATACTCTTGTTGAGGATATTTCTGGAATGGAGGATATTTGTAATGTTTTTGTTACCATGGGTAACTATGATCTTATTTTGACTGCATGTACCTTAAACGATAATTCTCTTTATAATATCATTAAGAGAATACGGACCATACCTGGAGTAGCTTGGGTAGACTTTGCATCTATTGTCACACGTAAAAAAGTGCTAAGCACTCGAATAGAGGAAAATGAGACGGAACGAAATGAATAAACAAGAAACAGTGGTTAAACAGAGAATAATTGGTAAATCCTTTTATTCAATTGGGATAGGAGAGTTAGTGAGGAGATAATAAGATGACAGGGAACACTGAGCTATTGTTTCTGCTATTCATCGTGCTGTTGCTTTTTGGTGGACGAAAACTTCCCGAATTAGCAAGATCAATGGGAGAAGCTGCTAGGGAATTTAATAAGGCAACAAAAGAACCAGTTGAATACGTTGATGAGAAGACCAGAAAAAAGAACGAGGAAAAACAAGCAATCATCGATGCAGCGAAGAAGCTTGGAATTGATGTCGAGGGACGAGATATCAACGATATAGCCCAGGATATTGTTGCAGCAACAACCAAGGAAAAAGCAGAGTAATCTTTTTTGAGGTAGCATCTTGTCAGATGACTATGAGTTAGAGTTTTGGGATCACTTTGAGGACCTTTCCTCAAGGCTCAGAAAAATATTATACGCATTGATAATTGTGATGGTTTTAGTGATGTCACTGCCATCTGATTTCAGCAAGATATGGCAGTTGGATTTCAATGATTATACGTTACTAATAACTGACTTGATGCAAATGTTTCAAAACACCCTCTTACCAGAGGGCGTTACACTAATCGCTTTTAACTGGCTTGACAGCTTCTACATATACTTTGTAATCTGTTTCGTTATCAGCTTCCTAATTTGCTTACCCTATATAGCATACCAGTTATACGGGTTCCTTGCTCCAGCAATCTACGCGAACGAAAAGCGTGTCCTTTTCACATTTATCACGTTATTTGTCCTATTGTTTTTGATAGGTGTAGCTTATGCATACTTCGTACTGGTTCCCATGACATTTACGGTTCTATACAAGTTCGTTTACCAGACCAATGTAATGCCATTTTACTCTGTGAAGGACTTCTTTGAGCTGATAGCCTTCGGTTTATTCGGATCAGGGCTATTCTATACCTTCCCATTGGTGCTTTACCTTTTGGTAACCATCGATCTAATAATAATTGACGATCTCAAGGAAATGCGTCGGCACATCTTTGTAGCCCTATCCGCTCTCACAGCCATCATAACCCCGGACCCTACACCGGTCTCGATGTTACTCATGACAATTCCATTTTACATACTCTTCGAGCTCAGTATCTTGATTTTGTCAAGAATAATGCGAAACAAACCAGACAGAGTCCTTGACGCAGGTTTTAACGCGGCTCAAGAATTACTAGCCCGAACAGAAGAAACAGAGTAGGTTATTCTAGGAATACTTCTTGGAATAGAGTCATTGAGGCTGCGATTACCGCTAGCATAAAAGCGAACAATAACCTAAGTTCAGGTATAAGCGCCATAAATGGTTCACCTGATAATATTTTTGCTCCTGCTTGTATTCCGGGGAGAAGTATTGGTATGCTTACTGGGAAGAATAGGAATGCGAGTAGTAGGTTTTTTCCTTCCGAGTACATGAGTACTGCTGACATCATTGAGCCCATTAAAGCGAAGTCGATAGCTCCTATAGTGAATATGAGAATCAAGCTTGGAATTAACCCCGTGTTGAGATTTAGAAATAACAATGATGCGAATATCAACGATAGTAAAACAAGTATCAAAGTAACGACCCCATAGATCATTTTACCAGCTAGAACCGCGAAAGGTGGGCAGGGTAGACTTCTGAGTCCATCTATTGTGCCTCTGTCAATCTCACGTGCAAAGCTAGTAGTCAAGACGAGTATACTAGCGAAAAATATGACTATCCACATTGCAGCTGAGACTATCAGTGGATCAACGATCAGTATTGTTCTCCATGAGAAACTGCTCACAATTATTGATGATAACGTGAAGGCGATAATAGACAATAATTCATGTGGGCGTCTAAGCTCAACAATCAGGTCCTTTCGAGCCAGCTTCAAGGCATAACTCAAAGTGTTATCGCTCATAGCTTGACCTCCTTCTCAATCAAACCACCCCTGATGTATACTGACCTATCGCAGAACCCATTGATTAGATCCGGAGTATGAGAGGTAGTGATTATTGTCTGTGACTTTAACTCTTTCATATAGTCAGCTAAGGTCGAAGATGTTTCTTGATCTAGACCAGCAAAAAACTCATCCAGCAGTAAGATTGATGGATTTCCAAGTAGGGCTCTCGATATGTCGGCTCTTTTACGAAGCCCATATGATAAATGTCCTGCTTTGGTGTCCTTCCATCTTTCAATATCCGTGACTCTGATAACCCGATCATATTCGGATTCGTGTGCATCAACAAAATCACCATAGAACTTTAGGTTCTCAAGCACCGTCAACTCATCATATAGAAAACTTCTATGCCCAACTACTCCAATGTCTCTTTTTACCGTTACACTGTTTTGGTTGGCATCCTTACCCATGATAACTAATTTCCCTGAGGATGGAACCATCTGAGTAGCGATAATTCGTAGTAAAGTACTCTTACCTGCTCCATTGGGTCCAAGCAGGCTTGTCTTTTGTCCATCTGTGAAGCTGAGAGTGACACCTCTTAGGGCTTTTATGTGCCCAAAGTTTTTCTTGATGTCTACAAGCCTCACAGTCTCGTTCATGGCTGTTACCAGTCTTACTTCTTGTAGAACATAGTTATAACTAGATAACCTACTCCAAGCAAAGCTACCCCTATAGCAGCGATGAAAACATGTGAGTAACCTTCTTGATCTTCTCCCTCATACTTTGAAGGACACTTTACCAGCAACTGAGAGGACTCAATACCATCCTCTCCAAGGGTGCCAAGAACAACAACTTGGTTTCCTTCCTGTTCAATATTCTGTGGAGGAACTCCCCTGTATGTTACCTTGATGCTTCCCTCCTCGTCTATGAGTATAAAGCTGATGCTGCCGTCGTTGGTTGTTACTAGTGAGCCGGGTTCAACTTCTCCTATTATCTGTAGACTCTTTCCCTCGTATCGTGCCTGATCTGCAATAATATCTGATACAGGTATGTATGGGTTCATGTAATTTGAGATGCTATCGTATGCGAGCCCCGCGCTTACAGCCAACAGGAGGATGATTATGATGTGTTTGTTTTGTATCTTCATATTGGTCATCTCGTAGCGTTCTTTCTATCCACATCTCGGTTGGCTTTGATTACCCACGCGATGTAAACGATAGTAGTTATTAGATAAAGTCCTAGAACTTGGTATACTTGTACTGGCATTACATCTCCTCCATCATTCTGCTATTGTACTCATCACGCTTTGTTCTCAAATCATATGTCTTCTTCAAAACATAACCAAAAACAAATACTCCACCAATAATATTCATCACCAGCGCCTGAACCATTGTACCTGTTAATCCCAGTCCACCATTCTCTCCTCCCAGTTGAGGATGTAAAGACGGCCAAATTATGAACGAAACATAGCTTAGGGGTACCGTTAGGAATGCAAGTGTATTGAATACTGCCGCCGATGAGGCTCTACGTTCAGGGTTCTCTATACTCATCCTAAGTAAGAAATAACCAAGATACGCGAACCATAGAATCAGTGTGGTTGTTTCCCTGGGGTCCCAGTTCCAGTATACGCCCCATGTGGCGTTTGCCCATATTGAGCCACTTATCAGAGTAATGAGTCCGTATACGAGTCCAAGGACTGCGCCTGACTCTGAGAGTGCATCATACTTGTAGTCTTTTGTTCTGAGGTAGAGTAACCCTGTTGCGACTGATACGAGTAACGATAAGTAGCATATGATTGCTGGCGGGAGATGAAAGTAGAAGATGCGTACAAGTTCCCCCATAGTTACCTCAGCTGGGGCAATGTATAACGCGAAATATGCTGAAAGAGTAACGATGACCCCCGTTATGCCGAGATAGATGTCGTCCCTGAACTCCAATTGTTATCACAATATTTCCCTGAGGATAGAATTAAAAGGATGTGCTTTTCGAGGACTCCCAAGTTTAAAAGCGATCATTACGCTTAGGGCTCTATGGAACTGCTAGAGATATTGATCATTGTATCCGCGTTCATCGTACTATATGACTTGTACAATCTTAGATCAAAAAAGCCTACAACTATTCTCAATGATCGTTTACCTGTTCTGGCTCTAGGCGCTGGACTAGTGATTATAAGCTATCTCTACTTTGCATACGCTTTCCTTACAAGTAATTACAAGATATCAGAGGTCTTCTATTACACTAGCTCTTCGCTTGGATGGTCTGAAAAACTATATGCTTCATGGGCTAGTAACGGCGGTTCTTGGCTTTTCTTTGCTTTTGTTTTTGCTGTTGGGTATCTGATTCTTAGGTTGTTATTGAGTGAGGATAAGAAGCAGTATAGTGTTTACCAGTTCTTTGATGTGGTTCTTGTCTTTATGATTATAATATTGATAATTCAGAACCCTGTTGAATCAATGTTGTTCACTCCAACTGAGGGAATGGGACTTAACCCACTATTAAAAACGCCGTGGATGCTCATACATCCCCCGGTGGTATTCATTGGGTACGCGTTAGCAATCTATGCACTGGGGTTCACATTCAGTCAAGCAGATTCAAAACCAAGGCTTACAAGGGCAATGGCGGCGCTGGCATGGCTTTTCCTCACATTAGGGATTGCGCTTGGTGCTTTGTGGGCGTATGAGGTGCTTGGTTGGGGTGGTTACTGGGCTTGGGACCCTGTTGAGACTTCATCCCTTGTTCCATGGCTTACTCTTACCGCGTATTTCCACTTGCTTTCACAGATGACCAGTGCAAAGAGTACATCAAAAGACTTCATGCTATTGGTAACTGGTGCTCTGATTATATTTGCTTCAGCTGTTACTCGTGGAGGGCTTGCGGTTTCAGTTCACGCTTTCGGTACTTCGCCTATTGGGTATGTCTTGTTGCTGTTGATGGGGATAACCATCGTTTATTATTTGGTGAATAAGAGCAAAAAGGGTTGGAGTTATTTCGAGTTTGAGATAAAGACTGATAACGTGTACAATGCAGCCTTGTCGATGAGTTTTATCTCCATTGTTATGATCGCTGTCATCAGTCTCTGGGGCATCATATTCCCAATAATCAACAGCGGGCTTACAGGGGGAGACGTAAGTCTAGACGCTGCGTTCTTCAATAAATGGGCTTATCCATTTGTATTATTGTTCTTGGCGGGGCTCATAGGTTGTCACTTCTATGAGGTTTTAGATATGAAGAAATACTCTGCTACCTTGTTTGGGGCTGTATTACTGGGCTTCGCTGGAGTGGTATTAGAGTTCCCGACGAGCAATATGTTGGCGAACCTTGGGCTTCCCATTACCGCGATAGCAGGTATTGCTGTTCTCTATAACTTGGTTAATAGTCTTATGAAGAAGAGATCGGCTCAGTTGAATAGGAGCTTCCTTCACTTGGGTATCGTTATTGTTTTGCTTGGTATACTATTGAGTTCAACTAATGAAGCGAACTATGGTGAACTTGTGGGTAATACCAATGGTTCGCTTGACTTGGGTGAAATGGAGCTTAGTTTCGGTGAGTTTACGGTTATTGAACCTACGGGTGAGATCGTTGCAGATACATCAACTTTTGAGTTGGCGCCAGAATACACGGGGCTAGTTCTACCGGTTACGGTCACTAAGGATGGTTCGGACTATACCAAGGATGTTTATATCCTGCTTTATTCTGCGCATGGAATGGTATCAAGACCCACTGTCATACGGGCCCCTGGATACGATGTGTATCTAGTATTACACCCTTCAACAACTGTCTATAGAGCTTTAGCCCATCAATTAGAGGGAATTGATTATATTCCAAACGAGTTCGTTATCAGCGTAATCTATTTCCCCTTGATGAATTTGATTTGGTTGGGGACACTCATTATGTGTATTGGCATCTTCTATCCGATCACAAAGATGAGAAAACCGTCCAACGAGTAATCTTTTCCATCAATAAATTCTTAGCAAAGTGATCATGTGGATAGGTTTAAAATAGAATTATGCCTGTAAGAGTCTATGCCCGGCGTCGATCTAGTTCTATTACATGCTCCAAGTGTCTATGATTTTCGCGAACGCCCAACAATGTATGGACCCATAAGCGACGTCGTACCATCGACACCAGTCTTCGAGATGTATCCCTTAGGATTTGTAAGCATGGTAGGATATCTTGAACAGAATGGCTACAAAGCGCGCATAATCAACCTCGCGGTTAAGATGCTAAAAAACCCAAGATTTGATGTTGAAGCGTTTATAAAAAAACTTGACGCCAAGGTCTATGGTTTTGATCTACACTGGTTAGCACAAGCTGCTGGAAGTCTAGATATAGCTGAGATAGTTAAGAAACATCATCCAGACGCACCAATACTACTAGGCGGCTTATCTGCCAGCTATTTTCATGATGAGATAATTGAGCACTTCCCCCAGATTGATTATATTTTGAGGGGCGATACCACTGAGAAGCCTCTTCTTGACTTGATGAATCATATCTTTGCTGGAAAGGAACCAGAAAACGTGGAGAACCTTACATGGCGAACAAAGGATGGTAGGAAAAAGGTTAATCCAATGACCTTTGTGCCGACAGATATGGATGATCTCTGGGTTGATTACAGTGAGGTAATGAAGCTGGTGCTTAGGCACAGGGACCTTGAGAGTACTCTGCCTTACGAGAGCTTCATGGACTATCCTTTCACAGCGGTTCTGACATGCAAGGGATGTGCCTATAACTGTATTACTTGTGGTGGAAGCTGTTATGCGTTCAAGAATTTTTTTTATCGTAATGGACCTGCGCATAAATCAGCTGATAAACTCGTTGAAGAGATCAGCGTCATCAGTGATTACTTCAAGGCACCAATTTTCCTCATAGGCGACCTACGGCAAGGCGGGAAAAAGTGGGCTGAAGCAGTACTTGATGGGATCAAGGAGTTAGACCTTGATAACACTGTTACCTTTGAGGTGTTTGATATGGTTCCCATAGATTGGATGAAAAAAATCGCCTCTAGCACTCCTAACTGGACCCTTGAGATCAGTCCAGAGAGTCATGATGATGCTATACGCAAGATAATGGGCAAACCATACACCACGGCTCAGATGGAGGAAACCATCAAGAACGCACTTGATCTTGGTACAACCAAGATTGATCTCTACTTTATGGTTGGGTTGTCGGGTCAAAGTTATCAGTCAGCATTAGACAGCGTCGATTATACCCGTCATCTATACAAGAAGATGGAAAATAATAACAAGATATTCGCGTTCACAGCTCCAATGGCTCCCTTTCTTGACCCCGGTAGCATGATCTATGAGAACCCAGAAAAATATGGGTTCACAAAACTTTACTATACTTTCAGAGAGCACAAAGAAGCCCTATATCAGCCAAGCTGGAAACTTTATCTAAGCTATCATACAGATTGGATGACTCGCGATGATGTTGCTGAGGCAACTTATGAAGCCATGATAAGAATGAATCAGCTCAAGATGGATGTCGGAATCACGAGCAAGTCCCATGGTGAGAAGGTGAACTATGGGTTGAATATGGCGCGGGACGTAATGCATAGTATTGATGATATAATTGCAACTACAAATGATGAGGCAGAGCGTCAGAGAAAATATCTAGAACTGAAGCATGAAATCGATGAAGCCATGCGTTCAACGGTGCTAGCAAAACGAGAACTGAGAATGCCCGGACTTGCTGGAATCAGAATCACAGGTGCATTCAAATACCTACTAAAATATCTTGGACTAAGCTAGTTATAGAGTTCTTTCTCTACCTCTTTCAACGCGTTTAATCCTTTAACCTCATAATCTTGTAGATGAAGTTTAACCAAACTGGTCTCGACGTATTGTTCTTCAAGAGTATTTACGTATTCAGACTGGACTTCTCGTCTCTTCTGAAGAAGACCTGTGTCCAATATTACGTTCTCTGGTATCAGATTATTCACAATAACGCCCCCTATCTTGATACCAAACTTATCAAACTCACGCCATATTCGCTCAGTCTGCGCGACACCAAGACCCTCGGGTATTGTTACAAGATAAGCTGTAGTATATTGGCTGCGAACCATATCCAGCACGTTTTTCGCTAATATTTCCCATTCTCTAATAATCTTCAATGGGTCTCTTTTCTCACGTCCCGTCAGACTTTCTAGTGTCTCTTTAAGCCTGATGTAAAGTTTTGCAGCATCTCGCATATGAGTATAGAATGTTTCTTGGATATGTAGAAGGCTCAGAGTTCCTCCCGCGGGGGCGGTATCCCAAATAATGACCTCGTATTCTCCGCTTGTGAATATATCATAGACATAACTGAGTGCGAATTCTTCATCGATTCCCGGTGCACCTGCAATATAGTCTAAAATCTCGCGTCCCACTGGTAGAAATGATGAGATTACCTCATAGACCTCGTCTCCGAATTTCTCAAGCCACATATCGAATATCTTTGTGTAATCAAGCTCAACAGCCGCTAGGTTCGGAATCATCGATACTTTTGTGATTTTGCTTTTTACATCCAATTCGAGAATATCTGATAATGATGGACTGGGATCAGTGGAGATCAGTAGTGTCTTGTAGCCTTTGGAGGCATAATGTATTGCCGTTGCTGAGGCGCATGTAGTTTTTCCTACTCCTCCTTTTCCACAGAACATAACGATGACAGGGTTATCGTTTACGCTGATTGAGTCCATCTTCATGATTATATACTCACTTGATGAATGTTAAAAGAATTCATAAATAAGTAACTAGTTGATGTGCTGTGACAGTCTGGTACGAGGTCGAAGACGCCTTAGAGAAAATCATAGAAGACTATGAGAAAGTAAATCACCTCATATCAGCCTTCCAAGATGAAAGAACCAGACTAATTGGGCTACAAAAAATAGGTCACATTAACGAAGCTAGCCTTGAGCTAGGATCAGGACCCGGAAACTATAGCAGGTTGATCTCTAACTTCAATGAAGGTCCACTGGTTTGCGTTGACTATCTCAGCGAGATGCATAAAGCTGCAAAGAAGAGAAACAAAGGGCTCAACCATCATTATATACGAGGAGTCTTTGAAGCATTACCCATACGTGAATCCTCTATGGGATTCACTACAGCTGCTTTTGCGTTACGAGACTCACTGAACAAACCATTAGCAATCTCCGAGGCATGTTCAACGGTAAAAAACGGGGGGCGTTTTCTCTTAATCGATATTGGCAAACCAGATAACCCATTTTTCAGGGGATTCATGAGTGTATTCATGAGGTTTGTAGTGCCCATACTGGGGGGTCTGATAACTGATTATGGGCATAGAAACCCATGGAGTAAGCTGTATCTTACTTTCGCAAAGTTACCTCCTAACATTGTTCTTGTCTCTATCGTAAGACAACATGTCGTAGTTGTAGATCGAATAGAGAAGATTTTTGGCGCTTTAGTGATCATATTGGGTTTCAAATCACTTGACTAAGAAATAAAATGTATTTTCCTTGGGTTAGTTTTAATAATTTCCTGTTATGTAGTTTGGTGATAGGGTTCCATAGGCTAGGAGTGTAACGAAATTAACAATCAAAGACAGGCAATATCAATTAAAGTTCGTCAACGAGACGCTCAAACAACTGGACCTAACCTACATACACCCGCTCCTAGCGACAACAACTAAATATGCTATTTCAACGGGTGGAAAAAGACTCAGACCAATGATAGCTATACTTTGTACCGAGATGCTCGGAGGGGACTATCTCGAAACAAAAAACATGTTTCTAGCTCTAGAACTAATCCATAATGCAACACTTGTCCACGATGATATTATAGATGAAGACTTGTATAGGCGAGGAGCACCTTCGCTTTTCAAAGAATACGGAATAAAGAAAGCAGTTCTCACTGGAGATGCATTACTGAGTATAGGGCTAATGCATGCCTCACAAACAGGAAAACCCGAGATAGTTGGATGGCTAGCTGAGACCGCTTTAAAGATGGTGCAGGGAATAACCCTGCAGAATCAGTCTAAACATAAACTGATGACCATCGAGCAATACCTTCATATGAATTACTTGAAAAGTGGAAGTCTCTTCGAGGCAGCAGGGGCACTTGGTGGAATAGCAGGTTCAAACAATCAAGATGATGTGAAAAACCTAGCTCAGTTTGGAAAATACTTCGGGAATGCTTACCAGATAAGGGATGATATTATCGATGCCTTCAATACGCATAGTGATAGCTCAGCCAATAACGATCTTCTGAATGGTGATCCTTCATTATTATTGTTATATGCTTTAGAGTCAAAGAAATTAGCAAATCAAGACAAGAACACGTTGCTCTCTTTATATCAGGGCGAATCAAAAGACCTTGATGTAGATTGTATCAAACGTATCTACGAAACAACAGGTGCATTACAAAACTCCATAGTCAAAATGGAGGAATACGCTGCGCTCGCAGGTAATTTATTACATCAATATCCTGATTGTGACGCAAAGGAATCCCTTCACGAACTGTTGGACCAGTACAACCATGATTTCTCAAACAACATAGAGAATATGTCAATAGATTTTATACAAGCGCAATAACTCGGAGAAAACAACAGTGAATTATCCTGAAAACAACAAAAAATATGACGTAATAATAGTAGGCGCAGGACCAGCAGGCTCCAGCGCAGCAAAAGCAGCAGCAGAAAACGGAGCTAACGTACTTCTCGTTGAAAGAGAACTAGAAATTGGTGTACCTGACAAATGTGGCGAGTTTCTCCCCTCTCTAGAAGAGATGAAGCGTCTTGCACCAAATGTACCTGACTTGGAGACAATGTTTGACCCACCAAGCCACTGTATCGTAAATCATACAAAGTATGTTAACTTCGTTTTTCCAAACAATGTAGAGTTTCCAGTTGATTTCAAAGGTGTAGTAGTAGAACGCAAGCTATTTGACAAGCATCTAGCTAATGAGGCTGGACGCGCGGGCGCAGAGATTCTGCCTTTCACTCAGGCTATTAAATTGCTTGAGGATGGTGTTAGAGTTAGGACTGGCGGAGAGGTCTATGATCTGAAGTCGGATGTTGTCATTGGTGCTGATGGTGCTTATTCTTTGATTGCTCGTGAGGCCGGGTTACCGATTTCCACTGATCCTATTGATTATGGTGTAGGTTATCAGTTTGAGATGGTCAATGTTGACCATGATCCAGAATACGTGGACATGTATCTGGGTGAAGACATTGCACCAGGTACTTATGCTTGGATCATACCCAAGGGGAAGGATATTGCTAACGTTGGTACGGGAGTTAGAGCCCCCTTTATGGAGAAAGGCATGACCATCAGAGACTATCAAAGAAACCTCGTAAAGAAACACCCCATCACATCAAAGAAACTCAAAAACGCGGTACCCACAGCAGTAAAAGCCGGAAACATACCCGTTGGAGGACCAATCGAAAAGACCACCACAGATAACGTGATAGTGGTTGGAGATGCAGGTGGACACACCATACCAACCGTAGGAGGCGGCATACCTCCGGGTATGATCATAGGTAAGATCGCTGGTCAAGCCGCTGCAGCTCACATTAATGAGGGTTCTCCTTTATCTAATTTTGATGATGGTTGGAAATCGCAAATGGGTGATGTCCTCTATACCAGTCTGAGGCTTAGGAGGATGAGTGATGTGGTTTTCAGAAGCAAGGCTATGATAGAAGTTGTAACGAAGCTTGATTGGCTTACTAAGGATACTATATCAAAGTTCATCTACTGTAAAATGGATGCTAAGATGAAACTTATTGAGCAAGTTTTAAAGACACAGTGGAATAAATAAAATTAACTATTATTACCTACTTGTGGCCTCATCTGCTTAATGTAATCAAGTCTAGGCAAATCTAAGGGTAATCCAAATCCTCAAATAATTCTTAAATGGTTAAATAATACACAACTAGAATATTGCTCAAAATGTGATTAAACATGGCAAACATATACAAGAAGAATAAAAAAATGAAAAAAAGTTTTCATAGTGATAGTGAGAGATCAAAACGATTTTACAAAATAGATTTGACAATGCTTCTACTCATTGTTACTGTTTGTTCCATTGGTTTCTCGATCATATATTCAATTGATCCCGCGGATTATGATCAAGTAGATCATACACACGAAGGCATAGCATGCAGCAGTTGTCACGACTCCGATACTTATGATCTGTTGAAAGAACCAGGTGAACTTTGTCTAGATTGCCATGGTGCTGATGGTGTGATGCCCGTCGAAGAAGGTCACGGATTTGGAATGGATTGTACAACCTGTCACACAATAGCTACTCCTGTAGAAACAGGAGACGGTGAAGATGATGGAGAGGATGGAGGAGAAACCCCCCCCTCATTCCACCCAACTATACCTGAAGGTACAGATTGTACATCTTGTCACGAAATAACAATCAAAGCTCATGATAGCTGCACAGGATGTCACGATCTTGAATCAGAAATCACAGATACTTCTCTTCTCTGTTCCGATTGTCACGAAGATGAGTACTCGGAGTGGGAAGAAGGAATTCACGTAAGCAATCATGAGGAAAAGATCTGCATCGATTGTCACAATCCGCATGAACCATACGTAATTATTGATGATACGCTTCCTCCTGTTCAATCTATCACAAGTGAAACTGAAGTGCCTGGACCCATAATACCTCCACCGATCTTCTTCGCAGTAATAATTGGCGCCTTGTGTGCAGTAGTTTACATGTTTTACTTTAGGAGTGCATAAAAATGACTGAAAGCCTGAATCGAAGAGATTTTATCAAAGTAATGGGCGCTGGTAGTGCCTACATATTAGTAAAAAGCATGACACCTTTGGGTTCTGTTGAGAAGATACTCAAAGTAGAACAAGGGTCTGAGACCGCATCAGGTAAGAGATATGGTATGGTCATTGATGTCGGCGCTTGTATAGGTTGCAGACAATGCATCTATGCATGCAAAGCAGAAAACAACATCCCAAATGATCCTCAACCAATGCAGTGGATCGAGACCTTTGAGATGGATCAATCCGAACCAATAACACGCGTTTTCAGTGTACCCCCGAGCAACTCAAAAACAGACTATACCGACAGCCCTAACCCGGGTAAATGGTATATGCCAGTACAATGTGTTCACTGTGAAGACCCCCCATGTGTCAAACTTTGTCCAACTGGTGCTACCTTTATCGGTGAAGATGGTATCGTTGAGATGGATTATGACAAGTGTATAGGCTGTAGACAGTGTATGGCTGCTTGTCCATATAATGCGAGAAGCTTCAACTGGGGTAAGCCAGAACTCGATGATGCAGACATTAACCCGCTAGTCCCAGTGCGACCAAATGGAGTGGTCGAAAAATGCACCTTCTGTGTACACAGGGTAAGAGAAGGCAGACTACCTGCTTGTGTAGAGGCTTGTCCAGTCGGGGCGAGACATTTTGGAGACTTAAATGATCCCGATAGTACTGTATCCAAGATACTAGACAAATACATCAGTGCAACCACACTGGAAGAAATGGGCACCCACCCCAAGTTGTTCTATATTAATAGTGGCAACAAGTGGCTGGAGGAGGACTAAAAATGGGAGAAAAAGCCGATAGAATCATTGCAATGATGGAGAACACTGGACAGGGCTTCTACTCCGTTGTCGGTATCTTTGCTCTACTAATGGTTTGGGGCGGATATGCGTGGTATACACAGTTCACTGTAGGTATGCAAACCACCGGTCTCAATGATACCGTTATGTGGGGACTGTATATCGCGACTTTTATGTTCATGATAGGCGTCGCACACGCTGGTATAATCATCTCCACACTAATTCGCTCCCTAAACTATGAGAAACTCAAACCTATAGCTAGAATCGCGGAAATTATGACGGTCTCAGGATTAGCCATGGCTGTATTATCTGTCGTAGCAGATATCGGAAGACCAGACAGGATTCTAGTCTTGTTCATCAATCTGAGATTAGGTTCGCCTCTAGCTTGGGACCTGATAATACTATCATTGTATTTTGCTTTCACGCTATTTTATCTGGTGATATCTACAAAACATGATGTTAGTGCAATTTCTGACCGCTTCTCTACCAGAGGGATAATTTACAAAATTTTAGTACCTATCCAAAACGCGTTGACACCAAAAGACGAACATGCATATGAAAAGATGCTACGTTATGTCGCCATGATAATGGTGCCTTTCCCGATCCTAGACTCAGGAATGGTCGTAGCCTTCATCTTCAGCCTGCTTGGAGCAAGACCCGCAATGAATGTACCCTACATAGGACCATATTTCCTGTTAACCGCGTTGGTAACAGGAATCGCATCAATAGTGATAGTCGCGGTAATACTGGCTAAGGTGTATAAATGGGAAGACATGATTTCCGATGAAGTCTTTGCTACCCTTGCCAAGTACATGCAAGTAGGCATAGTGTTGATTCTGTACTTCATCTTCAATCAGCATTTCACTTTCCAGTATGTAGGAAAACCAGCTTTCGTTGCTGTATCTGACTTGCTATTGGGTGGAGGAGCTTACTCACTACTATTCTGGGAAATGATCTGGGTAGGCTTCATACTGCCACTAGTGCTACTGTTCATGCCAGACATTGAAAAAGAGATGGTCTTCCTAGCGTCAATCTTTGCGGTGCTAGGGTTATGGGTGAACTGTATACTAACCGTAGTCCCAGCTCTAACTTTCCCGAACCTACCATTCATTTGGGGTAGCTATGCTCCAACATGGGTTGAATGGTCAATAATAGCCGGGATATTCGGCTTGGGTGTAATAATCTACGCGGTTTTAATCAAAGTTCTACCACCCGTAGAGCTTGACTAATTTTTCTCTTTTTTATTACTTATTTTAAATCAAAATCTATAGCATAATTTTTCATATTAGAAGAAGGGAAGCAGACTCACCATTTCACCTATAGTGAGGAAGATTCCAAAGTGAAGCGCTAACTGAGCTGTTTGTTGATCTGCTGTCAAAGGTATTTTTGAACCAAATCCTCTAACGATTGATAAAGCCTCGAAAACCGAGAGGAAACTCATAAACGCAAATGGTGAAAGAACTCTAAACACGATAAGCACAATGGTTGCAATATACGCTGATGCCAACAACGATTTGTAATATAAAATACCCTTTGATTCCTCAACACCTGTAGCTATTGTTGATATGCCAAAACTTTCATCATACTCCTTATCCCTGATATTATTCGCCAGCAGAACAAGAGAAACGAGTAAGCCAATAGGAATAGATGCAAGAAGTGGGTTCCATGAGAAAACTCCGGTTATTGCATAGAAAGCTCCTCCAACCATCAATGGACCAAATGCCAAGAATACGCTGATCTCACCAACTGAGTGATGCTTGAGTTTTACTGGATCAGCTGTATAAAATACACCAAATAATACTCCTAATATACTGAAAATTAGGACTGGGATTCCCTGAAGCCATGTCAGATATAAACTGATTATTAATCCAACAGCGTATAGCCCAATTACTACCAATTTATAACTACTTTTTTCTAACTCGCCGAATAACAAAGGATGAGGTCTATACTCTTTTGTTGGGGCTTCTTCATCGACACCGTGTTTAACATCGTACCAGTCATTCGCCATATTAGCCGCTGAGTGAGCAATCAATAAACCGATCATTGTAAGCGCAAATAGAAAAATATTGAAACTCCCATAAGCATACGCCATAGTCCCAGCGAGACACGTTGATACAAAGGTCATTACCAGTGACCAAGGTCTCGTTGCTATGAACCAAGTACCAAATGACATGACTGAATACATCTTATCCTAGAATATATGTTTCGTCATAGCAATGGAAGAAAAACAAAGATCAACTCGGTCCAAACAATATGCGAGAAGACTACAATCCAAAATGAATCAAGTTGATCATATAATACTCCCCATACTAATCCAGCAATAAATGCAGCAGCAACCAAACCAAGGTTAAAGGTAGATATATGGATCAAAGCATACAAGATAGAAGTGTACAGGATGCCCGTTTTACCGAAAAGATTAGTGAAGTTACTCTGTATATAACTTCGCCAAAAATACTCTTCACAAAAACCAGTGATTAACAGCAAAATAGCTGGTATGATCATAGGAAGTTCGCTTCTAAAGACATAGACATTGTTTGCATCCGCCTCTAAGAACGGTTTGAACACAGTAAACCCGAATAGAAAGAGTCCATAAAGCAATAACCCCGAAACAACTCCCACAACAATCTCTTTTGTGGTTATTGTCTTTGGTGCTCCCACATTTGAGTAAGCATAAACTGTGAGAATCAGAGAGCTTGCGGTAACTCGATACCAGAAACTGACAAGAAAATTACTGAGAAAAACAAAACACCACAATAAAAAAGCCAAACCTAATCCAAAGATTACTTTTCTATCAGGTATCTTCATCTCTTATCTTCCTTATAGCATATAGTTAATAGAATTTATTCTGTGGCTGTAGGTAGCCTGTATAGGTATACAGAGACGCTGATGGCTACAAGATACATTATCCCTATCACATATAGATTAGAAACGAAGAAATATGCAGAAACGCTGATTGTAGCCCACATCATGACTATTGCCCGAATACGTGTCTTTTGAGTAATCCCTTTTCCCTGCTGATAATTCATTATTGTAGGTCCAAACGTCTCATTATTAATGACCCATTTATAGAGTTTATCCGAGCTTCTGAAAAAACACCAAGCCGACAATAATACAAAAGGGGTGGTCGGTAAAATAGGTAAGAAAACACCAATAATACCCGCTACTAAAGCAAGGCTACCCACTATTAGATAGATGTATTTTTTGACTGTGCCTGTATCTTTTTTCTCCAGCATTATCTCCATCCAAATATTATCCTAACACAGTGATTATTGGATATAAACTATGACGAAAAAACAATAACGACTCTATTTTTTTGTAGGTATCGCAAAAAGACTTATTCAATCGAGAATTTTGGGTCTACTTTTACCAACTCAGTAGCTACCTCGACGATAAGCTCATTGATTCCATCGATTTGTTTAATCTCTGACATTAGTTTATTGAGATGCGATATATCTCGGGCATTAACGACTGAGATCATATCATATTGGCCTGTTGTTCTAAAGAGATGTCTCAGTTCTTTGAATTTTGCTAGTCTTGATGAAATATCTCGTATCTTTTGAGGGTTTATCTTTATCATCATTATCGCAGTGATGGTCAATCCGACCATCCTTGGATTAATTAAGGCAATGTAATTGGTGATTATTCCTCTTTTTTCAAGTCTTTCAATCCGGTATCTTACGGTAGATTCAGCAATATCTAGCTCGTTACCTATCTGAGTAAAATTATGTTTGCAGTTATCTTGTAGTATCTGTAGTAATTTTTTATCAATTTCATCCAAGACTTGTTCCGACATTTTGATTCTTAGATACTATATGGTCTTACTAGAAAAAGTTTCACTTCTTGTTTTTTCTACGCCAAAACGAAATTAGCTAAAATAAATTATATACAAATTGTAAACATACTGATCTACTTAATATCCAGAATGATAATTTTTAGGATAGTGTTATATTCCTATTTTCAATATTTAAAAATGGTGTACAAGTACATCTTGATCACCAAAAGGTAGGAGATGAGACGAAAATGAAATCGGCGGTCAGCACATATATGACAAAAGGCTACCTTTCAGTTTCTCCCTCAGACACCCTTGATACTGTAGCGAAACGAATGGTGGAAACAGGGCATGAATATGCCATCGTGATGGAAGCAGGTAAGCTGTGTGGAATGGTTTCTGCAGAATCTATAATCCATGAGGTTCTTACAAATGTTGTTGACAAAATATTCATGGATGATATTCCAACCGAGTTTAGAGGAATGTTTCTCTCGGAACTCATGAACAATCCAAAGACCATAAACTTCATGGAATCATGTGGCTTTGATGGAAACAACCTAGCAATAAGCATAGGTGAATCTAACACAGTCGAAGAAGCAATACAATTACTTGCACGAAACTCACTAGAACAAGTTCTAGTGCTCAACAATGATGGTGATATAGCTGGAATTCTTAGAAATAGTGATCTGCTGAGGGCTATTACGGAGTTATCCTAACTCCCAACCTTTTTTATTAGATATGAAACGAGATAATTGATTTACATATTTTTCTAATTATCCTAACCTCAAATCACCCTTTTATGAACATGTGTAAAAGTAATACACAAAAGGTTATCACGAATTGAATTACATCAATTCTTGTGTAACCCCATGATGGCTACTCGACGGGGACTTGGAAGCAGACTATATCAACTGCTACTGTTGAGTGAAGAAGAAAATATAGAACATAAAATGCAGGGTATGTCCTATAATGAATGGAAAACCTACAACAAAAACAGGATAACCAAGATCCCCGTAAAGCCAAACCTACAAAAAATCGAGATCCAGCCCATCAAAAAACAACCAACCCCAGCAACATAAACCCATTTTCAACTAAAACACACCAAAACAGCCTAAGAAATTTTTTTTCCCAAAGTACCCACCAGTAGACACCAAAACAAAGGATGGTGGGCCGGGCAGGGATTGAACCTGCGACCCTCGCCACGTCAAGGCGATGTCATACCACTAGACCACCGGCCCATCCAGTGTTCAATAAGGGAGAGGGAAGAAGGTTTAAAGTTTATCGGTCAACAAACTTGACTAAACCCATCTTCTCCATAAACCCAAAGTACTCAACCATATAAGCAAGATTCGTAGAACCCGACTCCAGCTCCACAAGCCTACTAATCTCACCGATACTCCGAGAACCATCAGCCCAATACAACGCCAAAGTCATAGGACCCCCATAACTAACCCCATGCTTCTTATTCAAAGCACGAACAGCGTCCCGATCCTCCCTACCAAGCTTAAACAGCCAAGGCCTACTAGCCACAGGACCACGATAAAGCTTCTCAGGAACCCTATCAGCCCCATCAGGCTCTTCCACCTCTTCAGGCTCATAATCAGGCAATTCCGTGATACCCTGTTTCTCGGCCAAAGCCTCCAACATCTTAACAGCATGATCATACTCCTCATCCGCATAAGTCATCAACTCACTGATGAAAGGACCAATAACATCATCACTGTTAGGCGCAATTCGTTTAATGCTCCTCATAGCCTCAGCAGCTACCTCAACATCATATTCCAGTTTATCCCTAAGCCAATCCCTGTGCTTATCCACTTCATGCGGATCCATCTTTGGAGTTGCACACTTATCGAGAGTCTCCTGAACCAGCTTGATGATACCCTGTTTCTCCCTACTAATCACCTGACTAGCTATCCAAGGAGCCTCCAAATCACCAGCATTCGCCAAGAAGTAAACATAAGTAGCTGCAATAGTCGCAACCTTCGCCAAACTATCTGGACTCACCTTATCGATCGTATCTGCACTAGTGTGATAGAACTTATCCGGCCACTGAATCATCATGGGACAACCAATGCCAACAGTCGGATCACTATAGATGTAGTGATCACTACCAGAGCTAAACTCCTCCACAGCATGTCTGAAAGATGCTGTTTTCGGTTCAGAGCCAAAAGCAGCGATCTCCTTCTGAGATTCCTCAAATATCGCCTCCATTACAGCGTTCACATAACTAGGAAGACTATCCGGTGTCTTATGTACCGTCAAAACGCTACCAGTCTGATCCTGATCTTCACCAACCATATCAAGATTCAACGCAGCCACCATACGGGGAATATCATCCTCACGTTCAACAAGATAACTATAGGTTCCGCTCATCTCAGGAACAAGAGTAAACCTAATAGTCCTTTTTGGCTTAGCAAGCGAACCTTCTTTGATGAGTTTGTTAAGCGCCCTCGCAGCTTCCATTACAGCCCCTGAGCCGCTTGCGTTATCATTAGCACTGGGCTGTGGATGACAAATATGCCCAATGAGAACAACTTCTTCATCTGTCTCACCGGGAATCGTAGCCACCGCGTTATCCAGATACCCATCATAAAGCTTAGCATCTATCATACCCTTCACCTTTACCGTCTTTCCTTCACCAAGCAGCTTACGAAGCTCCCTACCTGTCCTAGGCGTTAAGACCCATCCATAGCCAAGCTGTTCACCGGGGTTCCACCAATAACTAGTATACTTGAGAGCGTCATCAAGCGCACCCTCCAAAAGATTAGGCGGACGGACAAACATACCATCAAAGATCAAACCAAGTGCACCACGCTCAACTACAGCTAACTCGTGAACCCTATGTACATCCCCATTCATGAGAACAAGTTTACCCGTTACATCAATTGCCTCATAGTCCTCTGGTTCCTCACCCTTATTCACCGGGGCTACAACCTCGGCTTCTATTACTCCATTTGTTGAAATGCTTCTCTGGATAACATGTATCTTTTCCTCACCGAAACGAGCAATGTATTTCTCATCTGGCTCCACCAGTTTAAGCCATGCATCCTTGCAGCTCCACTCTTTAAACCGTAGACTTGTCCAGTCATAATCCTCGCCATTCGCAGGATAACTATGCAGTTTTGCATCTATTCCATATTTCTTGAACTCTTGAATAGCATAATTGCATGCGTCACGAATACCGGGACTTGCTTGAATCCTGTGGTGTTTCGCTATTTCCGCGACATGCCCTAATGCTATTGGACCGGAGACCTCTTTCTCCAGTTTCTTGTATGCCTCTTTGAACATAGGTTGATAATCCCTTGACGAGAATTTATCGTTTTCATTCAGCGTAACCGTGATAAAACTGTGTAGATAAACAATAACTAACGTGATCAACGTTGCCAAAGATACATTATCATCCCTGCCCACGTGCCCTCGGCGAATACAACTACAAATCCGATATCATCATACTTCACGAGGGACTCAAGAAATACAATGTTATACATGATTCTATCTTAAAACATGAAAGAGAACATGCGCGTATATTCAGAGAAAACCGTGGGTTTTTGAAGAGGCTTATTTTAAACGTTAAATTGGATTACAAGACTAGGATATCTGGTGCTACAAAAGTACCATTGGAGTTGCTCTATGAACTTACTCCGTCAACATTCAAGGATAATATGTATCAAACCCTGTATATTCTCGCCTATATACCAATACTGTTGATCGAGGGAGTTTATTTCACTGTTAAAGGACTATTCCACAAGAAATAGATACAAGAGATTTTTACATCTCTAGATTGTAGCTAACAAGTTTGCTACCGAGTAAGGCTTTTATGCTATTAACGGGGTTTACTTGAAGTACCTGCCGCCGTAGCTCAGCCTGGGAGAGCGCCCGGCTGAAGACCGGGGTGCCGAGTGTTCAAATCACTCCGGCGGCACCAATTATTTTATATCTGATTTTTTTTGGCATAAGAATAGTAATACATGTTATACATCCGTTTCTGTTAATACGTCTAGTCCGATATTTTGAGTATCGAGTAACACAGGTTTGACATGATACAAGACCAGTTACAGACCAGCGAAAGCCATGAAACAGAGACAAAGCTAGATCTAACTGTAGAAGAATCATTTTTCATTGAGTTAATGGGGAAACTGGAGCCAAGTGTTATCAATATCAAGTACATGAAAAACGAGGTACAACTCGTTAAAATAGAACAATTCCTTAATTATTACAGCGAAAAAGAGATAATTCAACTACTAGAAAGTCTTGTAACCAAAGGCAGAATCAAGAAAAACGATAAAGGTGTAGTTTTACTATGCCCAAAATGCGGTGGGCACGCAATTATGACTCTATTATTGTGCCCCAGATGTGGCTCAGTAAAGATAGGTAAAAGAGTAGATCTGTATCACGCTGAATGTGAATATTGGGGGCAAAAAGAAGAATTCATTGAAGGTTTGTTACTAAGATGCCCACGATGTAATGAATTACTTGATGAAGACGCCCCAGAAGGCACACCTGGGTTTTACAGCGTCAGTGACACTAACTTTGAGTGTCAGGACTGTGGCACATCTGTTTCAAAAAATAATCTAAAAATGATCTGTTTGAAATGTAATACAAAATTCAATTCCTCTCAGACCCATTATTTAAACTCAGTTTCATATTCACTTGTTCCAGAAGACCAAATATTATTACCCAAATCAAAGAAAAGTAAACCAAGACCACCTCCATTTGAAAACCCAGTAATGATCAAAACTGAAAAAAATAAAAAAGAGCCTGAGCCAGAAAAAGAACCCGAACCAGCACCAATCACCAAAGAAACAGAGCCAGAAATCATAGCCGACCAAGATCAAGAGCAAAAAGAACCAAAGATTGAGCCCAAACCCGAGCCAAAGATAGAGAAAAAACCAAAAAAGAAACCCAAACCAAAGAAAAAGAAACAGGAAAATGAGATATTACAGAAATCCATTAGTCGAGTCTCAAAATTACTTAAACCAAAGAAGAAACGTAAAAAGAAATCAAAAAATAAATCAAAATCAAAACCTGTTCCAGAACCAGTTGAAGAAACACAAATTAAGGAGTCTGAAGAACCTCAAGAAGTATCAGAAACACACTTAGAAGAACCTGAATTAGTTGAGGAAAAATCGGAACCGGTTATTGAAGAGAAGAAAGAACCTGAAGCCAAAAAAGTGCTAATGATAGTAGAAAATGTCACCGTTACTGAGTTCATAATAGAAAGTCTTGAGGAGGTCAAAACACCTATCGAAGTGCTTCATGTTGATGATGGAAGGGCGGCGTTGAAGGAACTACGAAACACGTATGATTTAGTAATAATCGACCTAGACCTTCAGACATTCGAGTCTAAACTGATATTGAAAGAAATTGAAAAATGGGAGATAATGACTCCAATTATTGCATTCTCAAACAATGATTACCCTGTAAATAGATACAGTCTAAACATAGAAGCTAGTTTAAAAAAGAAACAAAGCGATTATCGAAAAATAATTAAAATAATCAAATCCTTATAACGATAATAAAAAAATAGAACCAGTTTCCATTTTCATTATTAGTAATTGAATATAATCTATTCTGAATAAATTGGGATATATACTCATCCATAAGATGTACTTGAAAATTAGTATAGAAGAGTTTGAGGATCTGTGCACACGTGTGGCCAAGGAGTTAGCCGATCCCGTGATGTATAATTGGAAACTTTGGATGATCGATAAAACTAACAATATTGGAGTTTCTGAATATTATCTTAACACCATGGATCAAGTAAATGAAATAATTGATTATCTGAATACAATGAGTTTCCTCTATACTTCATTTCTAGAAAAGAGTGAGACTGAACTATATGAGGTCCTTGAGGAACCAACAAAATTGAATTTTGGTCCTATAGATATGCCCATATTATCTCAGACCAGTATAAATCTAGAATAGTATTCCATAAAACATCTTAATATTCTGTCTGTAAATGTTGCATGCAGTGGTATGACGCAGTATTTTATGCCTTACTATATGCCTACGTCGCATTTGGTTTTGGATTCATATCTAAAAAAATCTCATATATAGTTTTTAGAAGAGAAAAGATTTAGAGGAAAGGTAGACTCATTAAACCAAGAGCCATTAAAACTGGTACAAAGGTATAGAAGCCATATGCAACTTTTCTAACCCTTCTAGCACCTTCCTCGCTATATCCTTTGAATAAAGGTGCGATCTCTTTCATCATTATGATGCTGAATAAAGATATTCCTGCTGGTAATATAATGTTGAATCCTAGATAATAGAACCCCACTATTCCAGCAGAGAACACTATTAGAACGGATAACACCATAAACTGGACCTTTTGAGTCCAACTCATTACCATAGCCATAGTCTTCATGCCGAAAGCTTTGTCCTCTTCAAGATCAAATGAGTCCGCTAATCCAGGTAGTACAAAGAACATGAAGACCATTTCTGTTGCTGCGGCGAACAATAATGGTGTAGTGATGATTCCCCCAACGGCGATTCCTGCTATAAGCATAGTTAAGGATGGGCCTGTTGAGGTTACGAGACTCTTTACAATAAACATTCTTTTGAATCGTATTTTTGGATAGGAGTACAGCGAAAAGAGGACAAAATAAATAGCACAAACGATAAAGGCATTTCTTCCAGCGAAAAACCCAAGCGTTAGTCCAAGTATAGCGAATAAATATACTGTATTCATAGCATGTGACAGAGGAACTTGCCCTCCCGCAAGTGGGCGTTCTTTTTTAATGTTTGTCGGTGACGCAGCGTCCATTTCTCTATCTACTACGTCATTATAGAGGTATACTGACATAGTTATGAATAGGCTTGCACCCATAGCTAAAAAAGTAGGTTGCATAGCTGGTAGTCCTCTTCCAGCTATTAATGCGCCTATAGCAGCAGTCCATGTATAAATGAATGCCATACTTTTTCTTGACACGAATAGTGTTTTTATCGAATTCAGGAAACTTTGATTACTCTCACTCATGTTTAACCCCAATTTATTGAAACGTTTCAATACATATAATTTAAATATAGATATAAAATATGTGTTTAATATTCATAATTTTAACTTGTTTGAATATTAAAAGATATTGTTTTAGTATAGTAGATTACTTTTTACGGTATATTTAGAAACTACATTTCAATTGTGTTTATAATTTTATAATCTATACGAAAAACCAATAAAGGCTTTCTAAAGTATCTATAAAATCTTTGTTGTTTGAGAGGTTATATCATTTAATAGATTTTCGATTTTATTTGGTGGTATTATGTCTGTTCGTTCTTTGAGTATAAGTTGAACACAATATTCTTTATTGTTAATTTCAATTACATTTGATAATGCGTTAATCCAGAGTCTATTATTTTCGGGGTCTACGATCTTGATTTTTGTATTTTTCTGAGTCTTGTTTTTTTTCTTACATGCTGATCTAAATATTTCTGATAGATCACCTTGTTCGATATTGAACACTGTGTTAAAATGTTTACCTATCGTGTTCTCCTTGTCAAGATCAGTGTATTTGCTAGCTGCGTCATTTATTGATATTATGTATCCTTTAAGATCAGTCTCAATTATACCATCAGATGTAGTCTTTAATAGAGTATTGAACTCTATTTCTCGTTTCTTCTGATTAGTGATATCTCTCGCAATCAATAGAATCTCTTTACGGTTATTGACATCTATTAACGAGATATGTGCCTCTCCAAGTCCAGGAGAACCATCCTTTTTCTTCCAGTGAAACTCCATTGGCGGAGGAATATTGCCCTTCATTATCGACGCAAAGGTTTGAACATGCTTAAACAAGTCCCTCTTTGGAATAGTTCCAATCTCAGTTAGATGTTTGTTGACAACTTCTTCTCTTGAAAAGCCTGTGAGCTTTAGGAATGTATCGTTGGCAAATGAAATGTATCCTAGTGGTGTCATGCTGATAATTCCATCTGGTACAAGGTCTACGAGTTTTCTGAATCGTTCTTGACTAACCTTGTTATTTAGTTCTAAATTTCTCTTTTCAGTTATGTCTCGTGCGAAACAGATGACCGCGTTCTTTCCTTTGTAAACGATTGGACTACTGGAAACTTCAATTATTTTTTGGTCTTTTCTTTTTTCAATAGTAAACTCATGGAAACCCGGTTCAAGTATATTTTCGTTTTTTTGGTATTTAGAAAACGGATTACTTCCTGTCAATACTTCTATTGAGTCAACTCCCAACAGCTGTAATGCTGACCGGTTACCAAAGACCATCTGCCCATCAATAAAAATTAAAAGAGCATCACGAGTCTGCTCGACTATTGTCTCGTAAAGATGTTCAACTTGAGTCTTTTCAACTACTCCTCTTATTCTCTTTGCGAGGACTTGATAGTGACTTGGGTCCATCTCCTTCCTGAGATAGTCATTTATACCTACCATGAAGGCTGCTTCTGCTACTTCCTCGCTGCCTTGTCCCGTATAGAGTATAATGGGTATGCTATGTTTTACACGAATTTTACGGGATAAATCAATGCCATTCATGACAGGCATCTGAAAATCCGTTACCACACAATCGTAGTTACCCGTGTCAAGTTCAGTCATGACCTCATCCGGTGTGCTGACACAGGTGACTTTGAGTACTGGGTCTACTTGATTTAGGAAAAATTTGATGAATTCGAATTGGTTGGGGTCATCATCTACGTGAAGTACTCTAATTACCTCTATGTTACCGCTGATGGCCTGTGGTAGCAAATTTACTCGGTTTCTGGTATTTCAGATATTATAAAGGAATTAAGGACCTGCGTTATAGTTTATCGATATATAATATAGGGTTAGTTGCCTGTTGTGTTCAGGAACTCACTGATATCTATAATAAGTCCGTTCTCGTCACGTGTATAGACCATTGGTAGTTTTCCATCCCACTGGACCAACCACAGATAATCAATATATTCTTCTGTCATCTGGGATGTGATTATCTCAATACTTTGAGCCGTTGCGTTTGCATCAATGATTTGAGCTAAAGCATCTCCTTCAGCTCGACGAATTGTCGCGTTTTTAGCTGCCTCTGCTTGAATAATCTGTTGTTGTGCTTCGTATCTTATCTTTTCAAGCTCATTTTTTGAGACCAGTGCTTGTTGTTCTGCAGTAACTTTTGCATCGATAGCTGCCGAGAAGCTTGGACTAAACTGGAAATCGGTCAAGCTTACTGATACTACTTGTATATTGAATATTGATAATCGTTCAGCTAGAATTTCATCAAAGGTTTGTTTTACCTCAGCTCTTTTAGTGACTAGTTCTTCTGCTCTAAAGATCGCGGTTGTAGCTTTAAGGCTCTCCTCAATGTTTGGCTTGATGACTCTATTCGCGTAGTCTTGCCGAAGATCCTTATAGATCTCGTTTACAGCCAAAGGATCAAGTCTATAGTTTACTGCTACTGTCGTGGATACTTCTTGAAGGTCTTTGGTGGCGGTGGCTTCTGTGGATTCTGCTTTTTGTATCTGTACGTTCATCAGTTCAACGTTTTGTGTGAAGGGTACTTTGAAGTTCAGTCCTTCTTGGAGTATTGTATCCTCTACTTTACCCCATGTTAGGAGTACGCCTCTGTATCCTGATGGTACTCTTACTGTTGCCGTGGTTACTACTGTTATTCCCGCAATGGCGATAATCAGTAAGACAATCAATGTACCTGTCAGTTTTTTCACATTGTCCGGTACTTCCGGTCTATCAAATCTTCTTCCACCGAAGTCGAAATCACTCATATCTTTTCAGAATTACAGAAAGGATGCGGGTTCTTAAACCCAACGGGTAAAGCCTAGAGTTCAGATGATACTGTTTGGAGAACAACTTCTAAGGCTTTTGTGATGAGACTTAGCGCCATAGATGGTCTTGTTTGTCCTATGACTTGTTCTGGTAAGCTAGGTACATGAACAAATCCCGCTGGGATATCAAGTTCTTTTTCAGCTCTATAGTACATGAGTTCATAGAATATGTGGTTACATCCGAATGTACCCGCGGTATTACTTATGACAGATGGTATCTTAGCTTCTAGCAACTCATCCAGTAGTTTGCGTAATGGTAGGGTTGAGAAGTAGGCTACTGGGCCATCAGGTGCTATTGTTTTGTCAACAGGCTGTGTTCCACAGTTATAGGGAATTCTTGCGTCTGCGATGTTGATGGCTACTCTTTCTAGTCTTATCTCTCCTGAGCCTGATTGTCCAGTGCATACTATTGCTGAGGGGTTGGTTTCTTCTATGGCTTTAATGAGAGCAGGCTTGATCTCATCATATCTAAGAGGTATCTCAACGACTTTGAATATGCAGTCATTGAATTTTTTTCCGTTATGTGGTTTACAGGATTCTATGCTTGGGTTTATGTTGCTGCCTCCAAAGGGCTCGAATCCTGTGAGTAGAATGGTTTTCATGGCTTATTGTGGTGGTTTGATGGAAAAAGCCTTTCCAATGATAGATACTCATTGTATTAATGAGCGTTTCATACAAACAATGGGGCACAATAAATGATGAGCCCATTTATCTATACTCTTTGAGCGACGAGATAGTTGTTAAGATATGTAATTATGGTGGAACCATTGTTAGTATTCAGGCTCCAGATCGTGCTGGTAAGTTAGATGAAGTGGTTCTCGGGTTCGATAGTCTGGATGATTATCTAATTTCTGGGTTTTATCATGGAGCTACTATTGGACGCTACGCGAACCGGATAGGTGGGGGCGTTTTTTCCATCGATGGGGTTGAATATGATCTTCTATTGAATGATGGTTTGAATCATCTTCATGGTGGATTCAACGGCTTTGATAAACGTGTGTGGCATGCAGAGATAATAGATGATGCATCTCTACGACTGAGTCTGGTGAGTCCTGATGGTGAGGAGGGTTATCCAGGGGTGCTTGATGTCTCAGTTGTCTTTACTGTCCTTGGTGATAGGCTTGAGGTGGATTATTTTGCAGTATCCGATAGGCCAACGGTGGTGAATTTGACGAATCATGCTTACTTCAATCTTGGGTGTTCGAATACTGTTCTGGGTCATGATTTATGGATTGACTCTGATTATTATACTCCTGTTAATAATGGTTTAATCCCTACCGGTGTGCTTGAACCAGTGGATGACTCTCCTTTTGATTTCCGGGAAAAAACAAGAATCGGATCAAGGATCAATGCTGATCATCCTCAACTTGTTCTTGGTAATGGGTATGATCATAACTATGTACTTAATCAAGTGGGCAATCCCCAGATATCGGTGACCGATCTTACCTCAGGAAGGGTACTTGAGGTATCTACTACCATGCCCGGTGTCCAGTTTTACACAGGTAATTTCCTTGATGGAAAGGAGAATGGACGCAATAGGGTTATTGGGTTTAGGTCTGGTCTTTGCTTGGAGACCCAGTTTTATCCTGATTCTCCGAATAAGCCAGAGTTTCCCTCACCTGTTCTTCGTCCGGGAGAAAGGTATATCGAGAAAACCGTGTATCGGTTTACCGTGGTGAGTTGATGAACCGTGAAGAAGTAGTTGAACAAGCGATTAGTTATGCTGATCAAGGTTTTCTATGTGTGGAGTCTGTGCTTAAGGCGCTTGCAGACTTGAAGGGTCTTGATTCTGAGTATATTCCGGGTATTGCATCCGGGTTGGCTGCTGGTTTTGCTCGTACTAGTCAGATATGTGGTGCTGTTTCTGGTGCGATTCTTGGGTTGGGGTTATGGTTTGGTCGGAGTACGCCTGTTACTGGTGATCGTAAACCGTATTGGTATAGTCGTTTGTATCTTGATCGCTGGATGGGTCTTCATCCGTCTTGTAACTGTACTGAGTTGCTTTGCATAGACCTGGATGATCCTGAAGAATACAAAGTATTTGACTCTGAAAACATGTGGGAAAAAAAATGTAAAATGTACATCAGGGAAGCCACAGGACTCGCCTACGATATACTCATAGAAGAGAGCGCCTACTCGGTCGGCGCGTAATAACAGCGCTTTGGTGAGTGGACTTTTCCTTCTTTCTTGAGCTCTTTGATTGCTTTGGATACTTCTTTGCTTTCGATGCCCAAGGTTTTCGCTATATCGCCGGGTCTGACTGGTTTCCCTGCTTCTTTCATTGCTTTTAGTACGTTTTCTGTGCTCAATTTATCACCTTTTTTCAACTCTTGAACGAGTGATTATATAGTTTCCTAGTGTGGCATCATTGCTATATTCTATGATTTCCTGTATTATGGTATGAATAGAATAGGGTTAATCACGATTGTAACCAGCAAATTGTCTGAGATGAAGAATTTTTACCGAGAGGTACTTGGGTTTGAGTGTATTGAGGAGCTTGAGGGATACGTTGAGTTTAGAAATGAGGGGGTAAGATTTGCAATTACAACTGATGATGTAATGTTTGACTCCACACAGCATCAATCTTATCGTACCGAGAAGAAGGGGCAAAGGCTTGAACTGGCGTTTCCACTGTCTGATCCTGAAGCTGTCGGTGTAGCTTACGATGATATAATAGGTAAGGGAGCTACTCCTGTGACTCCGCCTGTGATGATGCCTTGGGGTAGGATGACGGCATTTTTTGCTGATCCCGATGGCAATATTCATGAGTTGTATAGTTTGAGGGAAGGCGAGACTATCTAGCTTTGTAGCCCATTACTGCGCCTTCGATTATCTTGTGGATGCTTTGTAGTCCGATTTTTTCTGTGTCGTTTTCTGATGGGTATGATGCTAGTCCTAGTCCTCGGACTTTTGGGTGTTTGAATATGGTGGTCATGGTGGTTTTTAGTTCGTCGGCTGTGACTCCTCCGGGTGCTGGTGTCATGTGTCCGGGCATGTACTCTGGGTCAAGTACGTCTAGGTCTACGTGGATGTAGATGATGTCTGTGAGTGCAGCGAGTCGTTTGATCTCTTGCTCTATTCTTGGTGATTGTTTCTGTACGTCTTCTACTGTTATCTGGTGTATTCCGTGGGTATCAATGAGGTGCTGTTGAGTGGGTCGAGGTCGCGTACTCCGAGCATTGTTACGTAGCTCATGGGTAGTGGTGGGTTTAGCCCTACTGCGTTTCTGATGTGGTGTAGGCAGAGTCCTGTGCTGATGGCTACTGGCATTCCCCCTACCATGCCGCTGAGGCTTGTTTCTGGTGTGTTAAAGTCTCCGTGTGCATCCATCCAGACGAGTCCTACTCTCTGGGGTTTCCATGTTGGTCCTGAGCGTTGGTGTCCTGCTAGCATTCCCATTAGGTTTGTGCAGTTGCTTAGGATTCCGATAGGGAATAGGCTTTTTTGATCATGGCTGCTACTTGGTCTGCGCCGTGGTTACTGCTTAGTGCCATTCTGTAGCGTGCGCCGTAGGTTTTTTCTTCCTCTGGTGTTAGGTAGCTTTCTTGGTAGTCTGCGATCTCGCAGTCTAGGTTTTCTAGTAGTTCTTTGAGTCCTTCTTCCATTGCTGTGGCGTGGGGATCGATTTCCTCTGCATGGAGGTGTCCGTTGTAGGGGTGTTTGGCTATTCCTACTTTGAGTGTCATAGATAGACGGGTGTTTGATTGGATATAAGGCTAGATATTGATGAGTACGACGGCTATCAGTGTCATTATTATGCCTGTGATGTTGGCGCGTGAGGTTTTTTCCTTGAATAGGATTGTTGCTGCTATTGTTACCATGAGTAATGAGCCGGCGCTGCTTACTGGGAATACGATGGCTCCGGGTATTGTGGTTAGTGCTAGTAGTAGTGCTCTGTTGCTGAGTAGGTTGAATGCGCCTACTCCTATGCCGTAGGTTGCATCTGTAGGTTTGATCTGGTTTCTGTTTCGGTAGGCAATTGGTGTTACGAATAGGCTTGCTGATGTGAATATGGCTAGGAAGAAGTAGTTGTTTTGGTTTTCTAATCCGCTTTGTATGAGTATTTTTGATGATGTTTGGCTGAAGCCTACTACGAGGATTGTTAGTAGTATCATGGGGAGGATTGTTTTGTCGATTTCGAGTTTTTGGTTTGGTTTTGATGCTAGGAGGGGTAGGCTTGTTATTGCTAGTAGTATGCCTGTGAGTTGTGTGGTGGTTATTGTTTCTCCGTAGAATAGTACGCTGGTGGTGATGGGTATGATTACTGCTAGTTGTATTATGCTTGATGTTATGGCTGCGCCTCGTTTGCCCATGAGGGTGAGGTTTAGGTACATGCCGGCGGTGTATGTGATGCCTGTTATGGCGCCTAGTGCTAGGGTGAATGGGGTGGGTGTGGTTTGTGGTGAGGTTATTGTGATGGCTGCTGTGAGTATGGCGGCGGTTAGGTAGTTGCCTAGGATTACTCCCCAGAGGTTTTCTGTGTTTAGGGTTGCTTTTCTCATTGTTAGGCTGAGTATTGTGATGCTGAGGGTGGCTGTGATGAGGTAGATCATGTGGATGTCGTGGTTGGTGGTTGCTTGGTTTTATTGTTTTTGGTGTCTACTGGTGGGTACTTTGGGAAAAATTTTTTTTGGTTACTTTTTGGTGTTCCGTATAGGGATAAAGTTATATTATTCTTTGTTGTTTAGGTGACTGTAAGGTGACTTATTGGTGTCCACAATTAAGGTTGATGATGGGTTAAAGGATGAGC
>Ga0190359_1000308_pt1 | contig 33817 bp, 28 predicted proteins | sample 48721823_MG_FD_161269 | JGI IMG/M metagenome (GOLD analysis project Ga0190359, IMG submission 161269) | Hydrothermal vent microbial mat bacterial communities from Southern Trench, Guaymas Basin, Mexico - 4872-18-2-3_MG | ecosystem: Environmental > Aquatic > Marine > Hydrothermal vents >... | reverse complement strand
GATGGAGGCAAAACATGGGAAAGAACACACAAGGAAGAACTCCTGATTTTTCCGGGAATCGGCTGGTATTTTACGGACTGCTATGTCAATCCCCTCGATGATGAAGAGATCTATGCTCTCGGCGTAAGAACCGCACACAGCACAGACGGAGGCAAAACCTTCCGGCTGCTGGGAGGGGATGTGTATCACTTTTTCCCGAATCAGGCAGAAACCCTTCATCTTGACCACTGCGAACTATGGATAAATCCTTTAAATCCAAGCCATCTCGTACTGGGTAATGACGGAGGCCTTTATGTGAGTTACGACAAAGGTCACTCCTGGATGCATTTCAACAACATCCCTTCCGGTGAATTCTATGACATATCGGTCGATAACCAGGATCCTTATCTCGTATACGGCGGTACCCAGGACGATTCATCCGTATACGGTCCTTCTAAAGAATGGAAATCCTTATTTGCAGACGGCTGGGATTATGTTTGGCTCGACGCATGGTCCGGAGGCGACGGCTGCTACACTGTTCCTGACCCGGAGTGCCCGGATACCGTCTACTTTTCCAGTCAAAACGGAGCCATACGGCGCAAAAGCATGGCAACGGGCCGTTCCGTCTCAATAAGGCCTAAACTCCCGAAAGGACAAGAAGGCAGCCTTTCATACAATTTTGTAGCTCCCTATATCATCTCTCCGCACAATCATCAGACAATCTATCATGCAGGAAATTACATCTTCAAAAGTATTGACAGGGGTGATTCCTGGGAATTAATCAGCCCTGATCTATCGCTGTCCTCTCAGAAAGGAAAGGAATCCACAGCAGCGGGCGCTATCGCGGAGTCTCCTTTGGAACCAGGTCTTTTGTACGTCGGAACAGATTCCGGTTCTTTTTGGGTTTCTCATGATGACGGAAAAAATTGGGAAGAACATTCCCAAGGGCTTCCGAACACATATATCAGAAGCATCTGCCCGTCACGGTTCAAAAAACCCAGAGTCTATGCGGCCTTGACAGGACTCAATCTTGACGACTTTAACAATTATCTCTTTGTTTCTGAGGACTACGGTCAAAACTGGACATCACTATCCTCAAATCTCCCCAATGAAGTGGCCAATTCAATTCTGGAAGACCCTGTTAACGAAAACATCCTCTATGCGGGTTTATACAGAGGTGTCTATCTCTCAGCAGACAGGGGCCAAAGCTGGGCTCTTTTGGGGCCGGAGATGGCGGCAACATGCATATCTGACCTGGTAATACAGGAAAAAGAGATGGACCTGGTCGCCGGAACCCACGGCAGAGGAATCTACAAAATGAATGTCACTCCCATACAAAGTGCTTTTCAACAGGGAAATCCTCAAAAAAATATTCTGTTCAAAACACCTGCAGCGACACTTCCTTGGTTTAATGACACCCATAACGATCCCCGTCAAAAAAGCATGGAAAAGATACCCATAACTTTCTATCTTATAAAGGAAGAGGAGGTCTCCATCGAAATAAAGGATAAAAAAGGAGTTGTCATTTGGTCCAGAACACTGGAAGGGAAAAAAGGCTTCAATCAAATAAGATGGGACCTCGTCACAGAGACCGTGGACAGCCCTCAACCCTATTTTATTCACTATCTGAAATTCCCCAAACCAGGGACCTATGACCTCTTTGTGACCGGAAAGGATGTGGCTCTCAAAGGAGAGCTCACCATTGTGGAACATCCATCGATTCCTTCATCACTCTGTCCTTCGTGATGACAAGGGAGCCCAGGCCACACCTGAACTCCATATAGGCTCGCCTTTATGGTAAAAAATGAACACCGCCATTTTATTATGAATAGATCAGGTTAGAACAGCAAATGAGAATTTTAGTACGGCTGTTGGGTGCTCGTCAATCATCTCCCTCTGTTCACCGGCTCTCACCGGATAGTTATATGGCTGCTGTTTGTTTCAAATTCCAAGTTTTCTCCCGTAGTGCTGTGGCATGAGTATCCTGACACGGATATCGAACATTCCCCTGAGGCTATAGGCCTAAAAAAAAGTATCGCTAAAATTCCCGATCCTTTAAATCCGGAAGCCATATCAGGACTCGAAAATCCGATTGTACAAATGCCTGAAGAATTGTCCGTATTTTCCAGGAAAGAAGGATTCTCTCCAAGGTTTTCTATGATATTTCCTTTTTTGACTTCAGTTAATTCCAAGACCTTAGAGTCAAATGAAAGATTCAAAGACATGTTCTGGACTTCTTTTCCTGATGAGAAGTTGATCCTTACTTGAATATTCCTCTCTTTCGTTCCCTTGTATTCAGGAGGATAAAGAGTCATCCTGTTGGCTTCAAGATTTTGTTCATCTCTCGGAACTGTATCGATCTGCTTCGCAACCATCCCTCTCTGCTGAAGCATCTCTTTCCGTGTCATATCACTTGACAATCCTGCGGAAAAGCCTTTGTCAAGGTTCATCCATACAGGCTTGTAGTCATCATCTCTTAGTGGTATTGAACGAATAATATAAGGCGTAATGGTCAACACCACATCCGTTTGCTTGATTTCCTGGTCCATATTCGAAAACAGACCTCCGATTAAAGGAATGTTCTTTAATCCGGCGATCCCTTTCAAGGTCTTTCGTTCCTCATCCTTAAGAAGTCCGGCCAACAGGTTTGTCTCCCCTTCTTTCAGCCTAATCGTGTTCTTCACTTCCCGTGTTGAAATAATAGGGAGGTCGCCAAATCCAGACCCTCCCAGAGCTTTGATCTTTACTTCCATTTCAAGGGTTATTTCCTTCTCAAAATGGATCTCCGGCGTTATATAGATCTCTATCCCAACATTTTTATAAGTAAATGAAGTGATGGGTTGTTGGCTGACTCCCCCTGCAGCTATGGGAGAAAATGTGGTCTGAGGAATCGGGACCTCATCGCCGACAACATACTCGATTTTTTCTCCTTCCACACCGCGAAGCCTGGGCTGGGCTATGATCTTGGTATCTGCATCTGATTCCAAAAACTGGAGCATCCCAACAGGAAGGCTGACTTGAAAATTTCCAGCTTTGGAAAAATCAATCTCATCCACGCCGATCCAACCCGAGCTCTCATCTCCTCCAGACGTGACGGCCCTTCCGCCCACAGCATAGGAATCAAGACTGAGCCCGAGATTCCTTGTTATTTTCCGTGAGACTTCCATGATTTCCAGGTCAATCATGACCTCTCCTTTGGGCTTATCCCACAGCTTAATCAATTTCTCTGCCGTATCAAGCACATCCGGCGTGTCCTTTATTGTTATGGAATTCAAGGTCTCATCTATCGATATTTGCGGAACCCGGGACAAGCTGCGCAGCATTTGAAGCAACGAACCCTGTATATTTGCCACTTCAACATTAGAAAGATAAAACGTCCTCACAGCCACAATATCATATTTGGCTCTGTTCTGAGGCGTATCCGGCACAACCAACACTGTTTTCTCATCTATGATTCTGAAAAAATTCTGGGACGTAAGACACAGCATGTTCAAAGCTTCCAGAAAAGTCATGCCTTCCAGATCAATGGATAAAAGCATGTCATGAAACTGAGAATCAAACAAGATGTTCACATCCGCATGTTTCCCCAGCGCCATAAATATGGAGCGGAGATCCGTCTCCTCTATAAATTTCAACACTATTTTCTGATCACTGACCCTGAGCCCTATAGGAGGCTTTATCTTTTCCCGAACAGATTTCTCATGGGGTACTTCCCCCTCTTTCAGCATCTTTGCCTCTTCCAAGATCATCCGGTTTTCAGGATCATAGGAGATAGCCTGTCGGTACTCTTCAAGGGCCTGGTCCTTTTGCCCCTGTGCGGCCAGGTGCCTGGCCTTATACAGATGCTCGTTCCTAGCTGCGGTCTCAGCCCGGAAAAGCGCCAGCCTGTAAACCGAATTTTGAGGGTCCTCCAGCAGGGCCTGCTCATAAAACCGGATAGCTTCATCCCAGTTTTGAGCCATTTCCGCCTTAGTCCCTTCTTTGTAGTACCAGCTAAAGGTCGCACACCCCCACAAAATCATGAGATAAATAACGCATAATATATATTTTTTCATTTTTCTTCCCCCTCTAGTTTTAGTACTCTTTTTTCTGATTCCAATCCTTTAACTGTTACTGCCCTTGATGTGATTTCAATGACCTCAATCCCTCCCGGGAGAACATATCCTCTTTCCGCAACCAAAAACTCTCCGTTATAAAGAATCAGGGCCACCTTTTTTTCCAAAGAAGCCACATATCCAATATATTTCAGATTAAAGCCCTGAATCCCCGGATCCCTTTCCTCCTGCTCTCCGGCATAGGCATCGGCCCTTTGACCTGAATCGTCGGCTGGTCTATTTGTGCCAGGCATTGCTCTGTTTCCAGAGCCAGAAGGACCTCCCTCTCTCTTTCCTGTAAAAATATTCTTTACAGGCTTCTTCATTTCATTTGTTCTTTGTTTGAGTAAATCCACCAGAATAAGTCTCGTCTTCCTGCTTTCATCCCTGCTTTTTTCCTGTACTGTGAATGAAAACAAATGTGTATAGAAAAAGAACGCAATAAAAACAACAGCTGTTGGTGCCCAAATTTTTTTACTTTGCATAATAAACCGACAAGGAAAGCCCTAGCCTGACTTTTTCACTCCCTCTCTCAATATTCTCAAAAATGATTTTATCCGCATATAAGAATCTTTCTAAATTTTCTATTTCAAAGAGAAACCTTTTTATCATCTGATACGATCCCGTGATGCTCAAAGATACGGATATGCTCTGTATGGCTTCTTTTGGATTCCCATGATACTCATACCTGATATCAGAAGTCTGTACGCGTGTCTTTTTATACAATCCGTTAAGGTCTGACCTGATTTTAGGAATACTCCTCTCGCCTTGATAAAAATAATGGTCATTTAAATATTTGAGATCCTCTCCTGCTTGGATCCATCTCTCACACTCTTCCCTTTTCTCTGCAACGGATTTATTTAAATCGGTTAATTCTGCCTCCTTGGAAGAAAAAGCCTGGTGCAAACGGGAGAGGGTCTTTGTTTGCCCCCCGACAATAAAAATATGAAACAAAACCACAAAAAACAAAAAGAGCCCCATAAAGAAGAGTGTTCTTCGTTCCTTGAGATTTAAAAGACTATTGAGTTTTGTCATAATCCAAAGATATTTCTGAAATAAAAGAGCCTGTTTCGCCCTTTCTTTCCCTAATAAGCCTTACGCAGCTGAAATCCATGGCGTATAAATTGTCAATGAATTGAAACAGAGGATCCAATCCTGTTGAAGCCACTTCCAGTTTGACCTGCGTTTTAAAATCTCCCAGTTCAACAGGAGATATGGAAACAATATAGCAGCCGTCAGGAAGAGATTCTTCCAATGCTGTGAACATCTCTGTCCAGGAAAAAGCTTTTTGAGAAATAAGATGATTGATAAACTTGACTCTGGAAAGATTCTCCTGGGAAAGCTTATCGACTTGTGTGATATATCCCCTCTCCTCTCTCCTTATATGATTGATTTTATTCTCAATCCCGGTTAAAGCCATCTCCATATCTTGAATGTCATTTCTGTTTTTCCAAAAAACGGTCAGCCCTATGATAAGCCATAAAACAGAGAGGCCTCCTATGAAAAAAAACAGCGATCGAAACAATTTCCTGTTTCTCAATGGATTCCCAGCAAGATTCAGGTTCAATCGTCTCTTTCCTTTCATAACAGCACACCCAAAACAGGAGAAAGCCTATCCTTCTCCTCCGGATTCAGATTGACATCTAAGTTAGAACCTATTTTATGAAAGGAACATTCACATTCTTTCTCTGCTTTCTCGATGAAGCTATCATATCCTTCAATCCCGCTTCTTATCCAAAATTTCATTTCCCTGCGGTCCAGTCCTTCAGCGGTAAAATTCAGCGTCTTCTCAACTTCATCAAAAACATCCCCCATTTTATCCTGGATGGTTCCGGTACCCCCTGTTTTGAAATCAAACCTTTTCTGTCTGTAAAGAATGAATTCAGCGTCTTTATACAAAGACAAGGAAAATGACTCTTTCTCAATATTCAGCAGAAGGCCATTTTTCTCAGATCCGATATCCAGTAAGTTTATCAAACCGACGGATGGGGGAACAGCTTTTCTTACATTAAATCCAAACTGCAGGAAAAACTCTTCATACTCTTTGATTATATTTGTCCTCGTTAGGATAACCAAAGCTCTTAACCCTGAACCTTTTGGAAAAAGGTCATAAGAAATTCTTGAGTCTTCAGGTAAAAAAGGCATTCTCTTTTTTATTCTGAAGCGGATGATCTGTTCTCTTTCCCGCAAGGCACTGGGAAGAGAATCAAAAGAAAAAGTAAATGTCTTCTGAGATAACTCCGGAAAAATCAAAGCTATATCCTTATTGTTCAAACGCATGTTACGGGCCGCTTTTGAAAATTCTCCTTTTAAGACATCCGGCTTAATAATATTTTTTTCAATAAAAGAGGGCTGAACAACACCATCCGGGATATCACACACATATGAATCAACAGTGCTTTTTTCCTTTGCTGAAAGACGGACTCCATATATGTAATTCGAGGAAATAGAGAAACCGGATAAAAGCTTAGGTGGTGCGGAAAAGAAGTTGATAAATTTATCCCAAAACAGATTCATTTTTCATTCCATTTGCTTTTATAACAGAAAATTCACTCAACGAACGTAACCTTATTCAGTTCTCTTAAGCTGGTCATCCCTTGAAGGACTTTATCCATACCAACCTGCCTTAAAAATGTCATCCCTTCCTGTTTTGCTCTTTTCTTGACCTCGGATAAGGGCTTTTTATCCAGAACCATTTCTCTTATCTCATCAGAAAGCTCAAGAAACTCTGCAATGGCTGTTCTCCCTTTATAACCGGTAAAATGGCACTCTTCGCATCCCCTCGCCTCATAAAAAACATGATCTCTGTACTGCTCAGGCTTCAATCCTGATTCAATAAGCTGCTGCTCGCTGAGCTGTTCTTTTTGCTTGCACTTTGGGCAGAGAATTCTCACGAGGCGTTGAGCAAGCACCCCATTGAGTGCGGATATAAAGCTGTACGGATCCACTTTCATATGAAGAAAGCGCCCGATAACATCAAAGACATTGTTGGCATGTACTGTTGTAAAAACCAAATGTCCTGTCAGCGCCGACTGGATAGCTATCTGGGCTGTTTCAGGGTCTCTGATTTCTCCGACCATGATTTTGTCCGGGTCATGTCTTAAAATAGAACGAAGCCCGCGGGCAAAAGTCAGTCCTTTTTTTTCATTGACCGGAATCTGTGTAATCCCATCTATCTGGTATTCAACTGGGTCTTCGATGGTCACGATCTTATCTTCAGGCGATTTTATTTCGGTTAATGCCGCATAAAGAGTGGTGGTTTTCCCGCTTCCTGTCGGACCGGTCACGAGCAGCATACCATAAGGTTTGACGATATACCTCTTTAATGTATGGAGGACTTCCTTTGAAAATCCCAGCATATCCAGCTTTAATTCGGAAACAGCCTCGGTTATCATCTCTTTATCAAGTATTCGTATGACAGCGTCTTCTCCATAAATACTGGGCATAATGGATACTCTGAAATCAATCCCCTTATCCTTCACTTTAAGCCTGAACTTTCCGTCTTGAGGAACACGCCGCTCCGCAATATCCAGATCTGACATGACTTTAATACGTGAAATTATAGGCGATTGAAATTTCTTGTCGATATGATCTATGGCTTCGCTGAGAACTCCGTCTATCCGGTACTTTATGACCAAGTCATCTTCTTTAGACTCGATATGAACATCGCTGGCTCTTCTTTGAACAGCGGTGAATATGATTGAATTGACTAATTTTATTATGGAGCCGTCCTGGTCTGCCAGTTTTTCCGCTGAGATGGTGTCTTCATCTGTCTGTTCATCTTTCCCTATGATCTGCACCACATATCCTTCTGTGGCATCCCTTAGCACCTGTAATGCGGCTTCGCTTTTTCTCAATGCTTCAAAAATCCCCCTCTCTGAAGATACAAATACGTTTACTTTTTTACCCAAAAAGGACTCAATGGAATCTATGACAGATATGTCCGAAGGGTCACTCACCGCGATTTTTACGCTGTTCCCATTTTCCTCAAAAGGAATAAACTTTGACCTGTACAGGAAATCCACAGGAAAAGACTGAACCAATTCCCTGTTGATAGGTACATCAGAAAGGTCGATATAAGAAATCTTATATTTCTCAGCCATTTCTTTTGCTTTGAGCTCTGCATCCTTAAATGACTTAGGCTTCTTATCCTGTTTGTTGTTTCTCATCATCCCGCTACTCTTATGATATTGAAAATAGGCAAATACACAGACAAAAGCATGCCTGCGACCACCAAACCCATCAATACAATGATAATGGGTTCAACCAGAGAAACGAATCGGTCAACTTTAGCCTGAACCCTTTGGTCATAGACATCAGCTGTATCAAACAGCATCCCTTCCAGATTTGCAGAAGTCTCTCCCACTTTTATCATATCCAAAGCCAGGGACGAAAAGCATTCGGTTTTCTCAAGAGATTTTGAGATATTTTCCCCGTTTTTTATGTCATCCTGAATATTTCTCATCCTGTGAAAAATATAATGATTGGGAACTGACCGGCGCGCAATATCAATGGAAGACAATAAAGAAATACCCCCGCTCAGAAGCAGCCCTAATGTGCGGCAGAATTGGGAAATGGAGGATTCCCTCCATATAACTCCGCCGTAAGGCAGATGAAGCTTCAGCTTATCTATCCCTACAAGAGCTCTTTCATTCTTCTTTATCCGAAGAAAAGCAGCAACCATCAGTAAAAGCAAAATCAATATCAGGGGAAAAATCCTCTGCATGGTCATGGAAAAAGACAGCAAAGCCTGAGTAATGACAGGAAGTTTAGCTCCAAATCCGGAATAAAAATCAGAAAATCTCGGTATGATAAAATTGACAAGCAGTAAAATCAGAACAAAGGAAAAAACGACAAGTACAGTCGGGTACATCAGTGCTGTTTTTATCCTTTCCTTTGCCTGGGATAATACCTTTTTGTATCCGATATAACGCTTTATTGTCTCCGGCAAATTTCCCCCTTTTTCTCCTGCCATAATGGACGCAATATAGACCGTGGGAAAATAACGGCTGTGTTGTGAAAAAGCTTCTGAAAGAGAGCTGCCGCTTTTAACCTTTTCTTCTACTTCCATCAACACTTCTTTAAGCCTTATATCCCTTATGCGGCCGGTAACGATCTCTATACATTTCAGAACAGGATATCCGGCTTTAAGAAGAGCCACAAGCTCCTGATTAAACATGATAAACTCGTTATCTTTGAGTCTTTTTTCATGGGGAAAAACAGCGATCCTTATTTTTTTCCAATCTCGTTTAACTGAAAGAATACAGAAGCCTCTTTCCCTGAAGTGCCTGCAGCAAGCCTCGGATGTCGGCGCCAGAAAAGTTTCTGAAAAGACCTCTCCCGTCTCAGCTGCTACCCTGCAATTATAATAAGGCATATCAAACCATCAAACCTCTTGAAAAGCACCTCCATATTAATTAATCATACTGTTTTTGTCAATTGAGGGAAAACTCTTGAAACAATCATCATAACACTTCAGAACCGGATGACAGCTCAGAGGAAAAGAGGGAAATCAGTCCTTACCGCCCCCACTGAGGTGTATTGACAAACACTTAACAAATCCTTATTTTTAAAGTTATGAAGAAACATGTCTTAGTTGATATCATCCTGTTTTTTCTTTTATCATCCTTTGTTTCTTTATATAAAGTCCCCTTTCAGCTCTCCTCATCTATGGGCCAGGGGAATATGAACGGGCTTCCTTTCCAGACAGTCCAAAACAAGGAAAAAGAGACCGACTATATGACCACCCTGCTTGAAAGAAATCCCGAACCACTGGGCCTTAAAGAAAATCCTGTTTTAAGAAGATATCTTTCTCAACAACCTATAAGCTGGGCCATAAGAGCTGAAAAGGGTCATATACTGCACTGAATATGTTTGTGACAATAATGATTCACTGTTTTGGATTCCAGGCCCCTAAAAACGATCTGTAATACAAGATGAAAAAAACAATCTATCTGAGTCTTATCCCTGTCCTCATACTTCTGGCCTTGGGCTGTCTCAATATCTATAAAAAAATCGTATGGGAAGAGCCTACAGATGGAGTGACATGGGAAGAAACTCCCCAAGGGCTTAAAGCGCTCAAAGTGGAAGAAGGCAGTCCAGCTTATCTGGTAGGGATTGATAAGGGGGATATCCTCTATTCCATAAACGATGTCCCCATAAGAAGCAGCATTGATCTCTCCAAGCAGCTCTGGAAAGCGGGAAATCTCAATCAAAAGGTCCGTTATGAAGTCATTCACAAGGGAAATCAGATATTCCCTTCGTTGTTTCTCACAACACAAAGAACAGGCCTGATATACTTTTACCTTGCGCTGATTGGGCTCACCACTTTTGTCATAGGATTCATTATTCTTTTGAACGCCGGCGGAAGATTCTCTCTCCCCTATATATTCTTTTTCCTCATATCACTCGCCGCTTACTGCATCTATGTTTTTTCGCCCACAGGCCATCTCGATACTCTGGATTATATATTCTACTGGATTGATAAAATCGCCTTTGTAATTTTCCCCCCCCTTCTACTGCACTTCTTCCTTATCTTCCCTAAAAGAAAAAAGTTTTCCAAAAAGATCCTCTCTTCAGGGGCCGTGCTCTATCTTCCGGGAGCTGCCCTTCTTCTGACCAGGATTTTCATTCACCTTCCTAACTTTTTTAATTTTACAGAATCCTTTATAAGCCGGTATTATAAAACTTTAGAAAAACTCGGCCTTTCTCATTTCACTGTTTTAACCCTTATAGCTTTTGGGATCATCATACATGACTTATATAGGTTCACTGATTTCATCATAAAAAAACAGCTCAAATGGATCGCCTACGGCCTTGGTTTATGCATCATTCCTTTTTCGATTTTATACTCCATCCCGTACATACTCGGAGCTGTCCCATCAAAAATCGCAGAAATGACTGTCATACTGCAGGCTCTGATTCCCCTGACGTTCGCCTATTCTATCTCAAGATACAGGCTCATGGACCTGGAAGTCATCCTAAAAAAAGCCATAACTCTGGTCTCTTCCTATGTAGTGATTGCCATCCTTTATTTTATTGTGAGCTCTCAGACAAAAATATTACCGGAGAACAGACTAAATGCTCTTATTCTGGGTGCTCTGGCCATTATCCTTGGCGCCACTTTGTTCACTCCCTTAAAAAAACTGATCCAGTCTCTTCTGGACAGGGTCTTTTACAAAAGAAGTTATAAATACAGAAAAATCCTTCTTTCAATAAGTCAAGAATTAAGCAGGGAGAAAGACCTTCAAAAACTATCAAAATCACTCCTGGACTTGATCTCAAATGCTTTATCCCTTATCTCGACCGCACTTTTGCTTCCGGCAAAAAGCAAAAAGAATCTTTTCTACATTCAAAATTTTAAGGGAAATCCCCCCTCACCCCAAAATCACATAAACATAGACAGCCGCCTTTTAAATAAAATAAAAAAAGAGGATTTTGTCTCACTTTATTCGATCACAGAGGAACAAAAAACACTATCAAAAGACAACAGCCTCTCAGCACTCGGATTTTTCCATCTTCTTCCTCTCAAAGTGGAAGAAAAACTCATCGGATGTCTGGCCATGGGAAAGAAAAAAGACAACACATTTCTGAATTCAGATGACTGGGAGCTTCTACGGACCATTTCTTCTCCTATGGCCTTGGCCTTGGAAAACGCCACCTTATATGATCAAGCCAGGGACAGAGCTCTTGAACTCGAGCGGCTTAAGGATTACAGCGAAAATATTATTGAGAGCCTGACTGTAGGAGTGGCGGTCATGGATCAAAAAGGAAAAATAATAGGCTGGAATCGCGTCTTGGAAGACACCTTTTCTCAAAAAAAAGAAGAGGTAGAGGGGAAGAAACTGAGTCAGGTCTTGGGAGAAAAAAATTATTTGGCACTCTTTCCATCAGACACCCAGAAGGAATTCCGCCTTCTCAGCGAGATCACCCTTGACCTTCCTCAAGGAAAAAAGAAAATTTTCGACATCGCAAAAACCCCGCTTCTTGACAATAAAATGAATCCCTACGGCACAATCATAGTCTTTGATGACACCACAGAAAAAATTTCCCTTCAACAGCAGCTTTTAACCTCAGAAAAACTGGCTTCCGTAGGGCTCCTTTCTGCAGGAGTGGCGCACGAGATAAACACTCCCTTGACGGGCATATCAAGTTACATTCAAATACTCCAGAAAAAACTCAGCAACTCTCCCCATTCTCAAATCCTAAAAAAAATCGAAACCCAGACTGACAGAGTAGGGAAAATCGTAAAAAATCTGCTTAATCTGGCACGAAATCCCTCGAAATCCAGCCTTCAACAAATCAACCTTAAGGAAAGCCTGCGCTCCATCATTTCTCTTATCGACTATAAATTAAAAAACATGAATATCAATCTCAAGTTAGATCTTAAAGATGTCAAACCGGTTTGGGCCCAGGAAGACAGGATCCAGCAGGTCTTCATCAACATTATTCTCAATGCGCTTGATGCCATGCCTGACGGAGGAACACTCGGAATAAGCCTCTACCAGCAAGAGGATTATAATGCTGTTGAGATCAAGGACACAGGTGTTGGTATTAAGGGCCAACACTTAGCTAACATCTTTGATCCTTTTTTCACAACAAAAGGATTTGGCAAGGGAACAGGCCTCGGGCTCTCTATCAGCTATGCTATAATAAAGGAACATGAAGGACATATCGACGTAAAAAGCATTGTGGGAAAAGGAACCGTTTTTACTATTTTCATCCCCATCAAACAGAAAAAAAAGCAGGAAGACAAATCTTTATCGGTATAAAAAATGCCAGAAAAAGAAACCATTCACATCATCGACGATGAAAAAATAATCCATGAAGTACTGGAAGACCTGCTCGTCTCCGAAGGATATCAATGCGAACTCTCTTCCAACGGCCAGGAAGCATTAAGAAAACATAAAACCGAGTCTTTTGACTTGGTTCTTCTGGACCTTCTCATGCCCGGGATGAATGGAATAGAAGTGCTGCAGGAAATCAAAAAAATCGACCCTCACGCCGTAGTGATCATCATCACAGCATATGCTTCAGTTGAATCAGCGATCACAGCTATGAAAAAAGGGGCTTTTGATTATATCCAAAAACCCTTCCAGCATGATGAACTTCTTATCACTTTGAGAAGAGCTATCAAACATAAAAAACTTCAAGAAGAAAACATCCAGTTAAAAGACCAGCTTAAAAGGAAATTTAGTTTCGATCAAATAATAGGCAAGAGTAAAAACATGCAGGATGTTTTTGCGGTCATAAAAGCCGCAGCCCCGACCCGGAGCACCATCCTTATTCAAGGAGAAAGCGGAACAGGAAAAGAGCTGGTTGCAAAAGCTATCCATCATAACAGCCAACGCGTTAATTTTCCTTTTATCACGGTGAACAGCGGCTCTCTGCCCCCAGAACTCCTGGAAAGCCACCTGTTCGGACATGTAAAAGGCGCATTCACAGGAGCTGTCAGCCAAAAAAAGGGATTGTTTGAAGCTGCAGACAAAGGGAGTATTTTCTTTGATGAAATTTCTTCCCTTAACCTGGAAACTCAGGCAAAACTCCTCAGAGTGCTGCAGGAGAGAGAATTCATGAGACTGGGAGGCACCAAAACCATTAAAGTGGACACAAGAGTCATCGCTGCAACAAATACGGATCTTGAAGAACTCATCAATAAAAATCATTTCAGAGAAGACCTTTTCTACCGTCTCAATGTCATAAAAATAGAGATCCCGCCTCTCAGGGAAAGGAAAGAAGATATCCCTCTTCTGGTCAGACACTTTCTCGAACTCTACTCCAAAGAAAACCACAAAGAAAATCTTAAGGTGACTGAAGATTTGATGGAACTTCTCGAAAATTACTCCTGGCCCGGAAATGTGAGGGAGCTCGAAAATCTCATAGAGAGGACCGTTGTGTTGACCCGTTCAAAGATAATCGGAAGAGAACAAATCCCATCCTTCCTCCTCAAGTCAAAAATCACCGGAAAAACCGACCTTCTCGTCTCAGACCACAATCTCAAGCTTAAGGAAAGAACCCGTATCTTTCAGAAAAATGCCGTAATCGATGCATTGAAAAAATCCAATGGAATTCAAAAGAAAGCAGCAGACCTTCTGGGTGTCAAACCCACGACCTTAAATGAAATGATAAAGCGCCTGAATATAGAAACAAATAGCAGTCAGAAAGAATAAGGGAACATCCTTTTATGACTTCCGGATATGGAACCAACCTGGAACAGCGTCATCAGGATTGATCCTAATTTTTTTCGGCTTGTGTTTAGTTTGAAATTCAAAACTGACTACCTTTTTATTCACTAGTATCTTTTTTCTCACTCTGTTTCCATTTTCTTTCCACTCCAGCCATAATGGAAACATAAAAAACCGGTTATCCTGGATTACGTTTAATCTTAAGATGAAACAAGAACTGTTTTTTTCTATAGAATACAGCACTTTTGCATCAGGCAGATGATAAGATTCAAACCAACCTATGAAAAAATCATCCAAATCATTTTCAGCAAGCTCATTGAATATATTGATAAATGATCTCGTGTTTGCTGCGCTGTATTTATTACGGAGAAAAAATCTCTGCATCCCTAAATAAAACATTTCATCCCCGAGCATATCCTTTAACATATTCAAAACCAGTGCTGTTTTATTATAAATAATAGACTGGTACGCTTCAAAATCAAGGTGGCTTATTCGGGAACCCATCATAATAGAACCCCACTCACTCTTTTTTTTTGTCCATGTGGAATACTTCTTTAATATATCACCGAAATCATCGTCTCCGTACTTTTCCCTCAAAAAAAGAGAAGCTGAAAATTGAGCCAATCCTTCACTTATCCATTGGTCATGATAGGATTCCCATGATACTCCCTGTCCCCACCACTGATGAGCTATTTCATGAGCAAGAAAATATTCGTCCCATCTGGAAAGATCAACCGGGCTTCTTGTCATCCGTCGGGAACTCACACCGCTCATCCGCGGCAAATCATTAATGACAACTAACGCCGGAGGGCTTTGCCCCCCCTTATTCACTCCCACATTTCTGACAATGCTCAATTTATCAAAAGGATAGGGGCCGAATCGGCTCTGATAAAAATCGATCACTTCCTCCGCTGTCTTAAAAATACGCCCGGTATAAGCCTGGGTTCTGGGACCTCTGTAGTAATCAATAGGGATGGACTCACTGTGTTCCCCTTCTTTCTTCAGCTTCCCGGTAATAAATGAAAGGTATTTAATATAGTTTTTGACCTCAAAAATAAAGACTGAATGATCGTTTTCATCCATTCCTTCTGTGCCATCCGTTCTCTTCATATTGAAGTCATTAACCAGCCTGCCGTTAGAAACAGCGGAATAACCATAAGGGAGCACTAATTTAAGCCGGGCTGTGAAATAGTCTTCTTCAGAAGGAGCTGGATACCAGTATGAAGTACGGCTGTAAAGATAAAATTTGTCTTCTGTCTCAACAAATTCTATTTTTGACTCCCTTTGCAGGGCTTCTGAGGTGTCAGAAGCTCCCTCTAAAGGAGGCAGTTTTCCTCTGTAATATATGTCGATTTCGCCCAGCTCTCCACTTGCTAACTGATCCAGGAGATAGACATAGATCGTCTTCCTGAAATCATCCTGGGAAAAAAATAACCTGTTTTGCTCTTTATCATTAATGCGTAAAATCTTTAATGCCGGATTTAATATCAGCTTGATGCTGCTTAACCTCCTGACCTTTGATTCGAATGTGATCCTCGCCATACCCGAAAAATGATTATCTCTCGGATTGTAATTTACATCCAATTGATAATCCTTCACATCACACTGCTGCCCGAATGAGACAAACAATCTCTTCCCCTCCCCTTCTATGGGAGGCGAATACAGGCAGATAATCTTTTCTTTTTTCCATTGATAGAGATTTATTTCTTCAAAGGCAAAGGGGGAAAAAATATAAGTCAATTCTCCCATTTTATTAACTCTGAATTCAAAAGCCGCCTCTTCTCCCTGAGGTAGAATGGAAAAAAAATCGTGGGTCAGAGAGCTTCTCACAGTAAAAGACCTAGGGTAATTTTTCCTAAAAATATCACTGGCGAGATCTATTTCAGGCCTTTCAATCGGCTTCGGTTCTTCCGCGCCCCTGACTATTTTTATGTTTTCTTTAAAAAAGCTTGGGCTGAATCTCAGATAAATGGAATCAATGCTGCTTCTTAGAGACCTGTCGTTATTTAATAATTCCAAATTATGCTGTTCTCTAGGTAAAGACGGAGTGAATTCTAAGTGCCCTTTTCCGATAAGAATCAAGCCTGTTTCAATTCCCGGGATATTGTCATAAAAGACAATGGGATCTCTAAAAGTAATGGAGATGTCCTTATGTTTGACCTCGACTCTTTTTACTCTTTCACTTCTCCCTGAAGGGATCTCCAGCTTGTAAAGAGTCTGTGTCTGCCCTATGCTGTCTTTATTCAGAATTCTCCAGTACCCGTCCACTCTGATTATATCAAGCTGCCAGGTATCCAAAATAAGGGAATAGGAATTCTGAAATAACAGTGTTAAATAAACTCTCGGCTGAAATGAATCCTGTTTGTTTATAGAAATACTCTCCACTAATACAGAACTCATGGAGAACTCAATAAAATAATTTTCTAATTGGGCAGCTTCCATATTTTCCAGGTCTGATGAAAAAGCTTCTTTATAGGTATTGAAGTCTTTTTTTTCAATGGATTTTTTAAACGCTTCAATAAATTCTTCAATCTTATATGAATTTATATCAGCATTGGAGAGCGCATAAGACGGAAAGATTCTAAGGCATAAAACAACAGCGAAAATCAAGCGTAATCTCTTCATCAGCTCAATTATAACAAAATAAGGGGTTTTGTCTATTTGCTAGACAATAACCCGCTTTTCTTCCTTTACAATATTCAATGCAATATGGGTTATTGACCTGTCAACACTGTTTTTTAAAAGCATTGATTTTATAAAATCATTCAGGTCTTTCCTGTCTTTGAAATACCCTATAATCAATGAATCCCATTCCCCTGTGATATCATACACCCCAGCTATGCGGTCATCTTGGGCTATCTGCTTCTGGATATCAAGAAGATTTCCCTGTCTCAAACGAAGCGCGATAAGGGCTGTCAGGTTGATACCAAAATACTCCCGGTCTATCACAGGAATATAACCCTTTATGACACCCGAATCTTCAAATTTCTTCATCCTGTTTATCACAGCGGTCACAGAGATTCCCAGCTGTTTGGCCATCTCCCTGTAACTCTTTCGCGCATCTTCATTCAAAACTCGAATGATTTTCCGATCTAAGTCATCTATCATGGTTTTCCTCCTACATTTGTCATTTATAATTATAATAAATAAAACATTTATAGTTATTTTTCAATATTTATTTGACATTAGTTCTCCTTTATTATATATAAAAATATATTTAACCTGGATTATCCACGAGTCGAGGTTGCAGCAGATGCTGTAAGGTCGGCTTGCCTGTAAGGTAAAAAAATGAACATCGCCATTTTTTTATGAATAGGTCAGGTTAACATCAAATCTTCATAAATATAAAAGGAGGAAACCGGCCGTGCTTAGAGACCAGAAACTTAAATATTTTGGGTATAAAGAACAGCAGGAAATCCTTGATACAGTCCTGAATCCTGATAACGGGATTGAATTTGTAAGAATCATATTTCCTGATATTCTAGGGAGGCATATGGATTTTGCGATCCCAAGCCAGGAACTCAAAACCTCCTTTAAGCAGGGCAAAGGATTTGACGGTTCTTCCATTGAAGGTTTTGTCAGAATCGAGGAAAGCGACCTTATCATTAAACCCGAAGCATCCACTTTCAGGATCCTTCCATGGGAATACCGGGGATTTGCCGAAAACGTAAAATGGAAAGAGGCTGTAATGTTTGGAGATATTCTGACACCTGAAGGAGATCATTATGAAGGAGATTCAAGATATGTCCTTAAAAAGGCCCTAAAAAAAGCAGCGCAGGAATTTAAAATAGACGATATAAAACTGGGGCCTGAACTCGAATTTTTCATATTTCCCGGCAAGAAAAATGCTCAGCCTCTGGATGAAGGAGGGTATTTTTTCGGAGGCCTGCATGGGGAGATTAGAAAGGAAATCCAAATTCTATTGAAAAAAATGGGCATAGAATCTGAATATGACCACCATGAAGTCGCAAATGGACAGCATGAAATCGACCTCAAATACCTGAGCGCTCTTGAGATGGCAGACGTGTGTATGACCTTTCGCTATATGGTCAAAAAAGTAGCCCGAATGCATAATCTTTATGCGACCTTCATGCCCAAACCCCTAAACGGACAAAACGGCAGCGGGATGCATATTCATCAATCTCTTTGGAGAAAAGAAGAAAATATTTTCTTTGAGAAAAAGGACCCTTATCATCTCTCCGATACGGCAAAACACTACACTGCCGGGCTCATAAGAAACGCACCGGATATCTGTGCTGTCCTCTGTCAGTGGACTAACTCATACAAAAGGCTCATTGTGGGATATGAAGCTCCTGTATATATCGCATGGGGACAAAAAAACAGATCTGCTTATATCAGAGTACCTGAATACCAGCCCGGAAAAAAAGAGGCCACACGTATTGAACTCCGATCTCCTGATCCGGCATGCAATCTCTATCTCTGTTTCGCTACCACTATCACGGCAGGACTGGATGGAATCCGGAAAAAATCCCTACTGCCAAAACCGGTCGAAGACAACATCTTTAATATGAGCCGGAGCAGTCAAAAAAAGCTTCATATCAATACCCTTCCTTCGAATCTTCACAACGCTCTCCGCAAAATGAAAAAAAGCAAACTTGTCAGGGAAGCTCTTGGAGAACACCTTTTTCAGAAATTCCTCCTCAATAAAAAATACGAGATTGAGCAGTACAACAAATCAGTGTCCAAAGAATTCGATAAACAGGTCTCCGAATATGAGATAGAAAAATACCTCCCCGTCCTTTGAATATAACTTAGGCTTTACGGAAATCCCCAGTTATGCTATAAATTGTCTTTAAACCAATGGATATAGTCACTATCATTATAAGCCTGTTCGTGATTCTCTTCGCCATAACCATACACGAAGCGGCTCACGGATGGGCCGCCTACAAACTGGGAGATCCCACAGCTCATATTATGGGAAGGGTCACCCTGAATCCAGTACCTCATATAGATCCCATTGGAACGGTTCTCATGCCTGCTATCCTCATCATAATGGGAGCGCCTCCCTTTGGCTGGGCAAAGCCTGTGCCCGTCAATCCGGCAAATCTAAAAAACCCCAAACGGGATAATATGCTCATATCTGCAGCCGGCCCCGCAGCTAACCTTTTGGCTGCCTTTGTTTCTCTCATAGCCATCGTTCTTCTCAAAGCGGTCAATCCGAACACCAGCTATTTCATAAGGTCTTTCTTAATGGGAAGAGGAGGTATTCAAGGGGGTTTTCGCCCTATGGAGGGGCTGGCCGTGATTTTATTTTATGCTGTGTTTTTAAATGTGCTTCTCGCTGTATTCAATCTTATCCCCATCCCACCTCTTGACGGAAGCGGGATTATCACCGGTTTCCTTTCTGAAGAAGCAAGCAGGATGTATGATAAAATCCGTCCTTTCGGCTTTATTATTATACTGGGTCTGTTGTATTTAGGCCTGCTTAACCTTATTATAAGGCCTATACAAATTGTTATTATTTCGATTATTCTATAAAAATGGAAAAAAACAAAACCGTTCTCAGCGGCATGAGGCCTACCGGCCCCCTTCATCTCGGTCATCTTGCCGGTGCCCTTCGAAACTGGATCAAATTCCAGGATGAATATCAGTGTTATTATTCAATAGTCACATGGCACGCTCTCAGCTCCGAATACCAGAACTCAAGAGCTATAAAGAAAAACACCTTTGAAGTGGCGGCAGACTGGCTGAGCATTGGACTGGATCCTCAAAAAAGCACTCTATTCATTCAGTCAGAAGTCAAAGAACATGCCGAACTTCATCTGCTGCTTTCCATGATCATCCCTCTTCCCTGGCTTCAAAGAGTACCCACTTTCAAAGAAATGCAAAAAGAGCTGAAAGAAAAAGAAATAAATACATATGGATTTCTCGGATATCCCGTACTGCAGACTGCTGATATCCTTATGTACAAAGCCAATGTCGTCCCTGTGGGGGAAGACCAGGCCTATCACCTTGAGCTGGCAAGAGAGATCACACGCCGCTTTAACCGCCTCTTCGGGAAGGTTTTCCCGGAACCACAGATGATGCTTACAGAAGTACCGAAATTAGCCGGAACAGACGGGCGTAAAATGAGCAAATCCTTTAACAACTCAATCAACTTAAAAGACAGCCCGGAAGAAATCCAAGATAAAATTTCAACTATGATGACAGATACAAAAAGGAAGAGAAGAAAAGATCCTGGGAATCCTGATGACTGCCCTGTTTTCACCCTGCATAAAGCTTTTGTATCAAAAGCAAAAAGAGAAGAGATCATTCGAGGATGCCGGAACGCCGGGATCGGCTGTGTCGATTGCAAACAAGTTATCATCGATACTCTCATCAAGGAACTTTCCAGCTTCCGGAAAAAAAGAAAGATCTACGAAAAAAATCCCGACCTTGTATGGGAAATACTTGAGCAGGGAAACCTGAAGGCCAGGGAAAAAGCCAGGGCAACCATGGAAGAAGTGAGAAACAAAATCGGGTTCTGAATATTTTTCTATGAACTTGTCAGGTAAAATGGAGAGCTCTCAAAGTTATCAAATCGATCTGGAGGTTTTTCAAGGCCCTCTAGACCTTCTCCTTTTTTTGATAAAAAAAAAGAAAATAGACATTCATAATATTCCGATTGCTTCCATAACAAAAGAATATCTGAGATATCTGGACAATAAAAAAAAAATAAATCTTGAAAGGGAATCCGAATTCCTTCTCATGGCAGCGCTTCTTATCCATATTAAATCACGAATGCTTCTGCCGCGGGAAACCTACGAAGAAGAAGAGGGGGATCCGCGAAAAACTCTTGTTGAAAGGCTGTTGGATTATGAAAATATAAAAGCAGCTTGCAAAATCTTGAGAGAAAAAGAAGCAAAACAGATAAAAAAATGGAAAAGAACAGCCCTTCCCAGATCAGTGTCTTTTCAAGAACTTGACTTTATCGAAGTGTCCCTTTTTGATGTCGCTGAAGTATTTTTTAAGCTCATGTTAAGAAAAGAAAAAGACGGGATAAGAGTCATTAAAAGAAAAGACTTTTCAGTCAAAGAAAAAAAGCAGGACATCATCAGATATTTAAAAAACTATTCTTATCTCGATTTTCTTGAATATTTTGGCAGCCAGAAGACACTCGAAGAATCAATGGTGGCTTTTTTTTGTCTTCTGGAGCTGATAAGCGAAAGAACGGTTATTGCCGTTCAAGAAAGCCTGTTTCACAGGATAAAAGTATGGTTGAGAAGTGAAGTGAAAGAATGAAAAAGGATTTAAAAAATATTATTGAAGCTTTCATTTTTGTGTCCATAGACCCCCTGTCATTGGATAAGATCAAAGATATCCTGAAAGAATTCCCGGATAAAGAAATTGAACGTGCCGCCGCTGAATTAACAGAGTATTATTCGGAAAACAAGAGAGGCATCACCATTATTCAGGCTTCCGGAGGCTACCTCTTTGCCACTCAGAATGAATATGATGTGTATATAAAACGGCTCCTGAAGCATGAAAAAAAACAGAAGCTCTCAAGGGAATCCCTTGAAACACTATCAACCATTGCCTACCACCAGCCGACCACTCTGGCAGAAATATCAGCTATTAGGGGAGTGGATGCAAGCCACTGTTTGAAAACCCTCCTTGAGAAAAAACTCATTAAAATCGTAGGCAGGAAAAAAAGCCCGGGAAAACCATTAATATACCGAACAACCAAACATTTCCTTGCCTATTTTGAACTCAACAGCCTCGAAGATCTTCCAAGTAAAGAAGAAATCGAAAAGATAATAGCGGAAAAATACGAAGAAGAATAAAAAAACCGCCTAAGTTAAGATTTTACCTATATTTAGCATTGACAAAAATATCTTTCTCTTATAGTATATCCAACTAACCTGATTTATTCATAAAGAAACGGCAATGGTATTTTTTTTTATTCTGCACTAACCTCGACTTGTGAATAATGCAGGCTAATTATAAGGATAAAATGGAAGTCAAAATCGCAAAAAATTCAGGATTGTGCTATGGAGTCAAGCGGGCTATACAGATAGCGAAGAAAACTCGCCGGCTTAAATCCGGAAAAGTCTACACCTTAGGGGACCTCATACATAATCCCCAGGTCATCGAGGAATTAAAAAAAAGGGAGATAAGGCCTGCAAACAACCCAGAAGAAATCAAAGAAGGAACTATTATTATTCGCAGCCACGGTGCTTCTCCTGAAATGTATGATCTGCTGAATCAAAAAAATATTGAAATAGTGGACGCCACATGCCCCATTGTCAAAAACATACAAAAACTAGTATCCAAACTGGCTGAAAAAGGGGATGAAATCATCATTGTCGGAAACAGTAAACATCCTGAAACAATAGGTCTGAAGGGACACAGCCTAGGCAAGGGCATTATCATAGAAAATGAGGAGGAGGCCAGAAAGCTTCCTTTTAAAAAGAAGCGCGCGGTCATCAGTCAGTCCACTCAAGACTTCAATACATTCAAGGAAGTGACCGGAGCGCTGATTGAGTGTACGGAGGAATTGAACATTCACAATACCATATGCAAATCAACTCAAATCCGCCAGAATGCCACTTCAAAACTAGCTTCTTCCGTCGATGTTCTGTTTATAATCGGTGGAAAAAACAGCTCAAATACAAACAAGCTCTATCAAATCTCGAAGAGGATCCTGAAAAACACTTATTTTATTGAGAATGCAAAACAAATCACACCAGAGATGATACAAGGGGCTAACAAAATAGGCCTTTCAGGGGGGGCATCCACTCCTCCTGAAGTCATCAACGAAGTATCAAAAAAAATCAAATCCAACTTCAAACATCAATATCACAGGGAGAAAACACTACAATGTCAGAGTTAACAAAAAACAACAACCACATCTCAACAAAAGACTATGAAGCTCTGCTTGATAAGTACAAATTCAAAGCATCTGAATTAATACCAGGAAAACTTATCAAGGGAAAAGTCCTGAAAATAACACCCTCATTTGTCTTGGTCGACATTGGATCAAAATCAGAAGGTATTATTCCGGTTGAAGATTTCAGCGATCCGGAAAACATAAAAAAAATCAATCCGGGCGATGAAATAGAGGCAATTCTGGAAAGGACCTCCCCAAAGGACGGCTATCTGCCTCTGTCAAAAAGCAAAGCCATTGCTGCAAAGGCGCTTGATAACCTTGAAAAAGCCTATAAATACAATAATTGGATCATCGGAAAAGTTTCAGAAAAAGTAAACAAAGGATATCTTGTTGATGTGGGAATAAAGACCTTTCTCCCTGATTCTCATGCAGATATAAAACCGATTAAAGACCCTAACGAGATAATCGGAAAAAGATTTAAATTTAAGGTCATAAAATTCGACCGAAAAAGCGAAAATGCTGTAGTTTCCCGCAAACTGCTTCTTTTCGATAAAAAAGAAAAAAAGAAAAAACAGGTTTTTTCTCAATTGAAAAAAGGAAAAACCTTTATGGGAGAGGTCAAAACCCTTACCAATTTCGGCGCTTTTATCGACTTAGGAGGCATTGAAGGGCTTTTGCATATTTCAGACATGTCATGGGGAAAAGTAAATCATCCTTCTGCCCTCTTCAAAATCGGCGAAAAGATTGAAGTGGTTATCCTTGATTTTGATGAAAAAGAAGAAAAAATTTCCCTAGGCTACAAACAGCTCACCAAAGATCCATGGGAGGACATCGAAGACAAATACAAGGAGGGACAAAAGGTCAAAGGAAAGGTCGTTAATCTAACGGATTTCGGAGCTTTTATCGAATTAGAAAAAGGAGTGGAAGGTTTGATCCATATATCTGATCTGACATGGTCAAGGAAAATGGTGCACCCTAAAAAGGTCCTCTCTCTGGGTGAAGAAGTATTCGTCAGCATCCTTGATGTTGACCCGGCTGAGAAAAGAATCTCACTGGGTCTCAAACAAATCAACCCCCACCCCCTGGAAACACTCAAAAATAAATACGGCCCCGGTAAAAGAGTGAAAGGAAAAATCACGAATATAACAGCGTTTGGAGCTTTCATAGAAGTTGAAAAAGGAGTAGAGGGGCTCATCCACATATCAGATATAAGCTGGAAAAAAATAAATCATCCTTCTGATGTATTAAAGACCGGGGATGAGATTGAAGCTATTATCCTCAGTATAGATGTTGAAAAAGAAAAACTATCACTGGGCATCAAACAGTTGGAAGGAGATATTTGGGAGGACTTCTTCGAGCGCCAGAAGATTGGTGATATCGTCAATGTGAAAATAGTAAGGATCGTCGATTTCGGTGTGTTTGTTGAAATCACGCCAGGGATCGAAGGGGTCGTGTTTGTGTCAGAACTCAGCGAGAAAAAAATTGAAAATCCTTCAGATGCCTTTTCTGTGGGCGAGGAAAGGTTGGCAAAAATACTAAAGATGAACAAAAAAGACAAGAAAATCTCCTTGAGCTTTAAAAAGGCTCAACTGGAAATGCAAAAAAGAGAGTACAAAAAATACATGCAGAGCCAAGATACAAAACATACCCTTGGCGATATTATGAAGGACCAGCTCAAAAATATAGAAACCCCTAAAATCAAATCAAAAAAAGAAAAGGAGAATAAAGCATGATAAAAGTTGATTTAATCAACAAATTGGCAAAAGACATGAACATTACAAAACAGGAAGCAGAGAAAGGGGTCAATATTTTTTTCAATACACTAAAGGATGCCATGAAAAAAGGCGAAGAAATCGAGTTGCGGGGTTTCGGAAGCTTCCGTATAAGAAAACGCGATTCAAGGTCAGGAAGAAATCCGAGAACCGGAGAGCCGGTCAAAGTCCCTTCCAAAAAAGTGATCTATTTTAAACCAAGCAAAATCCTGAAACAGAGCATAAACAAATAATGGAATATAAAACCGTTCCATGGAGAAAACAATACGTAAAAAATGCACATAAAATGAAAGAATGTTTCTTCTGTACGGCTGCAAAAAGAAAAAAAGACAAACAAGATCTCATTCTCTACCGGGGAGAACATAACTTCATAATCCTCAACAAATATCCCTATTCACCAGGACATCTTATGATAGCTCCTTATAAACATCTTGACTCAATTGAAAAGGCTGGGGAAAAAACCTCTTACGAAATGATTGATATTTTGAAAAAATCCCTGGAAATCCTTCGTGAGGTCTATAATCCCCATGGTTTCAACACCGGAATGAATATAGGCCACAGCGCCGGAGCCGGGGTCGCCCATCATTATCATCTGCATGTCATACCAAGATGGGTCGGAGACTCCAGTTTTATGCCTATCATAGGAAAAACAAAATTAACAACAGAAGATCTCCATAAAACCTATAACAATTTGTACACATACTTTAAAAATTCAAGGGATTGAAAAAGAAAGAATAAGAATCAATCTGGAGAAGATTTGCATGAACTTTAAACTAAACGAAGAACAAAAAATGCTTAAGGAAATGGTACGCCATTTTGCAGAAAACGAAATAAGCCCTGTGGCTAAGGAACTCGAGCAAAAACGCGAATTTCCAAGCACGCTGATTAAAAAATTGGCAGAACTCGGCCTTATGGGAATGTCCGTCCCTGAAAAATACGGGGGGAGTGAAACAGACAACCTTTCTGTTTCTCTTGTTATTGAAGAGATAAGCCGTGTATCACCTTCCCTAGCAGTCATTTTTTCCGTCCACTCATCATTATTCTGCTACTCAATATCTAAATTCGGGACTGAAGAACAGAAGAGAAAGTATCTTCCCAAAGCGGCTGAAGCAAAAATACTGGGGGCATTCAGCTTGAGCGAATCAGAAGCCGGATCAGATGCAACAGCATTGAAGACCTCTTTTGTAAAAAAAGGCGATAAGTATATTTTAAACGGAATAAAGACATGGGTGACAAGCGGGAAAAATGCAAATGCCTTTATACTTTTTGCCAAACATAAAACAGCTTCGGAAAAAAGAAAACTAAGCGCTTTTATTGTGGACAAGGATTCTCCGGGACTTAAAATAACGAAAGTTGAAGATAAAATGGGGCTGCATTCATCCATGACTTCGGAAATAACCTTAGAAGACTGTGAGATCCCCTCAAGCAATATCCTGGGCAATGAAGGCCAGGGAACAAAAATTGCTTTCCATTGTCTTGACTACTCGAGAATAGGGATTGCGTCCCAATCAGTCGGCCTGGCAAGCCGGTGTCTTGAAGAAGCCATAAAATATTCAACCCAAAGACAGGCTTTTGGAAAGAATATCTCCTCCTTCCAGACCATTCAATTCAAAATCGCTGATATGTCCACTCAACTCGACGCCTCACGGCTTCTTGCATACAGAGCCGCTTATTTAGCTGACCAAGGACAGCCCTTTTCAAAGGAATCCGCAATGGCAAAACTTTTTGCTTCAGAAGCCGCCAATAAAATAGCTTACGAAGCTCTTCAGATTCACGGGGGATACGGATATTCAAAAGACTTTCTCATAGAACAACTATACAGAGACGCGAGGGCTCTTACTATATATGAAGGGACTTCAGAAATCCAGAGGATCGTCATATCAAGATATCTTCTCAGATGATATTTTTTTTGAAAAAGATAGTTTCGAGGTGAAAAATGCTTAAATCAATGCGAAAAAACTTGAAATCCTTGGCACCCGCGCTTTGGCTGGTCATCTTTGCTTTTATCCTATCCATATTCTTTGTATGGGGCAAAGGAGGCGGATCAGGAGAATCAAGGGATAAAAACGTTGTAGCCTATGTAGGAAAAGAAAAAATTTCCGTTGACATATATATAAATAGTCTCAGAACAAAAATCGAATCGCTCAAAGAGCAGTTCAAAGAGCTTGATGCCAACTTTATACAGCAGTTGAATATACCACAGCAGGCCTTAGAAGAGACCATAAGGCAAGAACTTATTCTTCAAACAGCCCGCCGTATCGGTGTCAAGGCTGCAGATTCTGAAATAAGAAACAGGGTGCTGAGTTATCCCGTATTCCAGAAAGACGGAAAATTTATCGGATTCGATGAATATAAAAAAATACTTGAATGGAACCGGACGACTGTCAGTGAATTCGAAGATATCATCTCTAAAGAAATAATGACGACAAAAGCCATCCAGATTTTAACCTCAGGGGTTTCTGTAACAAGAGATGAAGTGTGGGAAAATTTCAAGAAAAGCAATGAGTCTGCGGAACTAGAATATATTTATATCCCTTCTGACAAAATGGAACTCAGCGAACAGCCCACAAAAGAAGCTTTATTAGACTATTTCGGTAAAAACAAAGATAAATATGAAATGCCGGAAAAAAGAACAGCGGAATATGTGTTTCTTAATAAAGAGGACCTTAAAGGACAAATAGACATCAAGGATCCAGATGTACAGAAATACTATGAAAGCAATAAAAGTCATTTTGAAGAACCTGAGAAAAGAAGAGTTCAGCGGATATTTCTCCCCTTTGGAGATAATGAAAAAAAAGATATCCTCGAACAATCAAATGAAATCAAAAAACAACTGGATAAGGGCGAAGATTTTGGAAAATTAGCCCTAGAGTTTTCAAAAGATGACCAGGCTTCAAACAACGGAGACTGGGGTTATTTTGAATGGAAACAGCTTCCTCTTGAAGAACAGGATACCATCCAAGAACTGGCCGAAAAACAAATTTCGGATCCCATTGAACTCGAAGACGGCGTATCCATCATAAGGGTTTCGGAAATCCTGCCGTCCGTCCAGCTCCCATTAGAAGACGTAAGAGAACGGATAGAGACCATTCTCAGGGATAATAAAGCGGAGGAAATGATAGAAACGAGAATCGCTCAGCTGGAAAAACTAGCTTTAAAAGAGAAGAGCCTTGATGTTGCCGCTCAAAAGCTCGGTTATAAAATAAAAAATACAGGGCCTCTTGAACTAGGAGAAGGCATAGATGAGATCGACCCGTCAGGCTCCTTAAGTCATATGCTTTTTAATATGGAAGAAAAAGAAATCTCCTCACCACTAATCACTTATAAAGGAAAGGGGATTTCACAACTTATAAAGATAGAGCCTCCCAGACCGGCAGCTTTTGAGGAAGTGGAAGAAAAAGTGAAAAATGATTTTATCAATGAAAAAAAAGAACAGAAAGCGTTTGAAAGAGCCTCCCGCATTAAAAACAGTTCCAATGGCTCAGACCTGAAGGATCTAGCTGAAAGCGATGACATTGAATATAAAAGTGCCCAGAATCACAAAAGAGAACAGTACCTCAGCCTTATAGGAGAAAACTCAGAAATAGACAGGATTGTCTTTTCTCTCCCTTTAACGGAACTGAGTGACCCTATAAAAGTAAAGGGAGGAGCTGTTCTTCTGCGTGTCCTTGAAAGAAAAGAAGTAACAAAAGAAGAATTCGATGAAAATTTCATACAGGCGCGCAACGAACTCTTAAATACAAAACAGAATAAGCTCTTTCAGTCCATGTACATAAAGATGAGAGAGAAAATCGGTGTTAAAATAAACTATGACCTCTATACTCGTGTTAATTCTGAGATTTTGTCCAGGTATCAGAGTGAAAATGATTAACGCGTAAGGAAGACTCCAGGAAGAGGCGTCATAAGCGTACAAGCTCCAGCAATAAGGACTCTACTTGTGCTTCCATCGCTTTTTTAAATCTTTCAATGGTTTGTGTGAATTCATCTTCAATATAATCCAGGATATTCATAGGTTTTCCGATACTCACTCTAATTTTTCCTGGAGTTAAAAAAGGCTTTTGAGTGCCTAAGATAGCAACAGGCGTAACCGGTACTACGAGTCCATCCTTCTTATAAAGATTATAGCAGATTATTGAAGGGCCTCTTTTAAACATACTGATAAAGGGATTAGATGTGTCTTCTTTGACCAATCCTTTCCCTTGAAGAAGCACAATGGCTCTTTTCTTTTTCAAATTTTGTTCACACTTTCCTACAGCTGTCCTCTTTTTCCCGGATAAATCCACAGGGATTGTCCCTACTTTAGAAATATTGTTCGATATGTAATACACGAGCGGAATCTTCACAGGCCCTGAAAGGAAATCAAGCAACTCTCCAAATTTCTTTAGATTGTGCCTTAGATAATTCCTGACCAGACGGTTGAGGTCATTTTTATTAAAAATCATCTTGTTTGCTGTGAAAATGATAGGACGCGGTGCTATTTTAAACAGGACCGCTATATCTTTAAAGCTTCCCACATGATTCCCTACTATGATATTCGGCCCTGATTTAATAAAATTTTCTTTTCCTTTTAGGATAATTTTTTTGCCGAGAAGAGAGATATCAGTCAGGGTTCTTATGACCGGCCAGAATCTTTTAAACTCAAATTCGAAATCCATTTTACATAATATCCTCATTAACAAACCATTACGAGACCCGTTTCTTTCCTGTATTTTCACTTTCCTGGCTGCAATTTTCAAGGAAATATTTATATTTTCTCATTATCTTGAAAATTTCCAACATCCATGGTAACTTAAAATCCAATTTCTTCCGCCTGGCAGGTATACGGCTTTTGTGAAAAGGAGATTAAAATGATCACCTTATTAAAAGGAGGGCAAATCTATGCCCCATCTCCTCTGGGGAAAAAAGATATCCTCATTGCAGGAAAGCAGATTGATTCCGTAGCAGAACCAGGTACAATCCATCTTCAGGGAATTCCTTTTGAAGAAATCGATGTATCTGGAAAAATTATAACACCTGGATTTATAGACAGTCATGTCCATATCCTCGGAGGAGGAGGAGAAGGCGGTCCTGCTACGAGAACACCAGAGATCAAAGTCGAGGATATAATCGCCAGCGGTGTTACAACGGTCATAGGATGTCTTGGGACCGATAGTGTGACCCGGCATATGGAGTCACTCTATGCCAAAGCAAAAGGTCTTGAAGCTGAAGGCATCTCTACATATATATTTTCCGGTTCCTATGAAATACCAACCATGAGCCTTACCGGCAGCATAAGGCGGGACCTTGTCCTCATAGACAAGGTCATAGGTGCCGGTGAAGTCGCCATCTCCGACCACCGCTCATCACAGCCTTCTTTTAGAGATTTCTGCCGGCTTGCTGCTGAGTGCCGCGTAGGAGGTATGCTTGGAGGAAAAGCAGGGATCCTGCACTGTCACGTAGGAGACGGCGAACAAAAATTGGAGATGATCTCCCGCCTCATCAATGAAACGGAGATCCCCCCAAGTCAAATAATCCCCACTCACTGCAACAGAAATCCTGATCTTTTGGAAGAAGCCATTACTTTTAATAAAAGAGGTGGAACTATTGACTTTACTGCGGGAGCAGACTCAGATAACGGAAAAGGAGGCCTTATCAGCATAAGTGAGGCTATCAGTAAATGTATAGAAAAAAAGGCCTGTCTCGACCATATCACCGTAAGCTCCGACGGCAATGGGAGCATGCCTGTTTTTGATGAGAAGGGAAACCTCATAGGTCTTACTGTTGCCGATCAAAAAAACCTTCTATCTCACTTCCGCTGCCTGATCGACAGGAATATATTAGAAATAGACAAGGCACTAAAGATATTCACCCTCAACCCAGCATGCTGTTATGCGCTTAGAAACAAAGGGGAAATATCGCCCGGTAATGACGCGGATATCAATATTTTTGATTCCCGGTTCAGTCTGATCCACGCATTTTCAATGGGAAAGAAAGTGATGGAAAATAAAAAATTGCTCATTAAAGGGACTTTTTCACAATAAAATATAATAAGGCCCTTTAATTCTAAAGAAAAGAGAACAAAGCAATGAACAATCAACCAGAAAAAAATCAAAAGGCCCCGAATAAGCCCGGATTTTATACGGCTCTCATACCATTGATAACCATGGGACTTCTGCTTGGTGTGGGTTATGGTGTTTATCAAATCAGACCTCAAGTGCTGTTGGTCGCAGCTGCCTTCATAACAGGATGCCTTGGATTCATTCTTAAATTTAAATGGAGTGACATGGAAAAAGGCATTGTCAACAGCATACATAAGGCAATGCCTGCCATCCTCATCATGCTCTGTGTGGGAATCCTGATAGGGTCGTGGATAGCATCAGGTACGATTCCGATGGTCATATATTACGGGCTTAAACTCATATCCCCCCAATTCTTTCTTGTTACAGCCTGTTTTATCTGCTCCCTGACATCTCTCGCCACAGGAACATCATGGGGAACCATAGGAACGCTTGGGGTTGCGTTCATAGGGATAGCCATGGGTCTTGGGATCCCTCTCGGACAGGCAGCCGGAGCCATCGTGGCAGGTGCCTATTTCGGAGACAAAATGTCTCCCTTTTCAGATGTAACAAACCTGGCACCGGTCGCAGCAGGCTCAAACCTTTTCGATCACATAAAACATATGCTGTGGTCAGCGACACCGGCCTGGCTGCTCGGCCTTTTTATATATTTCCTCATAGGTCTCAGGTACAGTACCAAGGAAGTCGAGTCAGAAAGCATGAAAATAATCACACATACTTTAAAGGAAAACTTTAACTTTAATGTCCTTCTTCTGCTCCCCATGGTCGTTGTCTTCTACTTTGCGGCAACCAAAAAACCGACCATACCGGGCATGCTTATTTCTTCCTTTATCGCCGGCATTCTTGCCCTTGCTTTTCAAGGAGTATCCATTCAAGAATTTGCATCCGCTATAAATACAGGTTACAAATCCAATACCGGTGTCCCACAGGTTGACCAGCTTATATCCAGAGGAGGCCTGATGAGTATGATGGAAACCCAGTTGGTTGCTTTTACCGCTTTCAGTTTCGGAGGGATAATGCAGTCAACGGGAATGCTCTCTGTTATACTGGATAAGGTCATGAAATTCACACGTAAAGTCTCCAGCCTTGTCATAACAACCATATCGGCCTGTATTGTCACGGCACTGATCACTGGAAGTTCTTATCTTTCCATGATTATTCCTGAAGAACTGCTGGCCCCCATTTACAAAAAGAAAAACCTTGCCGCAAAAAACCTTTCAAGGATAGCTGAAGAAAGCGGTGCCATCATAGTTCCCTTGATACCCTGGAGCATGGCAGGTGTTTATATAACAGGGACCATAGGCGTTTCAACATTTTCCTATCTTCCTTGGGCATTCATGAATTACATTTCTGTAGCTTTCTTAGCGGTGTTTGGATTCACGGGATTCACAATGGCCTCAAAAAAAAGAGAAGACGAAACTCAAATAGGAAGCTGAATCCAACCCCCTTTAATCCTTACCATCCAGTTTTTTCAAACGTTTCAATGCTTCCTTATATTTTTTTTGAGCTTCTTTTTGTCTTTCCCTTGCTAACTCCGCTGTAGACTCAAATCTTGCTTCGAAGCCAGCTTTTCTCTTCCTCTCCTTTAAAAGAAGCTCATCCAGGCTTCCCTTTTTTTTCTTCTTCCTATCAAATCTAATGACTTCCTTATTAGTGGAATCTATCCATAATAGGGATCCGCAGCAGGGGCATTCCGCTTTGAACACGATCGAATCCTTTTTATCGTTCTTTTTATTCATTTTGATAAAATCTATCAAAAATTTGAAAATCATTCAAGTCAAATCCCCTGGATTATTTACGGGATGAAGCGGCTGGGAATCAAATGAAATTCATGCGGATTAAGGCATCTCAATCCGGTGTTTTTTGATGAGTTTAAAAAGGCCCTGGCGGCTTAATCCGATTTTTTCAGCCGTCTGGGTCTGATTATAATTAAAGCGAGCCAAGGCCTGGTTTAAGTACTTTCTTTCGAAATCTGCTCTAGCGGCAAAAAAACCATAGGAAATCGGACTTGCCTTTTTTATCCCGGAACGTATCTTCCGGGAAAGGTCTTTCTCAGAAATGACATCAGAGTCCTGACCTAAAACCATACATCTCAGCACTTCATTCCTGAGTTCCCTCACATTTCCAGGCCAGGAATAGTGTAAAAGAAAATCCAAGGCTTCGGAAGAAAACCGGAGCTTTTTTAAATTCATTTCCTTGTTGAATTTCTGCGTGAAATATTCCAGGAGGCATAAAATATCACATCCCCTGTCTTTTAACGGCGGGAGTTTGATAGAAATGATTTTAAGCCGGTAATACAGATCCTCACGGAATCTTTCCTTTTCAACCTCTTTTTCTATATCCTTATTGGTCGCGCTTATGACTTTTATATCGACAGGGCGCGGTCTGTTCTCGCCGATTCTCCGGAGCTCTTTTTCCTGAAGAACACGTAAAAGTTTAGATTGAAGCATAGGAGATAAATCACATATCTCATCAAGAAACAGAATCCCTTTGTCCGCTTCTTCTATAAGCCCCTGTTTATCTCTTAAAGCCCCTGTGAAAGATCCCCTTCTATATCCAAACAACTCACTCTCCAAAAGATTTTCAGGAATAGCCCCGCAGTTTAAAGCAACAAAATTTTCTTTTCTTCTTGTCCCCATCAAATGGATATTCCTTGCTACCAGTTCTTTTCCTGTTCCGCTCTCTCCGCTTATAAAAACAGGAGCATTTATGTCCTTTACCTTATGAATGAATCGATAGACTTTTTGCATGGAAAGGCTTTTTCCCACAATCTGAAAATCTTCAAAAAACGCTTCCATTCCCTCTCTTGGAATGCTTTCTGTATGAATCATACCCGTCCGCTCTAATTTAGATAACGAAAATAGATGTACATTTTCTCACTCCTGATTTTTCTGCGGGCACA
>Ga0190359_1000307_pt1 | contig 33956 bp, 36 predicted proteins | sample 48721823_MG_FD_161269 | JGI IMG/M metagenome (GOLD analysis project Ga0190359, IMG submission 161269) | Hydrothermal vent microbial mat bacterial communities from Southern Trench, Guaymas Basin, Mexico - 4872-18-2-3_MG | ecosystem: Environmental > Aquatic > Marine > Hydrothermal vents >... | reverse complement strand
ACATTTGAATAAAAGCAATACAATAACCACATGTTTTTTTCATTGAACTTGTTAAAGCATTAACAGCGATTGTCATAACAAAATAGAATATAAAGAACAAAGGAATATATCTTAAAGCAGCAGTTAGATGCCAGCTTTCAAAGGTTTTAACAGCCCAAGTCCAAATTCTGAAATCTGTTTTGAATATTGCATCAACCAAATATAAAATACCATAAGAAATTGCAACTGTTAAAATAACCATTACCAATGAAGATATAATTATTTTGGGTTTACCATAAAGCCGTAATGATCAACCTTTATTCCAGAAGGTTTTTTAATTGTGAAATAATTTATCGACTCTATGATTACAACAACTTCAGCAACCATAACGGCCCAATAAAGTATTTGATTAGTGGTTGGCTGATTAAAATAGCGGCTCAGAGCAAACATTTTATCGGCATAAATTACGGATAACATCAAACTTAAAGAGGCCAAACTGATTAAAATCATCCCTGTAAGAACTGACTTCTTATTAGATTTTTTCCCAAACATTTTTAATATTCCTATAAGAATTGTTCCACAAATTAAAATTATTGATGAATATTTTAGTAAACTCATCCCTGTTCCAGCTTTATCCATAAACGTTAGGAAGAAAAGTGTAGGGAACGACATTGCAAAGATTGTTAAAATCCACATAATCACCTTTGAATCTTTTGAAATGTTAGTTAAATCTGGAATTACTGCTTTTGTTTTAATAACTGAGAAAAATGGTATTTTTAAAAACATTAATATTAAAACTACTGGAAGCATGAAAAATCCAATTAATGCTAAAAATTCAGAATATTCTTTTAAAAACCAGATTTGATTAGTTTTAGGAATATTTAAATTGACTAAGTTTGAGTATTTTTCAAAAGCAGTCGAATAAAATTCAATTTGAGCCGATGTAGTAATGTAAGAAAAGTGATTCCAAGGATGGATTTGCCATGGTTCAAATATTACTCTTAATCCTCCATTCTCCAATCCATAGAAGGGCTCTGGGCAGGAAATTCGGGATTACCTAAAAATGCTTTACCTTCATCTGTCTTTACATAATCTTTAAAAACAACCGTTTCACCTTTTTGCGAAGCTACAGGATCAAAAAAGAATTCATTGTAATGCACAGCAACTATATCCACGGTCCGGAGGCCATATACAGAAAAAGCAACATCTGCATTAACTCCTAAATAGGCAGAAAAACTATGATCTGAACCCATAAGTAATCCTGCAAATATTTTTCTAATTCCTGTTTGGGAATAGTCTTTTTCATCAGTTACAATAGCCATAGTTGTTGAAAAACCCCTCATAGAGTGCCCAGCAACTGCAATTATTCTGTTACCTTTTTCATCTTTAAGCACATAATCTTGCTTATACATGTACTGAACTGCATCGTAGAGACTTGTTGGCCAGAAAGTAAGAAATGCACCCGAAGAACCAAATTCCTCATTGTACAGTGAATGAGCATGATGATACATATCAAGGGCTAAAACAACAAATCCTCTTCTTGACATTTCAATTGCTGCTGCATCTTGTATCTCGGCAGAATTTAAAATGGTTCGTTATAATAGTTGGTTTTGGATTGTCCGGTCCAGCATCTTTAGGCATATACAATAGCCCTGATAAAGTACCTTTGTCTGCATCAAACTTAATTCGGCTTACTTTAACAGAATAAAACGAAGTGTTATACATTTGAGCAAGAAAACTTCCTAAAAAGATTAAAACTAGTGATACAAACAAAAGCAATAAAAATTTCACTTTTCAAAAATATGACCTTACCATCTTTAGAATTTCCCATCAAAAAATAAAAAGCCATAGACTCAATTAGATTTAGTGTATGGCTGTTCTACATCTCCAAAGTCAAAAATTTATTTTTAGAAGTAACTATATCAAAAAATTGTTCGTTTTCCAAGTTTTTTCATATTGTATAATTTTTCATCAGCTTTTCTGTATGTTTCTGAAAATTCTGTATATTCCACTATTCCATATGAAAATTCAAGATTAAGTTTATCTTTCGCTTCTTTTTGTAATCTTTCAACAAGATTTTCCGGCTCAGAAGATTTTGTTATTATTGCAAATTCATCTCCCCCTAATCTTACTAAAAAATCTTCTTGTCTTATGTTATTTTTCACCAATTTTACAAATTCTTTGAGTAGTACATCTCCATGTTCGTGCCCATGAGTATCATTAATATTTTTAAAATTATCCAAATCAATCAAAATAAAATAACCTCCACCTTTTATTTTTGTTAAAATGTTTCTATTGTATGATCCCGTCAAAGGATCAACTAAAGATTTCTTAGATAAGATATAATTCTCAATTGAAAGCATTTTATAATCAGAAGAGAGCATTACAATAACACCTATTGAAACAGCAATAATAGCATATCCTAGTGTAAAAAATTGGGGAAAACTAAAAGTTAATGCTAAAATAGTTTGGATAATTGCAAAAGAAGCAAAAAAAGCTGAAAAATAAAGTTTATTCATTCTTAAAATTAAAAGTCTTATTAAAATATAAATTAATAGAGGTACAAATAAAAGATTTGTAAAGGGAGAAAGCTTTACATATGTAGGAAAATCGGATGAAATTATTATTATTGAAACTATTGGAAATATAATATACAACATCCATTTTGAAACAAACCTTCTTAACCTATATGTTTCAATACCATAAAGATAAAAAACAACAGATAGGTATGCTGATATCATAAATAATTTTTTTAGTGAAAAAAACAATGTATCATTAAAAGAAGTGAGTCTGAATTGATAATCAAAAAGATAAATGCTTATCAAAATAAGAAAAACTCCAAAACTTTTGTATGCTCCACTTAAATTTGCTTCTTTTTTGTTTCTCAAACCGAAACTAAAAATAAATGAAATTATTCCAGAAATTAAACTTATACCAAGAGAAATCAAATAAATATCTCCTCGCAAAAAATTCATTATCACTGAATATCTGGCAGAATTCTCATAAGTTGTTAAAAAAGGAATTTTATGTACACCAATATCATATAGGCCAAATATTTCTATTTCTAATACGTTATTTTCTTTTTTTATTAAATCCTTATTCAATCTTAAAACAATTACCCTACTCCAAATATTTGAAGTTTTAGTACCAAGAGTATAAATTAATTTTTTGTTTAAATAAACCTTTAAAATGTTTCCAGATATTTTTGGCAAAACCAGAGTATCAAAGCCTACATCATCGAAAGTTGTTTCAAAAGAACAAGTTCCTGATTTTCCCAAGGTCTTATAAAATGGTAAATTAATGCTCCATTCATTCAAAATGTGTTTATCTTCAATCCAATTATTATTAAGCAAAAGCATCAAAATAAAAAACAACACTATGGCACCTAGTATATTAATTATAACTTTTTTCATATGTTTCCCCCTATTATTTTTATTATACAATATTTTGAATTTTTTAAAAAAACAATTTTATATTCTTTTTTTAAAAAAATAATTTGAACTAAAAAAATTCAGGAAAGTCAAAATAACTAGAAGACAAAGGTACCCCTCCCTTTCCCTCCAGCATATAGACACGAAAAAGAAAAAGGAGCCTTAAAGGCTCCTTTATTTTTTGGTGCCGAGGGCGGGACTCGAACCCGCATGGGGCGTCAACCCCAGTTGATTTTGAGTCAACCGCGTCTCCCAATTCCGCCACCTCGGCAAATCTCTACATTAAGTAATTTTAACATATAATATAACGTTGTCAATATAGGCCATAAAACAAAAATTACTGAAATATGCTAAATTATTCAATTAATTATGTTGAAAAAAATAATACACAACAAAGAAACACATTAACAATTTTTGTGTGTTAAAATTATCATGAGTTACTTTAAGGAGGAAAAAGTATGGCACAAAAATTTTGTTCGTTTTGTGGTCGTTCATCTGATAAGGTAGAAAAACTTATAGCAGGACCTGGAAATGTCTATATTTGTAATGATTGTGTTGAAATCTTTCATGATATCTTAGAAGATGATAAAAAGGGCTTTTCTTCAAAAAAAGACAGAAAAGAACTTCCGAAACCATCACAAATCAAAAAAGAGCTTGATAAGTATGTTATTGGTCAAGAAAAAGTTAAAAAGATTCTTTCTGTTGCAGTATACAATCATTACAAAAGGGTTTTTTCCAATGTAGATTTTGATGATGTTGAAATTGAAAAATCCAATGTTATTCTCATTGGTCCAACAGGTAGTGGTAAAACTTTAATTGCTAGAACACTTGCAAAAATTTTAGATGTTCCATTTGCAATTGCTGATGCTACACCTTTAACAGAAGCTGGCTATGTGGGTGAAGATGTGGAGAATGTAATTCTTAGACTTCTTGAAGTTACAAATTTTGATGTTGAAAGAGCTCAGTATGGAATTATTTATATTGATGAAATAGATAAAATAGCAAGAAAATCTCCTAATCCTTCGATCACGAGGGATGTTTCTGGAGAAGGTGTTCAACAGGCACTTTTAAAAATCGTTGAAGGAACTTATGCAAATGTTCCACCTCAAGGTGGTAGGAAACATCCATACCAGGAATTTTTGAAAGTTGATACTTCTAACATATTATTCATAGTTGGCGGCGCTTTTGATGGACTCGAAGAAATCATTAAAAGAAGAATTCAAAGTAGTGCTATGGGATTTAATGCTCCTGTAAAAAGTAAGAAAGAAATGAAACTCGGAGAGATTCTTTCACATGTTACACCCGACGATTTAGTTCAATATGGTTTAATTCCCGAGTTTGTTGGTAGGTTTCCCGTTATTGGTACTCTTTCTGATTTATCCGAAGAGGACATGGTTAGGATTTTAATTGAACCAAAAAACTCTATTCTTAAACAGTACAAAAAATTATTCAAACTTGATAATGTGGAACTGGAAGTTACAGAAAAAGCTCTCTTTGCAATTGCTAAGAAGGCGCTTGAGCGAGGAACTGGTGCAAGAGCATTAAAAAGCGTTTTTGAAGAAGTCATGATTGATGTTATGTTTGAGTTGCCTGATTTTAAAAACATTGAAAAGGTCATAGTTACCGAAGAATGTGTTCTAAACAAGAAAAAACCTGAATTAGTAATGAAGGAGTCAGCATAAAGTGATTATATTGGGAATAGAAACATCTTGCGATGAAACCTCAGTTGCAGTTTTAGAAAATGAAAAAGTTCTAAGTAATATTGTTTTTTCTCAAATAACAATTCACAAAAAATTTGGTGGTGTCGTCCCTGAAGTTGCAGCAAGACACCACCTTTTAAATTTACCAATTATATACGAAAAAGCACTTGAAGAAGCAGGAATTAGTGGTAAGCAAATCAATGCCATAGCAGTTACCTATGGTCCCGGTTTAATCGGTGCACTTTTAGTAGGCCTCTCATTTGCAAAAGGACTAGCATTAAGATATGGTATTCCATTAATTGGAGTAAATCACATTATAGGGCATGTTTATGCTAACTATATAGCATATCCCGATTTAAAACCTCCATTTATTGTTCTAATGGTTTCTGGTGGTCATACAGAAATTTTAAAAGTTGAAGAAAATAAAATTGAAGTTTTAGGAAAAACGGTAGATGATGCTGCAGGAGAAGCTTTTGATAAAGTTGCAAGAATTTTGGGGTTAGGATATCCTGGAGGTCCGGAAATAGAAAAAATATCAAAAGTGGGAGATCCAAATAAATTCAATTTTCCACGACCAATGCTCAATTCAAAGGATTACAATTTCAGCTTCTCTGGACTTAAAACTTCTGTCTTATATACTGCACAAGAACTTAAAAATAATATTCCAATTGCTGATATTGCCGCATCATTTCAAGAAGCTGTTATTGATGTTCTTCTCAAAAAAACTTTTAAAGCTGCTAGAAATAATGGAATTAATAAAATTGTTTTAGCAGGTGGAGTTGTTGCAAATTCAAGATTAAGACAAAAAGCAAAAAACCTTGGAAAAAAATACAATTATGAAATTTTAATTCCACCACTGGAATTTTGTACCGACAACGCAGCTATGATTGCTATGGCAGGATACTACAAAATTCTAAATGGAGAAATCAGTTCTTTAGAACTTGAGGCCGTTCCAAATTTAAAAATTAATTCTTAAAAAATACCATCTCAATTATTACACCTTTCCCTTTTTCGGACAACACTACCATTTTATCAGCATATCTTTTCATATTTGGAAGCCCCATTCCAGCACCAAAACCAAGTTCTCGGACATGATCAGGAGCTGTAGTATACCCTTCTTTCATGGCAAGTTCAATATTTTCGATTCCCTTCCCTCTATCTTCAACTCTAATAACTATATTATCATCATTGATAAAGCAATAAATTTCACCAATACTTTCACTATGAATAACCACATTTGCTTCGGCTTCGTATGTACTAATTGCAATACGCCTAACAAATTTTTCTTCAAATCCTTTTTCAAGCAAAAAATTTTTTAAATTAGCAGCTCCAATGCCAATTGAATTGATATCAAAATAATCTATTTTAAAATAGTAATCTGCATTAAGTTTGTTAATTTCCCCGCCCGTAATTAATGATTTTTCGATTTCACTATCTAAAACCCTTTTTCGTCTTTCATCGTGTAAGTACAAAATACCTAATTTCATTGCAATTGCTCCTAAAATATCATTTTTTGTAACAATTCCAACTAATTTTCCATTTTCATCAACCACAGGAAATCTTCCATAACCGTATTTTTCAAAATACTGTAGTACAGTCCTAAGTGTCTCATTGTAGTTTATTGTTACAACTCGCTTTGTCATTCGGTTTTCAACCTTTTCATTCAATTTGTTTGCTTCAATACTTTTAATGATATCTTCTATACTTATTATTCCTATTACTTTCCTTTCATTATTAACAACTGGAACACCTGATATTCTCTTTATTCTAAGAATTTCTTTTACTTGAGCTATAGTTCTATTAGGTAATACGTAAATCACATCGTGATTCATAATCTCAGTAACCTTCATATCAGAAAAGATTTTCTGAACTTTTTCAAGAATATTCACATGACTCATCCTTTCCAATTATTACTTTAACAATATTATAACAAAAAAGCCCCAAACGGGGCTTTTGTTTAATGAATAATATACTTAAATATTTCAAGATTATTCCCAAAGATCACGGTTCCATCACCAAATATTGAATCATAAGCACTTAGAGTTCTCCAGATTTCAAAAAATGTAGGATCTCTTTGATAAGCAAGTGCATAAATTCTTGTCGCGCTAGCTTCTCCGGATCCCTTTAACTTCTCAGCCTCACTCTGAGCTTCTGCAAGTATAACTGTTACCTGTTTCTCTGCCTCAGCTCGGATTTTCTGAGCCTCCTTCTGACCATCAGCTCGGATTTGTGCAGCAATACTATATCTTTCAGCTTTCATTCTCTCATACACTGCTTTTACATTTTCGCTTGGAAGATCTGCGTGCTTAATTCTAACATCTACTACTTCAATACCAAAATCGGCTAAATCAGATCTTGAAAGATTGGTAACCTGAGCTAAAAATTCTTCTCTTTTTTCTGAAATAATTTCATCAAAGGTGTGTTTTGCAAAAACATTTCTAACATGCGAATAAACTATATCGTCAATTCTTGATTCAGCTAAAGTTATAGTTTTCATGGTTTCAATAAACTTTTTGGCATTTACAATTTTCCAAAGAGCATATGTGTCAACAATTAATGTTTTTTTATCTTCTGTAATGATTTTTTCGGGTTCTATATCGTACAGAAGTATTCTCTTCTCATACTTTACTACATTATCAACAAAAGGCATCTTAAAATGAATACCTGGAGTTTCATAAGTATTGAGAATTTGTCCAAATCTTAATACAACAGCTTGCTGGGTCTGGTCAACAACAAACATAGAAAGTGATAATAAAATAATTACTATTATTAAAATAACAATAAAACTAATTAATTTTGCACTCATTTTGTATCACCACCAATTAGATCGTTCACATTTAGAAGCTTTAATGTACCACTGTTATCTAACACAAAAATGTTTTTCGTCCCTGAAAACACTTGCTGAAGTTTTTCAATTTTTAAACGTTTCATTGTTATATCTGGTGCTATTTCATATTCTTTTAATACACTTAAAAATCTCTGTGTCTCACCTTCTGCTTCCAATACTTTTTGCTTTGCGTATGCTTCAGCTTCTCTTAAAATTTGTTCTGCCTGTCCTTGAGCTTTAGGAACTATATCATTTGCATATTTGTTAGCTTCATTTATAAACCTTTCTCTATCCTGTTTTGCATTATTTACATCATCAAATGCTTCTACTACTTCATCTGGAGGAGCTACTTCCTGCATATAAACCTTATTTATTAGAATACCAGAATCATATCGATCCAAAATTTTTTGAACAAGTTCTGCTGTTTCCATAGCAATTCTATCCCTTTCTACTGTTAAAACATCATCAATGTTCCTTTCAGCAATTCTTTCTCTAAGAACAGATTCTGTTGTAAATCTTACCAAATCACTTCCATTTATAACATTAAACGCAAATTTAACGGGATCTTTTATTCTGTATTGAACAGCAACTTCAACACTAATAATATTTCCATCACCAGTTAACATCAAAGATTCACTCTGAACTGATTGATAAGCTATTTTTCCGTATCGCTCTATCGTTCTAAAACCTATTTCCTCTTTTCTTATAGTTTCAACATCAACTATAACATGTGTTTGAAAAGGATAAGGTAAATGAACATGGATTCCAGGACCAGTAGTTTGTGAATACTTTCCAAATGTTTTTATTAAGGCTACTTCAGAAGGCCCCACCTGATAAACACCAGTTCCAAAATATACGATAATAACGATCGCCAAAATAATCCAAACAATAATTTTCTTAATCAAAATATACACCTCCAAAAAAATAAGGCGCGTTTGGCACCTTATGTTTCTTAAATTTCATTCAACTTAAGCAGTAGTAATTGTTTCCCACAAATCATGTAAATTACAATAAAATGGTGCAATAATCCTAGAAGTTTTTCAAGTTTTATCCTTGCTCTAAGAATTGGTTCGCTCATTGTAGGAACAATTCGTGAAGCAACTTTAACAGGGACGACATGCTTTTCTCCTTTAAAGTCACTTAATTTAACAAATTGGCCCATCTTTTCCCGCCTTCTAAAAATCAACAAACATATCTTTTGGAGCTCCACAAACCGGGCATTTTTCTGGAACTTCATCCTCCACTGTATAACCACAAACTGGGCATATATAAATCTTTTCAGCTGTATAGTCCTGACCTCTTTCCACTAAATCTTTTGCTTTTTTATACATCTCAGCGTGTATTTTTTCAGCTTCAAGAGCAAAATGCGTGCTTCTTACAGCTTCATTCTCACCTTGAAACTCTGCTGAGTTTTTATATACTGGATACATTTCCTCAATTTCAAAAGTTTCACCATCGATGCAACTTTGAACATTATCAGACATATTTTCAGAAAGTTTTCTTAAAACTTTGAAGTGATTCCTTGCATGAACAAATTCAGCATATGCAATTGCTTTAAAAAGCTTTGCAAGTTTTTTTAAACCCTTCTTTTCTGCTTCTTCAGCAAAAATAGAATATTTCATATGAGCCATAGATTCACCAGCAAAAGCATCTTCTAAAAATTTTTTTGTCATTTCTTTCATTATCTCACCCCTTAACTAATATTATACCATATTAATTTAATTTCTTTTCGATCACACTGAGATCCCCCAAAAGCAAAAAAAGATTATCTAAATTTTTTAAGAAAGCAAGCCTATTCATTCTTATATCATCTTGTTTTGTCATAACAAATACGTTATCAAAATAATTGTCAATATATGGTCTCAAACTAATGAGATGTTCCAATGCATCTCTGAAATTTAATTCATCAATACTTTTTAATATTTTTGGTTTAACATCAATATATACATTAAATAAATCTATTTCTTCCTTTTCTAAAAATTTAGTTGGATCAAAATCGAAGCTATCATATTTCTTGGAAATATTGTGAACCCTTTCAAAACCTACTAAAAGATGTTGAAACTCTTCTTGATCAACTATTCCATTCAAAGCATCCACAATCAATTTTCCTGCATATGGTTTTCTCCAATAACTTTTAACAGCTCTTGCTATATCATATCTAACTTTAGAATGGAATAGTTCATATCTATTTTCAAAAAATTGAATTAATTCTTCTGGAATTTCTTTACCAATTAACTCTGAAGCTTCTTTTACCATTTTTTCAAAATTTAAATTCCATTTATAGTGAATAATAATCTCAAATAAAGTATCTGTCTTTTTCCTTAATCCAAATGGATCTTTTGACCCCGTTGGAATGTTTCCTATGGCAAAACTACCAACAACTGTATCGATTCTATCAGCCAGCGCCACAACTGCCCCAGTTATAATATTTGGTACATCATTATAATGCTCCTCTATCCCGTATGCTACTGATCCTTCTTCGTTATCTTTTAAAGCATATATTCTTCCCATAACTCCCTGAAGTTCAGGAAATTCGTAAACTACGTTTGATGCAATATCTGCTTTACATAATTTTGCCGTTCTTAATATTCTTGTTTTATCAGAATAAGAAATTTTTAAATCTTCACATATTAAATTTGATAATTTTTCTATTCTTTCAACTTTATCTTTCAAAGTTCCAAGTTCTTTTTGAAACACCATTTCTTCAAGTTTTCTATTAAAATCTTCTAGAGGAATTTTTAAATCCTTTTCAAAGTAATATCTTGCATCTTCAAGCCTTGCATTAATTACCCTCTCGTAGCCCTTCCTTATTACATCTTTATTCCCCGTTGGAGAGTCAATAAAAGAGATGAACTGATTTGTTATTTCCTTATTCTCAAAAACCGTAAAAGACCTTTGATGATGTTTTATAGTTATAGTAATAAGTTCTTCGGGAAGTGATAGATATTTACTCTGAAAAGTACCACTTAAAATCCCTGGAAATTCCGTTAACGTAACTACTTCATCTATAAGTTCTTCGTCTTTTTCAACACTCAAATTGTTTTTCTGTTCAAACTCATTTATTTGTATTTTTACACAATCTTTTCTTTCATCTTCAAATGGAAATACTTGAAATTCTTTCAACTTTAAAATATAATCATTCAAATTTTTTACAATTATCGGCTCATCTTTAACAAATCTATGACCATATGTTTTGTTAGAAGCTTTAATTCCAAAAATTTCTAAATCTAAAACTTCCCCATTGAAAATTGATAAAATCCAATGTGGAATCCTTACAAAACTGTAAGCGCCATTACCCCATTTCATTGGTTTTCTAAAATTAAGTTCTTTAATAATTTTTGGCAAATTTTCCTGAAGTATTTTACTGGAAGTTTTACCCTCTATTTCCTTCTTAATATAAACATAGTTATCTTTTTCTACCACATCTTTCAAAGAAGCTTTGTTCGAATTTAAAAATCCTTGAAGAGCTTTTGTGGGATTTTTGCTTTCATCAAAGGCAATTTTTACAGAAGGACCTCTTTTTTCAATGATTTTGTTTTCTTGTCTTTCCTGTAAATTTTGAATATAAAATCCAAATCTTCTAGGGGCAAAAAACACCCTTACAACATCAAAATTTAGATTCTCAGTTTTTAATAAATTTTGTATTTTTTCATTTAATTGCTCTAAGATATTTTTCACTTCAGTTGTAGGTAATTCTTCAACTCCTATTTCAAATAAATACTCAGCCATTATTTTCACCTTCCTCATATTCCAAAAATTTCCCGGCACAAACCGTTGCCATTGCTCTAATGTCCCTAATATAATCCTGCCGCTGTGTTACACTTATTGCGTTTCTAGCATCCAGTAAATTGAAAATATGAGAACATTTTATTAATTGTTCATACGCAGGTAAAAATAAACCTTTGTTTACTAAACTATTAAATTCACTTCGGTATATTTCATACAATTTAAATAATTTTTCAGTATTTGCTTCTTCAAAATTATATTTTGAAAATTGTCTTTCGTTTTCTAAAAATAATTCACCATATTTTACATCTTTATTCCACATAACCTCAAATACACTTTCAACTCCCTGTAAATACATTGCTATTCTTTCAAGACCATAAGTGATTTCAAGTGGGATTTGTTTCAAAGAAATTCCGCCAACTTGTTGAAAATAGGTAAATTGTGTTATTTCCATACCATCAAGCCAAACTTCCCAACCAACTCCCCAAGCACCTAAACTGGGGGATTCCCAGTTATCTTCTACAAATCTTATATCATGTTCTTTCGGGTCAATTCCCAAAGCTTTTAAAGATTCTAGATAAATTTCCTGAGATTTTTCTGGATTAGGCTTAATTATTACCTGATATTGCAAAAATCTTTGCATTCTATTGGGGTTTTCTCCATATCTTCCATCAGTTGGCCTTCTACTAGGTTGAACAAAGGCAACCTTCCAACCTCTTTTTCTCAATACCCCAAAAAACGTTGATGTATGGAATGTTCCTGCTCCCATTTCCATATCATACGGCAGATCAATAAAACAACCATATGATGACCAAAAATCATCCAATTTTCGAATTATATCTTGCAAATACATCCTTTCTCCTCCTCTACTACTTCCCGGGAATATATAGGCTAAACGTTTTTTGCAGATTTTCGATTTTCATTTTATCTATAAAAACTACTTTTGTCGGATGAAAGCCACTTCCTACACCAAAAAACAATAAATAAACACGTCCGGGTTTTCCCACCACTAAATCTGAATCACTTGATATAATTATATCGTAGTCTGTCTTAATTCTAGGTTCTTTAAAATAATAAAACTTATATTTAGATAACCCTGGTTTCAACTCCCTTGAAAAGTAAGTTTGATTTCCTTTTTTTACAGTTAACCAACTTGATTCATTTCCAATTACAAAAACCATAAAATAACCAGTTCCTGGATCATCTTCAAGATTACTCATGATGTACTCAAGATCAACTCCAAAGTTGTTCATGTAATTTGCCGATAATATATATTTATCTACCAGCGAATTTGGACCTAGTTTGGTTTGTAGATCATTTAGCTTTAACTCATAATTTGATAACTTGTTATTTACATAATTTTTTAAAGAGTTATATTCTTCCAACAAATTACGATATCTGAAAAAGTTGCTTACTGAAAGTACCACAGAAATTATAAAAATCAAAATTAAAGAAAAAATAAATATATAAGGTAGCAAAGAAAATTCACGTTTTTTCTTATGACTAGGCTGTACCATTTAAATCACCTTCCTTGTTTTATTACTCAAAGCATTTGCTTTCAAAAGAAATCCAATCATTATACTAAAAATAATTGTTGAAGTCCCTCCATAACTTAAAAATGGGAGAGGTATCCCCGTAACCGGTAAAAGTCCGATATTCATTCCTATATTTTCAAAAACATGAAACATAAAGCAAGATATTATTCCTATTGAAGTCAACTTCCAAAAATTATCCTTAAAATCTTTAACTTTTCTTAAAATTTCAAAGATAATAACTCCAAAAGCAAGCAAAACCAAAAGACTTCCAAAAAATCCAAATTGTTCTCCTACAGCTGAAAATATAAAATCCGTTTCAAACTTAGGAACAAATTGACCATTTACAGAAGGAGAAACAAGAAATCCTCTTCCAAACATTCCTCCTGATCCAATTGTATTCTTTGACATTATAACATTGTAAGAAGAACTTAAAAAATATTTTTCAGGATTTAAAAATGATATAATTCTTTCTCTCTGGTAATCCTTTAAAACAAAAAAATACATTACAGGAATTGAACCTAATAATACACCAAAAACTGTTGTAATGATTTTATAAGAAATTCCTGAGAACAAAAGCATAATAGCCCAAATAAACACATGAAGAATAGCAATACCCAAATCTGGTTCTTTTAAAATCAAAAATACTGGAATAAGAGTAGCGATGGTTGAAACGAGAAAACCTCTAAAAGATCTATCTGTAAAAATATAAGCCAAAGCCAGGATCAAAGAAAGTTTAGATAATTCAGAAGGTTGAAATGAAATTCCAGCCAAACGAAACCATCTTATAGCTCCACCTACTCTTGTTCCAAAAAATAAAACACCAATCAAAAGTATTAAACTGATGATATATAATGGTAATATCATTCTTTTTATAAAACTTTCTTTTAATATATAAAATAATATGATAATAAATAAACCGGATAAATCCCACACAATTTGCTTGTAAAAAAGGATAAAATCACCTGTGGGTCTTAAAACACTATATAAATTTAGCAAACCAAAAAAAATGAGAAAAACTACTGAGGAAAATATTAAAATATTAAAATTTTTGTTTTCCTTCACTTTCAAAATTAACACCTTCCAGATAAAAAATCATGCTGAATATTTTTGAAAAAATTTAACAGTTTTCTTCAAAATATAATTTCTATATGCATAAGATGTTAAATGACCCGAAAAAATTGAATGAATTTCTTTATTTCTGGCTCCAAGCTTTTCATATAACTCTAAAGAAGATCTTTTAGGAATGAAAATATCAAAAATTGCCCTGAACATTATCGTTGGAGCTGAAACAAACTTTGCGAAAGTTAACGGGTCATACTCATAGCAAGTCATTGGTGCTGAATCTTTTGAAATATCCGGAGAATTTATACTTTCCAAGTATTTATAAAAATCTTTTCCATGAAATTTTTTACATTTTTCAATATCACATTCTTTATTTTCTTCATATTTTACTCTAAGAACCTTTGTGGCAAAACTTTTCCAAGTAATATGGTAGAAGTTCCCTCCTGTTACACATAAAGAAAGACCATTAACTTTAAAGTAAGCAGCTGCAATTGTAGCAATCATTCCACCAAAACTAAATCCCATTAGATAATTTTTATCATTAAACTTGTTTTTAATATAATTTAGAGAAGTTAACACATCAACAACCGCATGTTCAAATCTTTCTCGCAAATAATCGGGTTTTAAAAAAAGCTCTCCACTTTTAAAACCTTTAGGTGTTCTTTCAAAATGATATGGAAGTATCATTAAATAAGCATTATAACCTAATTTAGAAAATTGCTCCGGAAACCATTTAAGATACTCTATATTCTTGGTTCCTAAACCATGAATAAAAAGCAAAGTATTTTTAGTATTAATTTTTGAAGGATAAAAGTATAAAGGGAGAATATCTGAATCACTATATTCTCCTGGATAGTTAGATTTCAAAATTATTTTTTCTTTTGTTTCACTAACTACAATGGGGTTTGTCGAATAAGAAGAAACAAATTTCAATTCTTTCACCTCAAAATAAATTTATAAAAAGATAGTTGTTTTCTCTTAACCATTTACGGTGAATTTTATAACTTGGTAACATCAATTCAACCAAGTTCCAGAATTTCCGCGAGTGGTTTAATTCTTTTAAATGTGCTAATTCATGTACTACAACATATTCTATTATATCCTCTGGGAGCATTGATAATCTCCAAGAAAATCTAACTTCCTTTTTTGAATTACAACTCCCCCAAGAAATTTTCGAGCTTGAAATTTTTATGTGAGAAAATTCCAAGTTAAATTTTTTAGAGAAATAATTAACTTTATTCATAACTAAATTATAAATCTGTTCGCAATACCAATTTTTAAAGATTTCTTTGCTTTTATCTATTTTATTTTCAGACAGAAGAAATCCATTCTTAAAAATTAAATCTTCTTTTTGTTCTTTTATAATCTTTAGTTTATACTTTTTGCCTAAATAAAAAAATTCCTCACCTTCCTTGAAATGTTTTAAGTTATCTTTTATTAAATTGCTTTTTTTGGACAATTTTTCAACAAAAGGTTTATACAATTTTAAAATCTCATCCAATTCTGATTGCTTTAGACTGTTGGGAATTTTTATAATTACATTACCTTTTTTATCTAATCCTATTGAAATTGTTTTCCTATTAGTATGAATTATTTTCACAGTTTAACCTCCATGAATATTATAACATCTTAATATTTTAAAATATAGTGAAGAAAATATAAAATTTTGGATTTTTATTGACACAATATATAGATTGTGCTAAAATTTCAATCGCGAGGCGACGTGGCCAAGTGGTCTAAGGCGGGGGTCTGCAAAATCCCTATTCGTGGGTTCAAATCCCACCGTCGCCTCCAAACTGAAGTGGGCTCGTAGCTCAGTTGGCAGAGCGTCCGGCTCATAACCGGATGGTCGGGGGTTCGATTCCTCCCGAGCCCACCAAAAAGGGAGCAAGAGCTCCCTTTTATTCTGAATTTTCCCGTTCCACCTGGAAGGTGGGACCAAAAAGTCCGAGGGAGGAGGTGTAAAAATGAGGATTTACGAAACTATGTTCGTCGTTAAGCCGGATATTTCTGAAGAGGAAAGAGAAAATTTAGCAAACGGAGTTGTTGAATTTCTGCAGGAAAAAGTCGGAGCTCAAGTAGATAAAGTAGATAGATTGGGAATTAAGAAAACTGCTTACCCTCTAGAAAAGTACAATGAAGCGGATTACACTGTTGTTTATTTCAGATGTACCGGCGAAAAGCTTACAGAATTAGAAACATATTTTAAAGTAAGACCCGAATTTTTAAGATGGCAAACATTTAGAAGAGAAGATTTAGAAAAGAAAGAGAAAAAACAAGGAAAGAAAGAAGAGGTGTCAGAGAATACCGAGAAGGTGGAAGAGTGAATTATAACAAAGTGGTCCTCGTTGGTCGTTTGACCCGGGATCCTGAGGTAAGGCAAACTTTAAACGGTACTCTAGTTGCAACGTTTACTTTGGCTGTAAGTAGGCCTACTAGAAAAGGGTTTGAAGATAACCAACAAACTGATTTTATTAGAATAGTAACTTTCAGTAAATTAGCTGAATTTGTCCAGAATTATTTGAAAAAGGGCCGTTTAATTTTAGTAGAAGGTAAACTTAGAATAAATAAATGGCAAGGAAACGATGGACAATATAGAAGTACTCCTGAAATTTGGGCAGATCAAGTAATGTTTATGGAGAAAAAAAGCAATCACGCTGATGAAACTGAAACAGTAGAATATGACGAATTGTTTGATGATACCGAAAACGATGAACCACCGTTTTGATCTTTGAAAAAGGAGGTAAATAAAATGAAATATAGAAGAAGAAGAAAACCAAAGGTTTGTAAGTTATGCCAATCAAAAGTTGAATATGTTGACTATAAAGATACTAAGCTTTTGAAAGAATTCTTAACCGAAAAGGGAAAGATAATCCCCAGAAGAATTACTGGAAATTGCGCTAAACATCAACGAATGGTTAAAATTGCTATTAAAAGAGCAAGACATATGGCCCTGCTCCCTTATGTAAAATATTGACACGTTCTTTGACATAGTGTATAATTGATACCGCAGCGAGCCAGCGTAGCTCAACCGGGAGAGCGATTGATTTGTAATCAATAGGTTGAGGGTTCGAGTCCCTCCGCTGGCTCCAAGATTAGAGGTGGTGAGGTGCCCGAGTGGCCAAAGGGGGCGGACTGTAAATCCGCTGGCAGAATGCCTTCGAAGGTTCGAATCCTTCCCTCACCACCAGATTTTTTTTAATAGGAGGGAAGATTATGAGAATTCAAGTCGCTCTTAAATGCTCAGAATGCGGTAATAAAAACTATTACACGACACGCGAAAAAAACAAAAAGGAAAAACTTCAATTAAGAAAATATTGTCCAAAATGCAATAAACACACTAATCACGTAGAAACAAAAGCCTAATTTTATTTCGCAGGGGCGTAGCTCAATTGGTAGAGCACCGGTCTCCAAAATCGGGTGTTGCGGGTTCGAGTCCTGCCGCCCCTGCCAAAAAATTTTTTTACGGGGGCGATTCAAGTGGAAAAATTAAGAAAGTTCTTTAGAGAAGTAAGAACCGAGATCAAAAAGACACATTGGCCTAATAGGAAGGAGCTATTAGGAGCTACTGGTGTTGTCTTAATTATTTTGCTTTCCACAGGTGTTTACTTTTTTGTCCTTGATTTAATTTTCTCTGGTGTAATAAGCAATTTGTTTAAGCTTTTCTAATTTTTTGAGGTGGTATAATGAAAAAAAGATGGTATATATTACAAACATTAGCTGGCTACGAAGCCGCTGCAAAAGAAAACCTTGAGGCAAAAGTGAAAGCTCAAGGTTATGATCATTTGATTTCAAGAGTACTTTTACCCGAAGAAGTTGTAATTGATGCTTCTGCCAAATCAGTAGAAAGACATATTGTCTCTTTAAATGCTAAATTTTTCGTTTCAAATGGAAATCAAGTTAAAAAAGGAGATATTCTGGCAGAAGAACCTGCAGTAAGAGTGAGAAAAGATGGAAAAATTGTAGATGTTAGAAATGCAAAAAAAATTGTCATTGAAACTGCTGATAAGAAATTTACTAAAACCTATGTGATTCCCCAGAAAAACAAACCAATTACAGGCTTAAAAGTTGGTGGATATGTAAAACAAGGAATGCCCTTATCTGCTGATGGTGAGATAATCTGTGAAATAGATGGAAAAATCATTCAAGCAGAACGAATGAAAAGAATTGTTATAGAAAACAACACAAAAGAAACAGATGTATATGCTGTTCCATATGAAGCTATTAATACTGAGCTTGTTAAAAAAGGAAATCAGGTAAAAGCGGGACAAATATTAGCAGAACCTAAAAAAATTATTGCCAAAAGTTCTGGTAGAATTGAAATTATTGATTTTCCAACAAAAAAAGAAATTAGAATTCAAAAAGTTAAAGTCAGGAAATTATTTCCAGGTTATCTTTTTGTTGAAATGGTTATGAATGATGAATTCTGGCATTTTGTAAGAACTGTACCAGGAATAATAGACTTTGTTTCATCCGGAGGCAGACCAATTCCAATAAGTGATAATGAAGTTAGAGTACTTCTAAGGCTTGCTGGAATTGAAGAAACTCCTAAACTTGAAAAAGCTCAACCAGTTAAAATCGAATTTGATTATGAGGTTGGAGATGTTGTGAAAATTATTTCTGGCCCATTTGAAGGATTTGTTGGAAATGTTAAAGAAATTAATCCTGAACACAATGAATTAAAAGTTGCTGTTACCATTTTTGGAAGGGAAACACCTGTTACTGTTCATACAACAGAAGTTGAAAAAATAAATTGACGTGCAATCCGTGGGAGGGTTAACCCTATAACCACATAAAGGAGGTTAAATTATGGCAAAAAAAGTTGTTGCACAGGTAAGACTGCAACTTGAGGCCGGAAAGGCTACACCTGCACCACCAGTAGGACCTGCTTTAGGTCAACGTGGTGTTAATTTGATGGAATTTTGTAAAAGGTTTAACGCTGAGACTGCTGACAAAGCTGGTATGCTCATCCCTGTTATTGTTACAGTATACGAAGACAGGTCATTTACTTTTATTACGAAAACTCCACCTGCTTCTTTCTTATTGAAAAAAGCAGCAAAAATTAATTCTGGTTCTTCTGAACCAAAAAGGAAATTTGTTGGTAAAGTTACAAGAGAACAACTTAAAGAAATCGCAGAAATCAAGAAAGAAGATTTAAATGCAAATGATATTGAAGCTGCAATTAAGATTATTGAGGGAACTGCTAAAAGTATGGGTATAGAAGTTGTAGATTAAAAATTATTAATTAAATGAGGAAGGAGGAGGCAAAATGCCGAAGCACTCCAAGAGGTACAATGAGGTAAGGAAATTAGTAGACAGAAATAAACTCTACAATGTGGATGAAGCAGTTGATTTAGCTAAAAAAGTAGCAACGGCAAGGTTTAATGAAACTGTCGAATTACATATTAAAACAAATATAGACTACAGAAAATCCGATCAACAAATTAGAAGTACTATATCACTTCCACATGGAACTGGTAAAGAAGTTAAAGTTTTAGTTTTTGCAAAGGGAGAAAAAGCTGAGCAAGCTAAAGAAGCGGGAGCAGATTATGTTGGTGCAGAAGAACTTGCAGAAAAAATACAGAAAGAAAATTTCTTAGATTTTGACGTTGCAATTGCTACTCCAGATATGATGAAAGTAATTGGTAAACTTGGTAGAATATTGGGACCACGTGGTTTAATGCCAAATCCAAAAGCTGGAACAGTTACTGAAAATGTGGCTGATGCTGTAAAAGAATTCAAAAAAGGAAGACTCGAGGTAAGAACTGATAAAACCGGAAATTTGCATATTCCTATCGGAAAAGTATCATTTGAAAATGATAAGCTTAAAGAAAATCTAAAATCTGCATACGAACAAATTTTAAACCTTAGACCTGCTGGTGTAAAAGGAAACTTCATTAAAAAAGTAGTTCTTTCTACCACCATGGGTCCTGGTATAAAGGTTGAACCTTCATCAATTGCAGAAGAAAAAAAATAAAGTGGCTCATTTGAGCCACTTTATTTTAAATTGTTCAACAAAAAAGCTCCTTTTTAAGGAGCTATTTTTTTTATGAATATTTTCAAATACTGGAGCGGGCGACGGGATTTGAACCCGCGACCTCCTGCTTGGCAAGCAGGCGCTCTACCGCTGAGCTACACCCGCATTCCACTGTTTTTGGTGCGAGAGGTGGGACTTGAACCCACACGGGCGCGAGCCCACTGGATTCTAAGTCCAGCGCGTCTGCCAATTCCGCCACTCTCGCCCCTCTGGTGACCCGGGCGGGATTCGAACCCGCGGCCCCCTGATTAAAAGTCAGGTGCTCTACCTGCTGAGCTACCAGGTCATCCCAGGCTTCATGAGCCGATTAAAATAATATCATATTGTATGTTCAATGTCAAGCATTTAAACTAAAATATAAGTAAACGATAGTTTAAATTTTCCTTTTATCTTTATACATTAATTCGTCAGTTTTCTCGATAATTGCATTTAAGGATTCATCCCCATCCTTCAAAAATTCACCAACAGAAACAGATATTTTTATTATTAGATCTTCGATTTTAATATCCCGGAATAAAGTTTTTTTAATTCTTTCTTTTATATCCTCAATAGAAAGATTGTTTCTCTCTTTTAAACAAATCAGAAATTCATCTCCTCCATATCTTACTATAACATCATCTTCTTTAAAAATATTTTTTAATCTTTTGGCAGTTATTTTTAAAATTTCATCTCCTACTAAATGTCCATAATTATCATTGATTCTCTTAAATTCATTAATGTCAATAAAGAAGAAAAATTTGCACCCTCTTAGACTTTTTTCATTTAAGATTTTCCTGTTGTATACCTCCGTTAAAATATCTTTATATGAATCTAGAACTAAATCTCTCAAATTAAAAATGTGATTAATAACCAGTGGAATCTCTTTTGAAATTAAATTTATTAATTTTTTCTCCGTTCTACTAAGTTTTTTGATTTTTTTGTAAAAATCTAAATTTAAAATTCCATAAACATTTCCGTCTAATATTATAGGAATACCTATCCATGATAATGTTTGAAATTCTTTGACTTCTCTCCAATCTTTAAAATGTAAGGTATCTTTAATATAAAACATTTCTTTTGTTTTTAATATTCTTTTCACAGTTTCAGGTTTTTCTTTTTGCAAAAATAAAGCCATTTCATCAAGAGGCTTTTTGTCCATTTTAAATGACCAAGCTAAAAAAGTCCACTTTTTATCTTCCGGTGTCAACAAAAGAGACCATTCATCTGCTTCAAAAAATTCTGATATAATTTGGAGTAAATCACTTAAAACTTGTTTATCATTATTTTTTTGATCAAACTTTTCAATAACAAATTTATAGATTTTAGATATTAAAACTTGTCCTAAAATTTCATTCTTTTCATGAGATCCTATTTTTTTATTAATCTTTTTTAAGTAATTCATCATGATAAATTGTTTAAACAAAAAGATTAATAACACAATAATGAGTAAAACTAATACGTACAAAAGCATAGTATTAAATACCTCCCTAAAATAATTATATCATTTTTTTACTTTAAAAAATTGACTTTGAATATTAGTTATGCTATACTAAATTAGTAATGACTAAGTAGAGGTGATCTTTTATGGGGTGTGTACTTTTTTTAAAGACTTATCTAAATTACATAGGGCAATAAAATTAGACAAAAAAGAATACTTAGAAAAAGATCCTTCTATCGAAAGTAAATGGCAATTAATCTTTCATGCCGGTTTTTTATCTTTAATACTATATCGATGGTCTCATCTTTTCTATTCTCATAATTTAAAATTTCTTGCCTTTTTACTTCATTTTTTTTCAAGAATACTTTTCGCTATCGACATTAATCCTGCTGCTAAAATTGAACCTGGTGTAGTTATTGACCATGGAATAGGAACGGTTATTGGTTCAACTACAACTATTGGTAGCGGAACTTTAATCTATCATGGAGTAACTCTTGGATCTAGAAATATTCAAAAAGGAAAAAGACATCCAGATATTGGTAAAAATGTTTTAATAGGTTCTGGTGCAAAAGTTTTAGGCCCAATTAGAATTGGAGACAACTCACAAATTGGGGCAAATTCAGTAGTCTTAAAAAATGTTCCTCCAAATACAAAGGCTATAGGAATCCCTGCAAAAATAGTGGAAATAATAAACAATGAAAATCCTAAAATAAAATCTATTTGAAAGAAGGTGGTAAAATGATTGGAAAAACACCTTTGATGTTTATAGAAAAACTTGGCATTTTTGTAAAAGTAGAGAGAAGCAACCCCGGGGGAAGCGTAAAAGACAGAGCGGCTTTTTTTATGATGAAAGCAGCACTTATGGAAAATAAACTAAAAAACAACATTTTAGTTGAACCAACAAGTGGAAATACTGGTATTGCGTTATCTTGGATAGGGAAAAAATTAGGCCTTAATGTTATTCTTACTATGCCGGAAACAATGTCTAAAGAAAGAATAGCTATTATGAAGTCTTTTGGGGCAGATGTTATACTAACGCCCGGTGAAAAAGGAATGAAAGGTGCTATTGAAAAAGCTTTAGAAATTAAGAAAACAAAAACAGCTTACATGCCTAATCAATTTGAAAACTTTAACAATCCTTTATCTCATGAATTAACAACTGGACCGGAAATTCTATCTCAAATGAATTTTGAAATTGATGCATTTGTAGCCGGAGTAGGAACGGGTGGAACAATAACAGGAGTTGGACGCATCTTAAAAAAATTTTTTAAAGAAAATGTAAAAATTGTTGCAGTTGAACCTTCAAATTCACCTGTTCTATCTGGAGGGAATCCAGGAAAACATAAAATACAAGGAATTGGGCCAGGATTTATTCCAAAAATTTTGGATGTTTCTATTATCGATGAAATTATTACCGTAAGTGATGACGAAGCTATAAACATGTTTCAATACTTAAATACAAAATTAGGAATATCCGCTGGTATTTCATCAGCTGCAAATGCCTATGCTGCTCTTAAAATTAAAGAAAAATACAATTTAAATAAAGTTGTCACAATTTTTCCAGATGATAATTCTAAATACCTTACTTTAATGTAAAAAATTATTTGAAAAATCATCTACTAATAATCAACAAGAAGATTTTAATCTGTTTTTGATTTGGTTATAATCATAAACAAATTTATTAAACAATTTCTTTGCTATTTTTGAAGTAAATCTTTATAAATTCCAGGGGATGAATCTTCAATTACTTCAGCTCCTACAGTTTTTTTGTAATATTCCACTGGTCCAGCATCTCCAATTATTGCGTATGCATAACCCACATTCAGCATATCTTTTAAGCAATAAACCAATAATACCTTTCCTATACCTTTACCTCTAAATTTTTCTAGAACTCCTGTAGGACCGAAAAATCCTCTTGCTGTAGTATCGTAGCAGGCAAATCCTACTATTTCCTTTGTTACTTTTTCATACGCAACAAAACATGAAATAGGTTTGTTAGAAAATGAAACATCACATTCGCTGGCCCATAGTTTTCCAAAATTTTTTTCCACCCATTCTACTATGGTCTTTTTTTCTGGACCAATTGGCCTTTTAATTAATATTTCTTCTGGAAGTTTTAATGATATATCCAATTTCTCAAGATTGTATAACTTAACAAGAAGATCTGGCATAATCCCACCTCTTTGAATTTATTTTACATATATATTATATAACATTTTCAAAATCATATGTTTTCATATGTTATAATTAAAGATAAGAAGGTGAAAAAAATGCATTTATCTATGGTAATTGTAACTGACATTTTCGGTGGAATGTCAATTGAAGAATATGACCCAATTAATTGGGGGTCATTTGAAGACAAAAAACATTTTAAAGAATTAACAACTAAAATTGGAACAATCATTATGGGAAGAAAAACTTTCGAAAGCATAGGAAAACCACTTCCCAATAGATTAAATATTGTCTTAACAAGCAAAAATCTCAAAAATTATGACAATGTAATATTCCTAAAAGGCGAACCTGAACATATAATTAATGAACTGAAAAAAATGAATATACACTATGCCGCAGTTATTGGAGGTAAATCCATTTTTGAAAAATTCCTACCATTTATTGAAAAATTATACATTACTATCGAACCGATTATTCTAAATAATTCAATTAAATTAGATCCCAACATTTTTTTAAAATTCAAGCTTATTAAAACAAATATTTTAAATGAAAATGGAACAATAGTATTAGTATATGAAAAAATCTCACAATAAGAGAATTTTTCAATGATTTATTAAAAATTTAACTGTATTTATAGCCAATCTTGAATCATCCCCCCAGTGCCATCCATCATGTAAAGTATCGTTTATATCTCCTGTTCCATCATCGAATGGTGAACTATCTCCAATAGCTATAATATAACCTTTACCATATTTTGACAATACCATATATGGTTTTTTATCTTTGTTTTCAAGTAAAACTTGGACATTGTTATTTAAAATTTCAATTGTAGTTCCAGCCCAAACTCCAACTTCTTTAATATTATTTGTAATTTCATGAGGAATTACATATTTAATGGGTTCCTCTTGAATATTATCACCTGTAAATTTAAACCCAAAAGTTTCTGCAAAAGTGTTAAATATTTTTGGTGAATCCCAACCATTACCGTTTCTGTCGGAATCACCATGATCTGCTATTAAAAATAACCCTCCGCCCTCTTTAACAAATTCTATTATTGCTTCAATTTCCTCATTTTCAAATGGTCTGTTAGGTTCTGGTATTATAAAAACTTTGTATAAACTCAACAATTCATATCTTAATTTTTCTTTAGTTGATTTAACATGGCAGCCTAATTCTTCCTCAAGGCTTTCTGCAAAATCTGAATATGCCCCATCTATTACCCAATCAGCGTTACCTGCTTGTTGTGCGTGACCAGCATCGAACAATATTCTTTTTGTATAAATATCTTTAACTGGATCTAACGTATAAATTTTTGAACCCATTTTATTGTTCTTTTTATCTCTAACAAATCTTACCATTATTTTTTCGCTTTTTTCCAGAGGAGAATTTAATTCAAATATAAATACTCTATCATTAAAATATGGTTCGTGAGAGATAATTGTTTTCCCAGAAATTTTTACAGTTTGATTATCTATAATACTTTTTTCATCGACAGACTCGTTAAATACTACATAAACCTTATCTTCCTTCAAAAAGATTGATTTTACCTCTGGCGGAAAGATATCTCCAGCCTCAATATCTTCCATTCCTCTTGGCCAAAGTTCAAAAGCAGATTGATACCTTCCTAAAACACCAACAACTTTTAAATGCATTCCAATTTTGAAATATGCTGTATCAATCCCAGTATTTCCTCTAATAAATACCATACCTTTTCCAGAACCATCATCTATATAAATTTTTCTATTATCACCCTTGTCTATTTCTACTACATCGCCTTCCACTTTTACTAATAACCCTTGTAATTTTTCATTGTTTATATCTTTTGTACTGATTTGCTTTGGTTCTGGAAGTTCATTTCCCCTAGATATTACCTTTATATAATACTTTTCCTTATCGTTATCAATAACTAATTCTCGATTTAATCTGTGTGTCCACAAATATCCGCTGATTTCTACTAAATCTCCCCTTTTTATATCCTCAAAATAACCGCCTCTTAAATATACATTAATTCCAGCAGTTTCATCTTGTATAAAAATAATGTTTACGTCAAAAGGACCTGGTTCAACTGTAACTATTCCTTGAACTACTACATCGGTGCCATCTTTAAATTGTTTTGCTTCTAATATATTCAAAGAAAATGTCAAAACAGAAACAATAATTAAAATTAATAAAACAACTTTTCTCATTTGAATCCCTCCAAAATATCTTTTAGCATAAAATATAGTATCATATCCTATTAAAAATACAAAAAGTTTTTAATTCTAAAAAATCCTTTATGATATAATCATATTAGTTAGATTTAGAAAGCAAGGAGGATTGTTATGATAAAACAAATATTTTTTGATCAAGTAAAACCTGCATACGGTTGCACTGAACCTATTGCCATTGCCCTTTCTACAGCTGTTGGTAAACAATATGCAAAAGGAAATTTAAAGAAAATAGAAATTCATATAGACAAAAATACCTACAAAAATGGACTTGTTGTAAACATTCCAGGTACAAACATCTATGGTTTGGAATATGCTGCTGCTTTGGGCTTTTTATGTGGAAAATCTGACCTTGGTCTTGAAGTTTTAAAATATATTGATTATACCTGTATAAAAAAAGCTGAGGAAATTGCAAAGCGTGTCTTCATTACTTTACTGAATGATAATGAGCTGAATATAAAAACAAGGATTGTTTCAGACATTGATGTTGAAGTAAATATAAAAGGAAAACATGATAATATAGTCAGTATTAAAGTTAATTCGGAAGAAATTTTTAATAAACCTTACAATAATTCTGAAAGTCTTTTGGAAAAAATAAAACAATTAACTTTAGATGACATACTTGACTACATTGAAAATCCAGACCAAGAGGTATTAGACTATGTCAATAAAACAATTGAAATGAATTTAAATATTGCAAATGTTGGAATTAACACACCAGGAAATTTTTCAAATGCAGCTATTAATAATTATGTTAAACTTGTCAGTGCAGCTGTTGATGCTAGGATGAGTGGGATTCTTAAACCTGTTATGACAGTTGCTGGGAGTGGTAATCAAGGATTATCTTGTGTTTTACCTATTGCCGCTTGCATTAACGACTATTCTATGACTCTAATTTTAAAAGCAACTTTGCTGAGTATTCTTGTAACTATTTATATAAAATCATATACTGGCCTTTTATCTCCCATATGCGGAGCAGGAATTGTTGCCGCAGCTGGAAGTGCTGCTGGTTTAACTTACTTAAAAGGTGGAAGTAAAAAGCAAATAAAAAAAGCTATAAACGATACTCTGGGTACATTGTTTGGATTAACCTGTGATGGAGCAAAAAGAGGGTGCGCTTTAAAAGCAGCTACTGGTACAATGGTTGCACTTCAAACAAGTGAACTTGCGTTAAATAATATAGACGTTCCTTGTGGAAATGGAATTGTTGCAGAAAACGTTGAAGAAACAATAAGACGCGTTGGAAAATTAACTCAATCAGTAAAAAAATTCGATGAAGATGTACTAGATTATATTGGAAAATGTTAAGGAGGAAAAATATGAAATGCCAATTATGCAAAAAAAACGCCATTCTTAAATCTCCTAGACTTTGTGAAGATCACTTTATAGAATATTTTGAAAGAAAAATTGGAAAATTTATTGAAAAATATCATTTAAAAAATAAAAAACTTCTAATAGCCATTTCCGGTGGAAAAGACTCTGTAGTAGTGGGGTATGTTTTATCCAAATTGCAAGAGAAATATAATCTTTCATTAGAATATTTTTTTATTAGGCTCGGAATTCCATTTTTTACAGAAAAATCTGAGGAAATTGTAAAAAAAGTTACTCAAGAAATTGGGTATCCATTAACAATATATGATTTAAAAGAGGAAGAAGGATTCGTAATTCCAGATATAAAATATAAACCCTGTTCATATTGTGGAATGACTAGAAGATATATTTTAAATAAATATGCATATGAAAATAAGTTTGATTATGTAGTTATGGGTCATAACCTTGATGATGAAGTCTTCTTCGCATTTAATAATCTTTTTGGAAAAAATATCTCTCAAATTCAAAGAACTGGTCCACTCACAGAAACCAATTTTGAAAAAAAACTTGTTGGTAGAGTCAAACCTTTATATTACTTAACAGAAGAAGAAATATTGTTATACGCTAAGTTGAAAAATCTTCCATATATAGGTTGTGCTTGTCCAAATTCAATGGAAAGTACTCAAAAGAAATTTAAAACAAAAACTGAATTTACTCGAGATCAAAAGTTAAATTTTATCTATTCTATTCTTGAAATTAAGAAATTTTTGCCAGAAGAAACTGTTGAGATTAAATTCTGTGAAAAATGCGGATTTCCAACCACATCAAATATTTGTAAATTCTGCAGAACAAAGGAAAAAATTTTGACAGGTACTCTTGGGAAGAAAATGAAATAAGATATGTTATAATTTTATGTAAAAAGGGAGGGAATTTAATTGCAAAATAAAACTTTGCTCTATATTTTGATTGCTTTTGTTGCAGTTTTTTTGATTTTTGATATTTTTTCGCTTTTTGCTAGAAAACCAAAATTTGAGGTGACGTTTTATCAGACAAAAGTTGAAGCAGATTTTTCCGATGCTTCTACTATAACATCTCTGGCAGATCTTTACTTTAAAAAAGATGAAGATTTATTAAATTATAAAGAAAGCTACCTTAATGCCGCTTCATCAACATTTATAGATTATTTCAAGAAAATTTCTGATGAAATCGGCAAGAATCTTATAGTTATTTCGTATAAAAACAATGCTACTGAAAGAGCTGGGATTTTGGAAATTGAAGAAATTGCTGTGATTAAAAATTTGGTTTCCGAAAAAGACAATCAATATGAGTTAAGTATGGGAAAACTTCAAATTAACTCAAACAAAGATTCAGAATTTGTGATTAAACTACCCGAAAACTCAAAAATTATTTCTATTGATCCAACTCCAACTAGTATAGACAAAAACATTTTAAAGTGGATGGGTGAATCTTTGGAATACTTTCCTACTGTTATTTATACTAAAGAATATTAAAAACACCCCCATTATTGGAGGGAAGTGATCAGAGTGTTTGGCACTCACCCATATGTTAAATGGGCAATTGAAGTTATTGAAAATTATGTAAAATTTAATAAAATTATTGAACCAGATAAAGAAAAACTCCCAAAAGAATTATTTGAGCGAAAAGCGGGATGTTTCGTAACTCTTCACCTAACCAATGGAAGCTTAAGAGGTTGTATTGGCACTTATGAGCCAATACAACCAAACCTTGCACATGAGATAAGAAGTAATGCAATTTCTGCTGCCACTCGTGATCCTCGTTTTCCACCAGTAATAGAAGATGAACTCAATAATATAGTTGTATCAGTTGATGTTCTTGGAAAAATAGAACCTGTATCTTCTATTGACGAATTAGATCCAAAAAAATATGGGATAATAGTTGCAAAAGGTTGGCAAAGAGGTCTTCTTTTACCTGATATAGAAGGTGTTGATACAGTTAAAGAACAAATTAGAATTGCAAAACTTAAGGCAGGAATATTCGATGATGATTTTGAAATTTATAGATTTACCGTTGAACGTTACAAGTAATTTATTCTTCCTAATTTAATTTTCCAAAAGAATCTTTATACTTCTATGATTTTTTAAAAAATACTCAAATTTTTACTGTCGCAGCTTTTATTGATTTATCGTTTCCTTTCATTCCAAGAAATCCATCAAATTTTAATTTCCATCGCCAGCCTCAAAAATACTAATTTGGCCTTCTGGAACTTTTGTTTTTCTTATAACTTTTTTTAATTGCCCTTCTTTTAACACTCCAACCTTCTTTTCTAATTCCGATTTTTCTGTAATTGTTTCCAATATTTCCTTTGCTCTTTCAACAACACCCGATGGAACACCTGCTATTGCCGCAACCTCTATACCATAACTTTTATCAGCTATCCCTTCAGTAACTTCATGTAAAAATACCACTCCATTATTAGTTTCCTCTACTTTTATAGTTAAATTTCTTATTCCTCTATACACATCAGACAATTCAGTAAGTTCTGTAAAATGTGTTGCAAACATGGTTTTACATTTTATTTCATTATACAAATACTCACTCATGGCCCAAGCAATGCTTATACCATCAAATGTACTCGTTCCTCTTCCTACTTCATCAAGCAAAACCAGACTCTCACTTGTTGCCTTTGATAGAATTAAAGCAACTTCACTCATTTCAACAAGAAATGTACTTCTACCTGTAGAAATATCATCTCTTGCACCTATTCTTGTAAAAATTCTATCAAAAACAGGCAAAACTGCATATTCTGCAGGAACAAATGAACCTATCTGAGCAAGTAAAGCAATTAGCCCCACTTGTCTAATATAAGTACTTTTTCCGCTCATGTTTGGGCCAGTAATAATGTACATTCTTATATTTTCGTCCATATAAGTATCGTTCGGGACAAAATCTGAAACAAATCTTTCAACTACTGCGTGCCTTCCTTTCTTAATCAAAAACTTGTTATTTGAAAATTCCGGTTTTGTAAAATTATATAAATTAGCTACATATGCAAAATTTGATAATACATCTAATTGCGCAATTATTTCTGCAGTCTTTTTCATTTCAGATATATAATTTGAAATTTCTGAACATACATCCTCAAAAAGTTTTTTTTCGATAATTTCAATTTTTTCCTTTGCTGACATGATTTTATCTTCAAATTCTTTCAGCTCTGGAGTAATATATCTTTCAGAATTGACCAGAGTTTGTTTGCGTATAAAATATTCAGGCACATTTTTAACCTGTCCTTTAGGAACTTCTATATAATAGCCAAACACCTGGTTATAACCAATTCGCAATTTTTGTATTCCAGTTTTTAATCTCTCTTTTTCTTCAAACTCTTTTAACTTTTCATTAGAATGCGAAAGAAGCTCTCGATATTCATCTAATTCCAATGAAAATCCACCTTTTATTACTCCACCATCACCAGGTAAATTAGAAGGTTCATCATAAATGGAATTTTCTATTAATTTTTCAACCTCAGGAATTGGTTTAATTAAACTGGCAAAATCTGATAAATCCGGATTGGTTTCTAGAGCAGAAACTATCTGGGGAATAATATTAAGAGAATTTTTGAGGGAAATTAAATCTTTTGGACTTGCTTTATTGTAAGAAAGTCTTGTTAAAATTCTTTCTATATCGTATATATATCCAAGATACTCTCTAATTTCATTTAACAATAATCTATCATTAAAAAATGCTTCTACAATTTCTTGCCGCTCTTTAATTTTTTCAAGATTTTTTAAAGGTTGAAGAATCCATTTTTTTAAAAGTCTTGCTCCCATAGAGGTCTTTGTCTTATTTAAAACATCATATAAATTTTTCCCTTTTTCTCCAGGAATCAAAGAAAGATTATCCACCGTTTTAGAATCCAAAATCATCCAGTCAGTTTCTTCTAGCTTCACCGGAATTGATAAGGAGATATTTGTCATTAATGTATATTCAAGATACTTTATTGTAGCTCCAAAAATTCTCAAGCTATCTCCCAATTCAAAATGATCAATTGAAGCAACTTTATACGTTTCCTTTATTTTTCTTTCTGATTGTTCGAAATACCATTCATCTAGTTTTTCAATGAACAAGTTAGGCATTTTACTTTTCAAATTATCAAATATTTTCTCTGAACATATTACCTGTGAAACATTATTAATTCTCAAAAAATCAATTATGGAATCAAAATTTTCAAAATTTTTTACCAATACTTCTCCTGTAGAAACATCTACAAGAACTGAGTTATATGAATTATTATAATAATCTATAGCCATCAGATAATTGTTTTCTGATGTTAACATTTCATCTTCAATAAGTGTGCCAGGTGTCACGACTCGAGTAACTTCTCTTCTTACAATTCCTTTAGCTTCTGAAGGATCTTCCATTTGCTCACATATTGCCACTTTATAACCATTTTCGACAAGTTTTTTCAAATAATTATCAAGGGCATGGTAAGGAATTCCCGCCATAGGAGCGCTTTGTCTTTTAGTTAAAACTATATTTAAAACTCTAGAAATTTTTTCAGCATCTTCGAAAAAAGCTTCATAGAAATCTCCCAATCTGAAAAGAAGAATTGCATCCTTGTAATTTTTCTTAATTTCCATATATTGCTTCATCATGGGAGTTATTTTTTTCAATTTATTCACCTCTTCTTCTTTTCTCAAAGTTTATTTCCGCTATGGATTTTTGAAGATATAACGGTTGAATTTTTTCTGTAAAATTCCCATTTTGAATTTCTTTTTGCAAAACAAATAGTAACCTTTCTGGTGAAGGATAATTAAAAATAGTGTCTAAAAATCCCCTTTCTTCAAAAAAATCAGCCCCATCACCAATAATTATACAATTTGAAAATTTTGAAACAATCCTTTTGAAATTCTCTATTGTCTCTATAAATGGGTTAATCAATGTATTTAGATTTTCATCATATACAGCGCCATATAAATAACCCTGTCTTGCTTTTCTTGCTACCACAATGTTTTTACCAGAAAAAGCCATGTTTGCTGCAATTATTTTAGTCGATGGAATTGCAACTTTTCTTTTATCAATCCCCAATCCTAGAACAAATGAAATTCCAACTCTCAAACCTGTTATACTTCCAGGGCCTATTCCTACTCCAAATACATCTACTTCATTAAAATTTATATTAAAATCTTTTAATTTTTTTGATAAAACCCCAATATTTCTACCATGCTTATCTTTTCCCTTATAGGAAAGGGTTATAGTTTTTTCTTCATCTTTATAAACCATAACAATTTTTTCTGTAGATGAATCAACACCAAATAGTTTCATTTTATATCCTCCTTAAATAATTTTAACACAAAAAGATTAACAAAATAAAAGGGGCAAAGCCCCCTTTTATTCTGAAATTTGCTTTTTTTTATTATCTTTGCTTTTCTACCTTCAAAAGAAACAAAAATACTCCAATATAAACAAAAATATCTCCAATACTAATTATATATGCTTCTTTCCATGGAAGAACAACAGGGATCCAATCTCCTAGCAAAAGTTTAATATTAAAATGATCTACAAGGACATGTCTTATTCCAATTGGAAGCTCAAATTTTTCGGCCAAAGATTTTAAAACAGGCATTTTCCAATTGTGTATCATCATAACAAAAGAATTTAAAATTGTACCAATCGTAATCAAATTAAACCCTGGTACATGCTTATTTAAGATAAGAAGAGTTACGAGCATCGCAAATGAAAGAGGCATCCAAATTTCTCTATAGGGTGTAATCATTTGCAGAATAAAAGGAATTGGGAAAAGATAAAAAAATTTATAATTTCTTTCAATTACATGTCTAATTCTTTTAGTAAGTATAGAAATCACAAACGCAACAGCAAAAACATATACTATCATACTTTCCCCTCTCTTATAAGATTTAATATAATTTCAACCAATTGTGGATCAAACAACTTACCGGATTCTTCCTGAATAATTTTAATTGCTTCTTCTTTAGATAAAGCTGATCTGTAAGGCCTATCACTTATCAAAGCATGATACACATCCGCTAATGTCAGTATTCTTGCCTGAATAGGAATTTCCTCACCACTCAATCCTTCTGGATAACCACTTCCATCCCATCGTTCATGGTGGTGCAAAACCCATTTTGCTACTGTATCTTCAAATTCATTTACTTGCTTTAATATTTCATATCCTTTTTTTGGATGTTCCTTCATAATAAGATACTCATCATCTGTTAATTTACCTTTCTTTAAAAGAATAAAATCAGGAATTCCAATTTTGCCAATATCGTGAAGTACACCTGCCGTTCTTAATAAATCAATATCTTTTTTTGGAAGGCCAAATTTCTCACCAATTTTAACTGCAAATTCCGATACTTTTTCCCCATGGCCCGCTGTATAAGGGTCCTTTTCTTCTATACTTTTACTTAATGCTGTTAAAAGTTCTATTTTTGCATTCCTGTATTTTGTTGAATAATAATTACTAAGTTGAATTGTTAAAAAAGTAAATAGAGAAAGTGGTATTGCAAAAAGACCTATATAAGTATATAAAACATAAACAATTAAAGTATTAAC
>Ga0190359_1000303_pt1 | contig 34052 bp, 35 predicted proteins | sample 48721823_MG_FD_161269 | JGI IMG/M metagenome (GOLD analysis project Ga0190359, IMG submission 161269) | Hydrothermal vent microbial mat bacterial communities from Southern Trench, Guaymas Basin, Mexico - 4872-18-2-3_MG | ecosystem: Environmental > Aquatic > Marine > Hydrothermal vents >... | reverse complement strand
CTTATCATCGTCTGATGGAGATAGGTAGAAATCGTTTCACAGCGCGTCTTATCCCGAAGAGACAGACTCGTACAACCTATGATAAAGTTGATGGTGATCTTGAGATGGCTGTTTGTATTGGTAACAGCGTTGCTGTTATGGTGGCTGCATCTCTAGGCCCTCCATCTGGTGTTGATGAGTTTGGTATAGCAAATGCTCTTGATAAAACACCTTTAGTTAAATGTGTTACAAAAGATTTGGAGGTACCTGCTGAATCTGAGATAGTTTTGGAGGGTCGTTTGACAAAAGAGTTAGATCGTGAAGGTCCTTTTGTTGATCTGACTGAAACTCGTGATTTTGAGCGTCAGGAACCTGTTTTTGTTGTTGATTGTATTACCCATCGTAAGGATGCGATGTATCAGGCTTTGATCCCTGGTCGATTTGAGCATAAAATTCTTATGGGTATGCCTAAGGAACCAACTATTTATGATGAGGTTAGCAAGGTAGCTGAGTGCAAAAATGTTTTAGTTACTATGGGCGGTGGAAGTTGGCTTCACGGGATAGTACAAATTAAAAAGAAAAACCCCGGAGATGGTAAAAAAGCAATAGAAGCAGCATTTAATGGTCATAAGAGTATGAAACATGTGGTAATAATTGACGAAGATGTTGATATCTATAATTCAAATGCAGTGGAATGGGCTATTGCTACACGTTTCCAAGGTGATAAAGATCTTGTTGTTAAACCTAATCAACCAGGTAGTTCTTTGGATCCATCTGGTAAACATGAGCCCGGGAAGAAAACTCTTACTACCAAGGTTGGTGTTGATGCAACAATTCCAACTGATGTTGATAAAAAGAAATATGAGATTGTAAAATACAAAAAAGTTGATATTGATGATTACCTGCGGTGATGGTAAATATAAAGTTTTTATTGAAAAAATAGAACTTGGTGAGGATCTTATTTTTGTTCTTGGTGGTGGAGAGCAGTCACATGTTGGTGCTGTTGTCATCTGTGAACCTGGGAAATCTTCCCAAAGTATCAAATTTGAAAAACACTACGATTATGTTGTTCTAGAGCCAATCGCTGAAGCAGCTTGTAAGAAGTATAACAAGAGAATCATAGTGCTTGGTGGTATACACATTGATAATGCAACAGAGAATGAGATAGATATAATAGTAAAAAACTGTGAAAAATTAAAAGAGAAAATATAATTTTTACTTTTTGACGAGAAAATGATACAAAATCATAAAATATTAACTATGTAATAGCCTTCTTGACAGGGTGATTCTCTATGTATCTTACAAAAGAAGAAGAAAAAATCCTTGATGGCGAAAAAGGCGAAGTACTTGAACGAATGTTCAGACTCCTCGTTAGACTTGGTGATATCTACGGTGCTGATAAGATGATACCTGTCGGCTCTGTACAAGTAGCAGGTGTATCTTATAAATCAATTGGTGACCCCGGTACAGAATTTCTTGAAGATATGGCATCAAAAGGTGCCAAGGTAAAAGTTTTAACATATCTCAACCCCGCAGGTATGGATCTTGAAAACTGGAAAGATTTTGATTTTCCAGAGGATTTTGCAAAAAACCAACTTCGAATTATGAATGCCTTCAAAAAGATGGGCATAGTTGTTACTTCTACTTGTACGCCTTATCTCGCTGGGAATCTCCCTCGTTTCCGTGAGCATATTGCTTGGTCAGAGAGCTCTGCTGTATCATTTTCAAACTCTGTCATAGGTGCTCGTACAAACCGTGAAGGAGGGCCTAGTGCTTTAGCTGCTGCACTTTGTGGTGTTACACCGAACTATGGTCTGCATCTCTGGGAAAACCGACAGCCTACCATTAAAATAAAGGTTGATGCTGATCTTGTTTTCAATTCAGATTTTGGTGCACTTGGATATTATGTTGGTAAACAAGTTAAAAACAAAATACCATATTTTACAGGGATAAAAAAAGCTGATACTGATCAACTTAAATCACTTGGTGCCGCTATGGCTGCATCAGGTGCTGTTGCACTTTATCATGTAGAAGGGCTCACGCCAGAGGCTGATCTTGTAGAAAAAGAGGGTCTTGAAACAATATCTGTCGGTAAAAAAGAGATAAGAGAAACATATGATAACCTCAATTCCGGTAAAAAACCTGATATTGTCATACTAGGTTGCCCTCATTCTTCATTGCGTGAAATATCACGTCTTGCTGAAAAACTCGAAGGTAAACATTTGAAAAAACCTATTTGGATTTGTACCTCTCGCATGATAAAAGAAGCCGCTATACGTATGGGATACGATGAAATCATTACAAAAGCAGGTGGCAGTATTGTTGCTGATACATGTATGGTGGTATCACCTATCGAGAAAATGGGATATAAAATAACTGGTGTAAACAGTGGTAAAGCTGCTAACTATTTACCTGGTTTTTGTAAACAAGAAGTTGTTTTCGCAAATATTGATGATCTAGTGGAGGAGATGCTATGAAAGGAAGAACTATCTCTCCCGGGAAAGCAGAAGGAGAAGCAATAGTTTCTCCTGAGCCAATTGGTTTCTACGGTGGTATAGATATCAAAACAGGGATTGTTATTGAAAAAAATCATCCGCTTGAAGGTAAAAAAATCGCAGGTAAAATTCTTGTTTTCCCATGTGGGAAAGGTTCTACTGTTGGATCATATGTGATATATGGTTTAAAAAAGAACGGTGTAGCACCCGCTGGTATCATTAATAGAGAAACAGAGACAATCGTTGCAACAGGTGTTATATTAGCTGGTATCCCATGTGTTGATCAGATTGATATCGATAAAATTAAGACAGGAGATAGAATATTTTTGGATGCTGATAAAGGAATGATTGAGATAAAACATTAATGTCTCATATTCCATATTGTTCCTATACCATTTAGATCCACTAAATGTTTACCATCCTCATCAGACCAAGAGATTTTACCTGTTATTGTGGCTCTACCAATACTCATACCAACATTTGAAAGTCTCTTCCAAACTCTTTGATAAACATTATCCGCTTTTATGTCTAAATCAAGGTTGATGTTGTATGTTCTTAGTAGAAGCTGAGTCGAAGAGGTTTTTCCTGTCACCTTTGTTTCTTTTGGAAGGTTTAGGAAAAGAAGTATTTTATCTGACTCTAATATGTTAATTTCAACATCATTAAGTTTTGTAAATGTTTCACCTTGGTTTGTTGTTATAGCCAGGCTGCTTAATGGAGTTACTATAGATGTTTTTGTTGATTTTGTTTGAGGAAGAAGATAATAGTTGCTATAGTAGATCTCCCATCCGTTGCCCATTTTCATGTGGCACCAATCCCATCCTCTGATTAAAGTTTTTGTTATTATCCCAGAAGCCCAGGTATGCTCATGGTGTCCGATACCTTTTACCTTATAGGTTAAACCATCTATTTTTACTGTTCCAGATACTTCACATCCCATAAATGCATAGCTTGCGATTTTTCCTTCTGATTTATCAATTAATCTGTTGCTGAAGATCCATAGTGGGTTAGATGGTGCAAAATATTGTAGATCCATTTCGATGTCATGCTTTGAATCGATATAATCTCCTTCTATATGCACATGCCAGTTAGGAGCTTTTCCTTCTGCATAAGAATCCTCAAATGATACTTTGAATCCTTTGCTTGAAGAAGTTGCTTGAAGTGCAGGATCTTTTAGTAGACCAAGTATTGGTCTTTCTTTATCAGTTATACTTCCATATTTCTCTCCATTTGGACCATTTAGAGTTACTACTAAGATATCTGGTTTTTCAAAAAAGAGATCATTACGTGACATATGATTGAAACTGATTGATATAGTCCATCCAGGTAATCCTTCGTTTAATATAGCTGTGTAATACCACCATTCTCTGCTTACAAGTAGTTTGTTGTAGTGCGGTCCTTCATCTTCTGCTGAAACGGATCTTTCATTTCCTCCGACGATTGAGTCTGGGAGTTTTTCTTTTTCTTTGAATATAAATGTTCCAAGTAACGCGCTGGTGGGATTGTATGTTATTGTAATTGTTCCATGGCAATTTGTTATTTCATCTCCTTTGAGAACATATGTTGTAAGACTTGATTTATCGCAGTCTCCAGAGATGTTTATGTCGGTCCATTTAACCTCTCCAGATACATAGGTTACTATAATTCTGAAATTTTCCTCATCTTGTAAAAATTTTATATCTGGTGTTTTTTCTTCTAAAGGATTCTGAATATACCCGCTTTTATGGAAAACATAAGCTGCCATGATTATCAGGGCTACAATGATTATTGCATCGATTTTCCTCAGCTTAAGCTTCATATCTCACCAGCATATTCTAACCTTTTATATAAATATTCTTAAATATTTATTATTAAATCTTTCTTTACAACTGTTACCAGAACAATAAAAAAACTATAATCTAAGTCTTTGAGTAAGAATTCTAAAGGCGATAGGAGCATCACGTTCTTTTAATACTACAAACGTATCTTCACGGCATCCCATAACATGTGATACGTTAATCCCCTCAGATGCAAGAGCAGAAAGAATAAAAGCAATAGCCCCAGGTGTATGCTCGATCTCTCTGGGGCTTTTGATATGAAGAATAGCAAGATTATATTCTATTTTTTTGAAATTTGTATTGCGTGCTATACTTTCGTCTAAAAAAAACATGTAACCACTAGGGGTTTTAGAATAAGCGATTGCTTTAACATCAACAAAAGTACTATGATGTAAAGCCGCTATTTTGTTTTTTATTGATAAATTTGCTTTCTTCAGTATCTCTATTACTTTTTCCTGTGTTTTCTTTTTTCTTGTTCTGTTTTTTTCAGCGTTTCTAATCAATGCTACTTTTACTGCATCTGTGTTTTTAAGTTTGAGATCCCGGCATATTTCTCTGGAAAGAGCACTATAGTTTACAATACCCTGCTCTATCGCCTCAAGTATGTATGGTTTTCTTTCAATGTATGCTTTAACCTGCTTAGAAACAGGAATAGAGTTTTGTTCCATATGTAACAGTAATGTAATATTTTGTTATAAATGTTAGTTATTATTTTAAATACTTTATCACGCATTCTATATCTCTAGGTGGCCGTTATAGAAAACAAACAAAAATGTAAAATAATCTTGGAAGACGGCTCTATTTTTCATGGTTTTTCTTTTGGAGCTAAAAGACCAGTATCTGGGGAAGTTGTTTTCAATACAGGAATGGTTGGATACCCTGAAAGTTTGACAGATCTATCATATCACGGTCAAATACTGGTTTTGACATATCCACTCATTGGCAACTACGGAATCCCAGGATATGAAAAAGAAGAAAACATACTCAAATTTTTCGAATCAGATAAAATACAAATTCAGGGATTAATAATATCAGATTACTCAGAGAACTTTTCACATTGGAATGCAAAAAAATCATTATCCGATTGGCTGAAAGAATATGACATCCCTGGTGTTTATGATGTTGATACAAGGGAATTAACTAAAAAACTAAGACAAAATGGAACAATGCTAGGGAAAATCATATATGAAAACGAAAAAATAGAATTTGTAGACCCGAATAAAAGAAACCTAGTATCAGAGGTTAGCTGTAAAAAACCAATTCTTTACAAGAAAAGCAAAAAAAAGATAATCTTGATTGATTGCGGAGTCAAAAATAACATCATCAGATCATTTCTAAAAAGAAACTATACCATCCTCCGTGTTCCATGGAATTATAATTTTTTACAGGAAAAAACAGACGGCATCATTATCTCAAACGGACCTGGTGACCCTAAAAAATGTGATGCAACAATCAAAAATGTTAAAAAAGCCATAGAAAAAAACATCCCAATACTAGGTATCTGTCTGGGATCCCAGATACTCGGTTTGGCAGCAGGTGCAGACACATATAAGCTAAAATTTGGTCATAGAAGTCATAATCAACCTTGCATAGAAACAGGCAGAAACAGATGTTACATTACTTCTCAAAACCATGGATATGCGATAAATTCTGATACCCTTCCTGAGGATTGGAGAGAATGGTTCTACAACAATAACGATGGCACAAATGAGGGAATAATACACATCTCAAAGCCATTCTTCGGAGCACAATTCCACCCAGAGGCATCACCTGGTCCTGATGATACTGAATTCTTGTTTGATATGTTTACACGGGCGATGAAATGACAAAAACACAAAAAAACAAAATCAAAAAGGTTTTAATCCTTGGATCAGGTGCTATAAGAATCGGTCAAGCGGGAGAGTTTGATTACTCAGGTAGTCAGGCTATTAAAGCCCTCAAAGAAGAAAACATAAAAACAATACTCATCAACCCAAACATTGCTACTATACAAACCTCTGAATATCTCGCCGATAAAATCTATTTTCTGCCTCTTACAGATTACTTTGTTGAAAAAATCATCAAAAAAGAAAAACCAGATGGAATCCTTCTTGGCTTCGGCGGTCAAACAGCGCTTGATGTTGGTATAAAACTTTTTAAAAAAGGGATCCTCAAAAAATACAATATCAACGTTCTTGGTACACCAATTGAATCTATTATCTGCACGGAGGATAGAGATTTATTTGTTAAAAAAATATCTGAGATAAACCTGAAAACTCCTAAGAGCAAGGCTGTTAACAACATCGAACAAGCTGTTGGAGTATCTGAGGAGATTGGCTACCCTGTTATGTGCAGAGTGGCTTATGCTCTAGGGGGTCTCGGTTCTGGTGTTGCATACAACAAAAAACAACTACTTGATCTTACAAAAAAAGCATTTTCTTTTACAAATCAGATGCTCATCGAGGAATACTGTGGTGGCTGGAAAGAAATAGAATGTGAAGTCGTTAGAGATTCCTATGATAACTGCATAGTTGTTTGCTCAATGGAAAACCTCGATCCTATGGGTATTCATACTGGTGAAAGCATTGTTGTTGCACCAGTTCAAACATTAACCGCATCAGAGATATTTAAGCTAAGAGCGATCTCACTAAAAGCAATACGTCATCTTGGTATTATAGGAGAATGTAACATACAATTTGCCCTTGACACCAAATCTGAGGATTACCGTATCATCGAAGTTAATGCACGTCTCAGCCGTAGCTCAGCTCTTGCATCAAAAGCAACAGGTTACCCATTAGCGTTTATTGCAACTAAACTTGCTTTGGGGTACAACCTTACTCAGATCAGAAACATTATAACAAAAGTAACATCCGCATGTTTTGAACCAGCTTTAGATTATATTGTTGTGAAATATCCTAGATGGGATCTCCAAAAATTCAGAAAAATAAAACTTAACATCGGCTCAGAGATGAAATCAGTTGGTGAAGTAATGGCAATCGGAAGAAGCTTTGAAGAAGCAATTCAAAAAGCGATACGGATGCTCGACGTAGGAATGAATGGTCTTGTGTGTAACGATATACGATTCAATGATCTTGAAAAAGAACTCAAAGAACCGACGGACAAAAGATTATTTGCAATAGTTAAAGCAATCAAAAAAGGATTCTCCATTGAAAAGATACACAAACTGTCTAATGTTGACCTATGGTTTTTATACAAGATAAAAAATGTCATTGATCTTGAAAGAAAACTCAACAAATTAAAACTCGGAAACATCCCAACATATTTATTGAAAGAAGCTAAAAAGAAAGGTTTCTCAGATTATCAAATAGCATCGCTTCTAGATTCTACCGAAATAAAAGTTAGGGAGAAACGAAAGAAACTTGGCATCATCCCATATGTTAAACAAATTGATACATTAGCTGCTGAGTATCCTGCAAAAACAAACTATCTATATTTAACCTATAACGGATGCAAAGATGATATATCTTTTAAAGATACAAAACAGATCATAGTTCTAGGTAGTGGGGCATATCGTATTGGGTCCTCTGTAGAGTTTGACTGGTGTTGTGTTAACTCTGTTTCTACTCTGAGAAAACTAGGATATAAAGCTATTTTGATAAACTGTAACCCTGAAACAGTTAGCACAGATTATGATACCTGTGATAAACTCTATTTTGAAGAACTCTCCTTTGAACGAATTCTTGATATCTGGGAAAAAGAAAAACCATCTGGCGTTATTGTCTCAATGGGGGGTCAGACTCCAAACAATCTGGCGTTACCCTTACATAAAGCTGGTGTTAAAATACTTGGCACCAGTCCAACTGATATCGATCAGGCTGAGGATCGCCATAAGTTTTCAAAACTTTTAGATGAACTAGGAATAGATCAACCCATCTGGAAAGAGTTAACAAGCCTCAAAGCTGCTGAAGATTTTGCAAATAAAGTAGGCTACCCTGTTTTAGTCAGACCTAGCTATGTTCTAAGCGGAGCTGCAATGAGTATAGTACTTAGCAAACAAGAATTGAAGAAGTATCTTCAAAAAGCATCAGAGATCTGCAAAGAACATCCAGTTGTCATAAGTAAATTTATAACAGATGCTAAGGAAATCGAGATAGATGCTGTAGCAAAAAATGGTATTCTCCATTGTTATGCTATATCTGAACATGTTGAAAATGCAGGTGTACACTCAGGGGATGCAACAATGGTGTTACCCCCACAAAGGACATACTTAGAAACAATGAGGAGAATCAAAGTTATCACAAAAAAAATAGCTAAAGCATTAAACATCACAGGGCCATTTAATATCCAGTTTATCGCAAAAGATAATGATGTAAAAGTAATTGAATGTAACCTCCGTGCTTCCAGAAGTTTCCCTTTTGCTTCAAAAGTGTTTAAAATAAATTTTATAGAAATAGCTACAAAGATCATTATGAATAAAAAAGCTCCAAAAATTGATAGATCCTCCTTTGATCTTGACTATGTCGGAGTAAAAGCATCACAGTTTTCTTTTATGAGATTAAAAGGCTCAGATCCAAGACTTGGGGTTGAAATGACTTCTACGGGTGAAGTAGCCTGTCTCGGAGATGATTTCAATGAGGCTTTTCTTAAAAGTCTTTTATCCGTTGGTTTTAGGATACCTAAAAAAACGATTCTACTGTCGACAGGACCAATTGACAGCAAAGCAGAATTTCTGCAGAGCACAAAAACTCTAATGGATCTTGGTTTCAAATTTTATGCAACAAAAGGAACAGCTGATTTTATGAAAAAAAATGGGTTGAAAGCAAAAGTCTTACATTGGCCTTTAGAAAAAAAAGAGCCAAATACTCTCACATATATATCTAATGGTAAGATAGATCTTGTAATTAATATCCCAAAAAACATTGAACGAGAAGAGCTTGATAATGATTATCTTATAAGACGAACCGCTGTTGATTTTAATACACCTCTTATAACAAATTTACAACTCGCAAAACGTTTTGTTGAAGCAATTAGCTCCACTCAATTAGAAGATTTACAGGTTAAAAGCTGGGATGAATATGGGTAACTATTGCATCTAATTTATGAGTTGCATAAATATATACATATTTATCTGCGAAAAAGACACTTAAAACCTGTTTTGTTTTGTGCTACTAAATAGATAATGGGAAGGGATGAAGCCCCGATTTTCTAGTTTTAGAAAATTACCCATCCAATACCCCTCTAAATCACCTCTTCTCCCTCCCATTTTTTATGAAGATTTAAATAGATAGTTATAATATGTTTTTTATTGGTTTTTATAACAAATTGTGGGGGAATAAAAAATGGAAAAATTTAGAATGTTTTTTTCTTTAATCGTTTTTGTTTTTTTAATAACCTTGTCATTTTCTCCTGTGTATGGTCTTGTTAAATTGAGAAATGATATTAATCTTGTCTTTGATTTTAGTTTTGAAACACCTGTAGTTGAAAAGATTGAAAAAAATGGTGAGATTTTCGATAGAATAGTTATTGATGATCTTCCAGTTTCTAGGGATTATAATAAACCATGTTTACCTGTTAAACCTCTTAAGATTCTTCTGCCTTTTGGAAGAGATCTAAAGGATGTTCATGTTTTTGCTTATGATAAAACTAGCTTAGGCGTGGGTTTCAATATTGAAGTTGGTGGTAGATTGATTCCATTGGTTAATACTATTCAGGATAAAGTTTCAAAAGATGTGGTTTCTTCTGTTGATTTGTCTTCTTATTCTTCTTCTTTGTATAGGAATTTAGGTGTTTATTTTAGCCATGGTTTTCCTATACTGCATATTAATTTGTTTCCTGTTCAGTATGTTGGTAGGGCTGGTGAGCTTGTTTTTTATAGGAATATCAGGGTTGTTGTTGAAACAGTTGAATCTCAGGATCATACTGCGTTTCGTGGTCTTAAGAAGGATTTTGATGTAGTAGAGCATATTGTTGATAATCCTTCTTATCTTGGTACTTATCAATCTATGCTTCGTTCTGTTAATGAGAATTATGATTATGTGATTATTACTAATCTTGAGTTTAAGAACTGTAACAGAGGGTATACTTTTCAGGATCTTATGGATTATAAAATTTCTGAGGGTTTGAATTGTAAGATTGTTACTGTTGGAGAGATTCTTCTTAACCAGGATTATAGTGTTAATGGTAAATGGGGTGATAACAACCCGGATAATCCTTTTTATCAACGTGATGTTAGTAGTAATCTAGATTTGTTTGATGATATTCCTGCTCGTATTCGTAATTTTATTCGCTATGCGTATATGGAATGGGGTACGGATTATGTGCTGCTTGGTGGCGATGCTGATGTTATTGTTAATAGTGATAATATTATTCCACTTCGTGGTTTGTTTGCAAATGAATCAGGTCTTCCATTGAATGGTTTATTGTCCGAAGAAGAGGATGATATCCCATCTGATGTTTATTATGCTTGTCTAGATGGTTGTTTTAATTATGATATGGATGAGCATTTTGGTGAGTGTGCTGATCGTAATGATGTTGATGATACAATTGATGAAGCAGATCTTTATTCTGAAGTGTGGGTCGGTCGTGCATGTATTGATTCTAAGGAGGAGTTAAATAATTTTGTTAAGAAAACATTGGAGTATGAGCAGATGGGTTTTGATCCATATATTTCTGAGATTTTGTTTGTTGGAGAGGATCTTGGTTCATCGTTTTATACTAGATGGGGTGGTGATTATAAGGATCAGGTTGAGGATTATGTACTATCTCAATATAATCTAAATAAGTTTTATGACCGTGATTATGAGGATAATCGCTGGTATACAGAGGAATTATTTGAATACATATATCAACATCCACCTCAGATTATAAATCATGATGGTCATGGTAATCATAGATATATTTTGAAAACATCAGGTGATAACATTGCTACTTTAACAAATGAAAAACCATTTTTTATTTATTCCCATTCCTGTCTAACTGGTGCATTTGATAACTATAACTGCTGGTCAGGATATCAGGAGGATGACTGTATAGCTGAGATACTAACATGTGAGATGCCATATGGTGCTTTTGCGTGTATACTTAATGCTCGTTTTGGTTTGGGTAGCGAAGATAGTATTGAGTCTCCGTCTGGATCTTATGATGAATCCTTTTACAAGGCTTTGTTTACAGAGGATATCAAAGAAATAGGTGCAGCTAGTCATTATTCTAAAGAAGATAATGTTTGGCGAATAGATGAGAATGGTTACCGTTGGTGTTATTATGAAACTAATTTATTTGGGGATCCCTCTCTTGCTATTAAAGATCCAAATGATGTTTACCCGGGTATACCTGATAGACCTTCTGGTGAAACTAATGGGAGAAAGGGCGAACCTTATACTTATTCTACGAAGTCTATTGATCCCAGTGGTAGTAAACTTTACTACTGGTTTGATTGGGGTGATGGTACTAATAGTGGCTGGGTTGGACCTTTTGATTCAGGTGCAACTGCTACTGCTACTCATGTATGGCATAGAAAAGGAACTTTTTTAGTTAAAGTAAAGGCTAAAAATATGGATGATATTCAGAGTGAATGGTCTGATCCGCTTAGTGTTAGTATGCCAAGAACTCATGGGTCAAAACTATCTATGTTACAGAGATTATTTGATTTTTTTAGGGATTATTTTGTATTTAGAGTGTTTTCTCTGTAATATTGTAAATATTTCCGTCATTTTGGCATATTTACACGAAACATTTAAATATAATTATTTACAAAGTATAACATGAAAGGTGGTGATTAAGGAATGAAAATCGTAAGTGAAGTAAGCACCCGCGCAGAACTCGATGATCTAAAATCCGTAATGGAAATATTTGTCGTCAACCAAAGAATAAAACAATTAGCAGAAATGAGCTAATATCCACTAATACTATTAACAAATACCTCTCTTAAAAAATACACCACCGACTATCCTAAATTTTTAACATATTTCCCAACTAAGAGAACCTTAATATTATAGAGTTTTATTACTGACCAGGAACTGGGGGGTAGTTTATGGTTAGTAAAAATGATATAAAACAAATATTCTCAAAGGAACTGCAATGGATTAAAAACCAGGATTTAAAAGAAAAAGTAATAAACACCTGGTTAGAAGCAGCAAAACGGGGAAAATGGGAGACATTAGATGATGTCCCTTTCACCCTTCTCATTGAAAACTCAGGTAAACTGACAGATCATACAAAAAGAGTAACAAACCTTGCAAAAGCAATATATGATCAAAGAGATGAAAATATAAACCTTGACTACTTGATCGCAGGTGCTCTTCTTCACGATGTAGGAAAATTACTTGAATATGAGATCTTAGATGGAAAAGCAATCAAAAGTAATTATGGAAAAAAATTCCGTCACCCTGTTTCAGGAGCTTTGTTAGCAAAAGAAATAGATTTGCCTGACGAAGTTATTTTGATTATATACGCACATTCACATGAAGGAGATAAATGCGAACGTACTCCCGAATCCTTCATTGTTCATCATTGTGATTTTATTGACTTCCATATCAGAAAATCAATGGTGTGAGAAAATATGCTTGTTAAAAATGCTGCTGATAGATTAATCGAAACAAAAATCAAAAACAGATCTTTTGAACCATTTAAAGGAGCAAAAAAATATAGCTATAGATCAAAGGTCACAGATCTTATGACAGCTCTTAAAAAATGTGGCTTAAAGGATGGGTTCACACTCTCATTTCATCATCAGCTACGTAATGGTGATTTTGTAATTAATCAAACTTTAGAAGCTGTCAGGGAACTAGGTGTTAAAAACATCCATATGGCACAAACAGCTATGTTTAATGTTCATCAACCGGTTATTGATTTTATCAAGGAAGGGGTAGTAAATCGCATAGAAGGAAGCATAAATGGTGTTGTAGGAGATTATATTTCTAAAAACCCCCTTGATTTCCCAGTAATACTGCGTTCTCATGGCGGTCGCTGGGCAGCTGTTAAAACAGGAGAATTACATCCGGATATAGCTATTATTGCTGCAAGTAGTGCAGATGAACGCGGTAACGCAACAGGTGTCCTAGGAGATAATGCTTTTGGTCCTATTTCCTACTCACAGGTTGATGCAATACATGCAGATAAAGTTATAGTTGTAACTGATACTATTGTTGACTACCCATGTGAATATCAAGAGATACAAGAGAGATACGTGGATTATGTAGCTCAGGTTGATCGTATAGGAGATCCTGATAAGATCATGTCCGGTACCACAAAGATTACAGAAGATCCGACAAAACTAGGTATAGCCCATAAATGCGTTGATCTAATGGATGCAGCAGGGATAATAAAGAATGACATGGTTTTCCAGTCAGGAGCAGGTGGTATCTCTCTTGCAGCTATGAAATTTCTAGGTGAAAAATTAGAGGAAAAAAATATTGTAGCAAAATGCGCCACAGGTGGTTTAACAAAGCTTATCATCGACATATATGAATCTGGACATGTGAAACATTTATACTATTCTCAGGTTTTTGATGGATACTCTGTTAATTGGGTTAAAAACAACCTTGAATTACCTGCTGACATTGGTCATTATGCTGATCCAACATCAAAAGGACGCACAATAGATGGTCTTGACACGGTTGTTCTTGGTGCTACAGAAGTGGATACAGATTTCAATGTAAATGTGAATACACATAGCGATGGGCGACTTCTTCATGGTATAGGCGGTCATCAAGATACAGCTGCAGGAGCAAGTCTTTGTATTATTACTTGCCCCATTTTTAGGAAAAAAAACCCTGTTGTTCGTGAAAACGTTACAACTATCACAACACCAGGTGATGTAGTTGATGCTATTGTTACAAATGAAGGCATAGCTATAAACCCAAGGCGTAAAGATTTAATTAAAAAAGTTAAAGGAAAGATTGATATTGTTTCTATTGAGGAACTTAAAAATATGGCATATGATGAAACAGGTGGTCCGGTCAAGCCTAATCGTGGTAATGAGATAATCGGTTTGACTAAATGGTTTGATGGGACACTGCTTGATGTTATTTATAGAGTAAAAGAGTGATGATTTTTATGAAATGGAATAGTAAAATTACAAAGGTTGAGCCAAATCATCTAGTCACTTGTGGGTATCGCCAGGAGGATCTAATTGGGAACGTTCCTTTCTCTAGTGTAGTGTATCTGCTACTTAAAGGTGAACTCCCCTCTAAGGAACACGGACGTATGATTGATGCTATTCTCACCGCATGTGTCGATCATGGAGTGACACCCCCCTCCGCTATGGCCTCTCGTGTTGTAGCATCTGGAGGTGTTCCATTACCTAGTGCTGTGGCTGCTGGAATACTTGCTATTGGTGATGCTCATGGTGGTGCTATTGAAAAAGGAGCAAAACTTTTACAGGATAGCGTTACTAGGATGAAAAAAGAGAATAAAACTGTTGAAGAAATGGCATCGTTGATTGTAAAAGAGGCAAAAGAGCAGAAAAAACGTATTCTTGGTTTCGGCCATCGTGTTCATACTTCTGATCCACGTACAAAACGTTTGTTTTCCCTTGCTGATGAATTACATATCTCTGATAATCATGTTGCTTTGTCAAAAGCCATAGAGATTGAACTTGAAAAATCAGTCGGAAAAAAACTTCCTATAAACGTCGATGGAGCTATTGCAGCAATTATTTCTGATATGGATTTTGATTGGCGTCTTGGCAAGGGTTTCTTCCTCATAGGTAGAGTCGCTGGTCTTACTGCTCACGTTTATGAGGAGCAAACCCGAGAGAAACCTATGCGTAAAATGTTCACAGTTGAGTGTGAATATGATGGTCCTGAGGAGAAAGATATCTAGGTGAGGTGTTTAATGGGTAGAACTATTATTCAGAAGATTTTTGAAAAACATAGTGATAGTAAAGCAGCGGTCGGGGACATCATTGATATCAAGATTGATGTCAGGGTCGCTCGGGATTTTGGTGGTGCTAATGTTGTAAAAAATCTTGAGGAGAATAATTTATCTCTTGATGATCCTAGTAAGACTTTTTTTACTTTTGATTGTAATCCTGGCGGTTGCGATCAGAAATATGCTGCTAATCAACATATTTGTCGTTTGTTTGCTCGCCGAAATAATGTGAAAATTTTTGATATTAACCATGGGATTGGTACACATATCCTTATTGATGAGGGTATTGCAAAGCCCGGTAGCACTGTTGTTTCTACTGATTCTCATGCAAATATTCTTGGTGCTATTGGTGCTTTTGGTCAGGGAATGGGTGACAAGGATATTGCTTATGCCTGGGCTTATGGAAAAATCTGGTTCAAGGTTCCACCAACTGTGAAAATAACTCTTAAGGGTATGCCGTCAGAAATCGCTTCTCCTAAAGATGTTGTTCTGAGGCTGTTGCAGGTTTTTGGTGCAAATGGTCTTCTAGGTTATGCTGCTGAGATATATGGGGAGTATGTTGATTCCCTTCCACTTGATGGCCGGATTACTATTGCTTCTATGGCTACTGAGATGGGTGGAATAATTATTTTATTTCCATCAGATGAAGGATTCAAAGCGGATGATGATGCGGAATATGAGAAAAATGTTGAGGTTGATATCGAAGGTCTTAAACCTCTGATTTCTCGTCCAGGCCACCCTGAGGATGTTGTAAGTGTTGATGAGGTTAAAGGTGTAAAAGTTGATTCCGGTTTTATTGGATCTTGTACCAATGGTCGTATAAGTGATATGCGTGCTGTTGCAAATGTGCTTCGTGGTAGAAAGATTGCACCAGGTCGTGTTTTAAAGATTGTTCCATCTACTGATGAGATTTGGAAACAATGTTTGGATGAGGGTTTAATTAAGATTTTTAAGAATGCAGGAGCTCTTATTGGATCTGCTGGTTGTGCAGGATGTGCAGCTGGGCAGATTGGTCAAACAGGTTCTGGTGAGATTGCTGTTTCTACGGGTAATCGTAATTTTGCTGGTAAACAGGGCAAAGGGGATATTTATCTTGCAAGCCCTGAAACGGTTGCGGCTTCACTTGTTGCAGGCTATATAACAACTGTTGATGACATCCCAAGGAAACCTGAAACGGTTAGTATTCCTGTTGTTGAAAAACATGAAACTAAGCCAGAGAGAAAGAGCCAAGCTCCTCTTAAGGTTGAAGGACGTGCATGGGTAATCAAAAAAGATAACATTGATACTGATATGATTTTTCATAATCGTTATCTTTCAATTACCGATATTAAAGAGATGGGGCAGTACACTTTTGATAATCTGGAGGGATATGAAAACTTTGCAAAAGAAGCAAAACCAGGGGATATTGTTATAGCTGGTAAAAACTTTGGATGTGGAAGTAGTCGTCAGCAGGCAGTAGATTGTTTCAAATCATTGGGAATTAGTGCAATCATTGCTGAGTCTTTTGGTGCTATTTATGAGCGTAATGCAATTAATAGTGGTTTTCCAATATTGGTTTCTGATGGTATTACGGAAAAAATAAAAGATGGAGACATAGTTGAAATTGATTTTGTGACTGGTGAGTTATTCGACAAGACACAGGATAAAATTTTCAGGGCTAAACCGTTCTCAAAAATTCAGCTTGATATCTATAAACGTGATGGACTTTTAAAATAAAAGATTAAGTTTTTTCCGATTGAGAAACTAAATCTTTGAAATAAATCTTTTAGATTATTGTATATCATCTTGTTTCTTGGTATTGTTACTGGTAATGGATCTGACCAGTTACTCCATTCTCCATGTACATCCATTACACGGCCTTTTATTTCATACGTTCCAGTTTTTTTCCACATATTCTCTACTTGTAATATCTCTCCATTTTCCCATGGCCTACTGCAACCACATTCTTCTACTATAACTCCATCGCCAAAATCTATTTCTAGTTTTGATAAATAATCATCCTCATCTGGATCTGTCACTGTTACATAATATGTGTAATATTCCTTTATTTCCCCTGATGTTGGACCTGTTATCTCTGGTGGATTTGGTGGTGTATTGTCATTATTGATTGATATCGTATTTGCTGATGATGTTATAGACAGAAATAGCAACATATTAATAAGTTCTCTTTTCATTTTTCACCCCCATATTATTAACAATTGTGAATTGTTTTATTGTTTAAATATGTTTTCTAAAAAGATTTTTCCATCTCTGATTTGTGCTTCCAGTTAACAACCGATCTGTTTTAAAAACCCAAACGGCAACTCCTATCATGATCAAAGCAAATATTGAAACATATATTATCCCAGTTATAACTAAGAAATAATCATCAAAAATAAGAGCACGTGGAGCCATCATAGGATGACTAAATGGTATAGCAAAAACTACCCATTTTAAAACCACGGGTAAAGTATCAAAATCTTTGAACATTGTAATAAACATCGGAATCAAAGCTAAAAGCGTTACAGGAAATGTCAAAGTCTGAGCACTTTTATAGTTCTTGGCAAGAGTGCCAAGTAGCATACAAAATGATAAAGCAGCTATTAATGTAAAAAAGATAGAGAGACCAACAAGAATCAAATCAGAAGAGCTAAGGGAAAAATCAAAACCAGAGCTACTTGCAACCTCCTGAAGTTGAAATGACTGCATATAAAAGCCTAGACCAAACATGTAAATAACCGCTAGTATTAATCCAACCAATGCACTAGCGATTATTTTACCTGACACAATACTAAAACGATTAACGGGGAGCGTCAATAATGTTTCAAGTGTTTTATTCTCTTTTTCAAGAGCCATAGATGAAATAACTGTTCCACCAGATATTATAATAATCATCATTATAACTATTGGAATAAACGTTGATTGCTGAGAAAGAATACTTGATATCTGGCCGGGTGACAGACCATGGAATTCTTTTCCCTTGAAATATGTTGTATCATTTCTATATGTTGGTTCTAAAGCAGTTGTAGCATTAACAGATACATTGTTTTGTATAATTTCCATTGTAATATTTCGGTTTATAACAGATATTAAACCTTCTACAACAGATGATGAGATAGAATCCATGAGTCCAGCGCCTTTCATTACCCAGTAGACCTCTATTTCACTATGCCTACCAAGCAGTATGTTCTCAGAGAAATTTTTTGGTATTATTATTAACGCAACTCCGTTTTCCTCTTGTATTTTTTTAAGACCATTTTCTTTATCAGATATGTTTAATGATTCATAGATTATTTCTGCACTTTGATTTAGAACATTCGTCGCAATCTTTGAAAACAAATCATTATCAGCGTTTATGTAACCAATGACTGGTTTCTCTTTTAATTCTCCTTCTATACCACCTATTGTGTTTCCCATTGAACCAAAAATAATTGCCATGATTATTATTGGTAAAAACGTTGCTGGTGTCATGAGTTCTTTTAGTTCTTTTCGTACAATGTTTGTTAACGCACTCATTTAACCACCCTGGTGAAAACCTCCTCTATATTTGCTGCGTTGTGTTTTCTTTTTAGTTCATTTGGTGTTCCTTCCTCTACAATGATCCCATTATTAATTAACGCGATACGATCACATAGATATTCTACTTCTAGCATGTTATGTGATGAAATTAGAAAGGTTGTCCCTGTCTGAGATGTTTCTTTAATTATATTTCTTATGTCCTGAGCGTTATTCACGTCGAGGCCAGATGTTGGTTCATCAAGTATTGCTAGTTTTGGATTTGTCATAAGGGCTCGTCCAATGAGTAATCTACGTATCATGCCTTTGCTGTATGTGTCAACTTTATCGTTTATTCTTTTTCCTAGATTCGCTATTTTTTTTCCTCTGTTTATTATTTCTTGTTTTTTACTTTGATCAAAAAAATTTGCTATAAATTCTAGATAATTTTTTCCAGTTAGGTTTTTGTATGCGCCAGCATCCTCTGGGAGATAGCTGATGATTTTCCGTATTTCTTCTGGTTTATGTTTAAGATCAAATTCCATAATTTTAACAGTTCCAGATGTTATTGTTAAAAGCGTTGAAAGAACCCTTAGAGTCGTTGTTTTGCCTGCTCCATTTGGGCCGATGAGACCAAATATTTCTCCTTTTTCTATCTGAAAACTAATTCCTTTTACTGCTTGAAAATCTCCGTAGTTTTTAACAAGGTTTCTAACCTCAACTACTGTCATTGATCTCTCCATATAATCTGTTTTTTTAATATGTTTTAACTGCCGTGCCAAAGGCTATGAGCTCTGCTGCACCAGCCATTGTCTGAGCTGTTGCATAACGCATACCAATTATTGCATCAGCCCCTAGTTTTTTTGCATCATCTATCATACGTTGCATAGCAGTACGTCGTGCTTCTTCCATCAGTTCTGTGTAACCTTTTGCTTCTCCACCTATGACACTGCGGAGCCCTGCACCGAGATCTTTTCCAATATGTTTTGTTTGTACGCAGCTACCAAAGACAACGCCTAGCACTTCTTTTACTTCTCGACCGGGAAGAGTTTCTGTTGTTGTTACCATCATGTTTTTTCTACTTCTCCTCAGGTTTAATATTTTTTTGTTTTTTAAGATATTCCTCGCGGATTTTTTCTGCTATTTTTCCATCTTCAATTATAAATGCACCTATGTATCCACAGTCTCTGCATTCCCATTTTGACCAAGTCTGTGGTAGGGTCCATTCAATATTTGTTGATCCGCATCTTGGACAAAACTTTACCATATATTTCACCTATATTCATATCCGCATTTTGAGCATCTATATGTTTTTCCATCAAATCTAAGTTTTGGATTGCCGCATTCTGGGCATGTTCCTAGTACTCTTTCTTCTAGCATTCGTATGCGGTTTAGTTCTCTTTCCGCTAGTTGAGATAGGTTGATCCATGGGTTGTCTTTCCACCATTTCCATGTTTCTTCGCTGAGTGTTATTGTTACTTTTTTCATTTTATTTCACCGGTATATTTACAATGAAACCTATTATTAGTAGAATTAAGCCGATAGCTAGTGCTGCTAATGCTTTTAGTCTGGGTCCTCCAGGGAAGTTTATGAATCTTGCTAGGTTTGGGTTGATAAAAGCTGCAAATCCGATTAGGCTGGTTATTATACCTGTTATTAAGAGTACATAGTTTATTATGTTCATTTTTAAACCTTTTATTTTAGTTTTACTGCAGTTCCATATGCTAGTATTTCTGCTGCTGAGGCCATAACTGCAGATGTCATGAATCTTACGTTGATCACTGCGTCTGCTCCTAGTTTTTCGGCTTTGCTTATCATTCGTTTTAGGGCTATTTCTCTTGCTTCTGAGAGCATGTTTGTGTACTCTTTTATTTCTCCACCTACAACGGTTCTTAATCCTGCTACGATGTCTTTTCCAATGTGCTTTGCTTGGATGGTGTTTCCTCTTACTAGCCCCAATACTTCTTTTATTTCTTTTCCTGGTATAAAATCTGTATTTGTTATTATCATGGTTCAAAGTCCTCCTTTTTTATTTCTTCTTTTCTTTTTTTCATATCACTGGTTTGTTCAAAGATGAGTGATATGAGTAGTATTATTATTCCTAGTATCATTGCTCCTACACCAATAGCTATAATGATATTCATTCCTCCTATTTCTTTTACGAATTGGTATAATCCATATATTAAGAGGAGTAAAATTCCCCCTACGAAGAGATACAATCCTATTGTTTTTCCTTTATCCATAGTTTACACCTCTTAAAACGCTAATACACGCATATATACGTATCAAAACCGTATATTTAAGCATTTCCGCCACTTTGGCTTTGCACAATAAATGATTTATTTACATTTTTTTTATTTTTCATCATGATACTCTGTCTTTATAAGTCGTAATTTAAATTTTTAGCCAAAATCAGTTTTTAAAGCAGAAACCAATTTTTATATAGAAAAATTTATATATAAAACTCTACTATTAAATATATGGGTGAAAAACATACAAAATAAAAAATGCCTAATTATTGTTTTGTCCTTGATTTTGTTACTTCTCTTTGGACAAATAACAACAGCTATATCCATTCATTATCCAAACTCAAATCAAAAAAATAGCCTTCCTGTTACTCCCTCACTTCAATATATCGTTTTTCAAGGGAAAGTTGAATCAACATCTGGAGATCCACTAGGTGGAGTGAAGATAGAAGTTACTGAGGATACTCAGGACAAACCACGTACATATGAAGGATATACTAGCGTTTTAGATGGAGTGTATGCTGTAGTTTTTCCTGTACCCACAGTTTATCATTATTATGTAAAAGCATCAAAAGATGGTTATCAAACTCAAATAAAAGAAGTGACAGTACAAACCATACCAGATATTGTATACGTTGATTTTACTCTAGTAAAGAAATCTAGATCAATAAACCTGATACAAAAAATAGTAGCTCTTCTAGAAAACTATAATATTTTTCAGAAAATAATACCATAATAATGATAACTGTAAAATTAGGATAGGAAGAATGTTCTTCTCCTAATTTTTTGTTTGGATAATGATTGTAAAATAAAATTTAATAGTAAATTAAAGTAAAAATATTATAGATGAACTCATTGCATACTAGAAATGTATCTATTGTACTGATTATAATTCTTCTAATCATTCCAACATTTTACATGTCATCTGTTTCAAGTGAATACATACTAAAAACGAGTAATACTATTCTCTTTGTGGGTGGATCTGGTCTTGGAAATTATACAAAGATTCAAGATGCAATCGATAACTCGTCAGAGAGAGACATAATTTTTGTTTATAATGGGACATATCACGAGAATCTTATCATACAAAAATCAGTTGATATTATTGGAGAAGATAAAAATAACACGGTTATAAATGGTTTGACCTTAGGAGATACCATAAGAATAGACGCGAATGATGTAAACCTATCTGGGTTTACAGTTAAAACTAATGATCCTCATGGCAATGGATTAATATTTCTAGGAGAAAACAATACGGTCAGTGATAGTATATTTATCGGCTCTAATGATATATCTGTCCAATGCCACTGGGATAATAACACGTTAATAAACAATTATTTTCATGCGGTTGTAATAATAGGATCAGATAACAACAAAATACTTAGTAATGACTTTTTTTACAGAGGAATATATATTGAGTCAGATAGCCATAATAACACTGTTTTAGATAATACCATCAATGGAAAACCCTTAATTTTTCTAGAACAAGAGTCTGATAAAATGATTATCTCCGCTGGACAGGTTATGTTATTAGATTGTACAAACATAACAATAACAGATTTAAATATCTCTGATATCTCTATAGGAGTACAGCTTCTAAATTCAACACATTGTAAAATTACTAACAGTAATTTTATAAACTGTTCTTTCGGAGTTACTCTTGATAGACACTCAAAATATAATCAGGTTTATGGTAATACTTACGATTACTGCTTTTATGGTATACATCTTTATTTATCAGACAATAACACGGTTCATAATAACGAAATTAGAAATAGTAGATATTTTCCCGATTCTGATGTTTACTCAACTGCAGTATGCCTATATAAATCAGATAACAATACCTTTTATGAAAACATTATTTCTAATACAACAGGTTATGGATGTTTTTTAACAAAGTCATATAATAATCATCTATATCGTAACAGTTTTTTGAATAACACAAAAAACGCACATGATGATGGTAGAAACTACTGGAATTCAAGTTCCGGGGAGGGTAATTGTTGGGATGATTACACAGGTTTGGATGATAACAATGATGGGATAGGGGATACACCCTACAATATTTCGGGCGGGGAAAACAGAGATTACTATCCACTACTAAACAATGACCATATTCCTCCTGTTGTTCAAATAATAAAACCCGGTCATTCTTTCTACTTTATGAACCATAAGATAAATATTCCATTAAGTTTACCTATTATTATAGGAAAACTCACGATTGAAGTGAATGCTTTCGATAATGAATCAGGGATAAAACATGTTGATTTCTACATAGATGATGAATTGAAATATACTGACACAAGTGAACCTTATAGTTATGATTGGGTTTGGGACAAAAAAATCTCTTTTAACCATAGGCATACTATAACAGTAGTAGCATATGATAACTGTAATAACCGCTATTATGATGAGATAACTGTATTAAAATTCTTTTAATGTAGTATCCCAAGTTTTTTCATTTTTTCATAGTTTCCCGGATGTTTTTCAAAGTATAATTGAACTGGTTCTAGGATTTTATTAATATAGGATGCAGTTGCATATTTAAGATCCAACGGATGTAAATCTTTAAGATATGCATCTTCTAACTCTTCATATGACCTAAATTCCAGATTTCCACCAAACTTTTCAGATCGTTCAATTAAAAAAACATCTCCATTAAGCTCTGGAAATATCACATATTTACAAAGCTCAATAACCGGATTTCCCTCTATCTGTTTCTCAGGACAGTAAGCCTTTTTAAGTTTGTTTCTAACTGTATCAGGCGGGTCATGTATGGATATCATCGATTCAGGTTTACTCTTACTCATTTTTGCCTCTGTAGGATTCATCCGGCCACCAGCTTGTAACCCTGTGAGAAGAGGTGTATGAAGAGCAACAGGCGGTTTACGACCAAGTTTTTTAGAAACATCACGAGCAAGCATATGCGCATGACGTTGATCCATACCACCATAGGCTACATCAAGGTTTAGATAGAATATATCAGATACCTGCATAGCAGGATAAAACAACTTTGAGAGATCTTTTTCAGCTTCATCCTCGCTACGACCCATGATATCCATGGCACGTTTAACACGAGCAACAGATGTTGCTTTAGAAACCCTTAGTACAAGCTCCCAGTACTTCGGATCGCTTACATAATCACTTGCATAAACAAATTTTACCTTATTTTTAGAAATACCCATAGCTTCAAAACAATCTATCATATATTGACCGCAGAGTTTGATTTTCTCAATACTTCCATCTAGCTTGTCATTGATGTATGCATGCCAATCTGCTAATAGTATGGTAAAATCAAAATCACATTTTAGAAAATCCTTGATTTTATTTGTACATATCTTCCAGCCTATGTGAACAGTACCAGATGGCTCAAAACCAATATATGCTTTTGGTTTTGGTTTTTTTAAAACTTCTTTTAGTTCTTCTATTGTAACTATCTCAACTGTGTTTCTTTGTAATTGTTCTAATTTTTCCATAATCATAGGGTAGAATGCAAATGGTATTAATTGCTATTTCGATGTATTTTTTTGATTATTTATCTAACTAACCGTTTGATAACTCGATCGATGATATCTTCTGTTACCCCTAGATAGTTCTCTGGGTTAAGAGCATCTTCTATTTCTTTCTCTGTTAATAATTTTAATTTTTTATTTTCCTCTATAAAAACTTCTTTTAGTGTTTTATCTTGTTCAACTGCTTTCAGAGATGTTTTTCTCATAAGTTCATGTGCGTCTCCCCGTCCCATGCCTTTTTTTATTAGTGTTGTCATCAAGGATTCAGCCATGGGTAATCCTTTTGATATTTCCAGGTTTTTTCTCATACGCTCTGGATAAACTTTTAGATTTTTGAAAACAATGGTCATCTGATAAACTATCCAGTCGGTTAGAATGATACTATGTGGTATTATAAAACGTTCGGATGATGAATTACATAGATCACGTTCATGCCACTGTATACTGTTTTCATATGTTGGGATGATAAAACTACGGATAACCCGAGATAGACCACATATCTGCTCACAGGTGATTGGGTTACGTTTATGTGGCATTGTGGAAGAGCCTACTTGTTTCTTTTTTTCAAAGGCTTCAGCTACTTCACCTATTTCATCGCGTTGAAGATTACGTATCTCTGTTGCAAATTTCTCCATGCTAGCAGCTATGTTGGATAATACACTAAGGATTTCGTTGTATCTATCACGGCATACTATCTGAGTAGATACATCCTCAACGCCGAGTCTCAGCTCTTTAAGCATTTCCTCTTGGATTTTCAAAGCCTTTGGTCCAAGCGCAGCACCTGTACCTACAGCACCTGAGAGTTTACCGACGAGAAGCCTACTTTTACATTCAAATAAGCGTTCTAGATGCCGCTCAACCTCCATAGCATATCCTGCCATTTTTAAACCAAAAGTGATAGGTATAGTATGTTGACCATGAGTTCGACCAACCATAATTGTTTTTTTATGCTTCTTAGCAAGATATATAAGGATTTTACGTAGTTCCTTTAAACCCTTGTTAATAAACTCTGTTGAATCGGCGAACTGGAGCGCATTGGCAGTATCAACTATATCATATGATGTGGCGCCTAGATGGACATATTTACCTGCGTCGCCTCTGCATTGTTCAGCTAATGCCCTGGTAACTGCCATGATGTCATGTTTTGTTTCAGCTTCGATCTGTTTAACTCGTTCTATTTTTACAAAACGAGTAGATGCTTTCCTGGTAATTTCATCAGCGGCATTCTTTGGAATATTTCCAACTTTTGCATGAGCTCTTGCAAGAGCTGCTTCGACATCTAACAAATATTGCAGTCTTTTTTTTTCTCCAAAGATTTCTTTGACTTCTTTTCTACCATATCTATAGTCAAGAGGACAAACAGGATCATTCATAGGTTTTTCACAAAATTGAGTATCAGATAACACTTAATGTTTTTTTCTACAAAGATATCTTTCCAACCAACTGTTTTTTATTTTTTGAATCTGCCATCATCTCTGGTTGAGGGTAGTTTGTGTATGTTTTTTTCAAGCCATCCTATCTTTTGTGTTTTTCTTATATCCATCTCTGGTACATACGGTTTGATGTCTAATAGTGGTGTACCATCAACTATGTCTATGTTTTTTATGTATAGTATGTTTTTTTTGATTTTAACAAGTTCAACTGTTGAGATGCCTATGGGGTTGGGTCTAGTCGGTGCACGTGTTGAAAACAATCCTCTCAGCTGATCGTCCATATATGGTTTTACTTTTAGTGAGTATGTTTTTCTAGAGAGATGAAGATGGTATATCAAAATGATATGCGAGAATCCTTCAAGATCTTGTAATCCTTCTGAGTATTCTGGGTAAACCTCAACTATTCCTTTTGTGTTTTTTGCAGTTATTGGTTGAATTGGCACCCCTTTTGGTTCTTTAAAAGGTGAGTGGATAACTCCTATTGGTGTATACTCTATTTTTTCCATGGTTTTAATAGATAGTAGGTTACTATTTTTTAGGTTATGGGTTTTTATATTGGTATAGCTTCTATTTTATTTCCCTGCCATTCTATTACTTTGAAGAAAAGATAATACAAGGGTTTGATAAATTGATAAAAAGCTTTTCCTTTAAAATAGTCTTTTGCTATTTTATTTTTGACCCAATAGATATCATGACGTAAACATACTAATAGTAGTTCTTTCTGTATATCACTCATTTGTTCTTTGTTGTACCATTCTTTGTTTTTTAGCTTACCTAGTGGAACAAAAAATAATGGAACGATGATAGATGGGAAATCCTTTAATTCATCCATTAGCTCTATTGTTTTCATTATGTCATCATCTGTTTCCTCTGGTGAACCGGCGATTAATGTGCATGCTGGAACTAGATTATTATCCCTCATGATCCCTGCGGCTTGTATGACTACTTCTGGCCATTCTTCTACTTTGAATGGTTTTGCTTTTGCGGGCATCAATTTTCTTGCTAATCTGACTGAGCCTGTTTCAATACCCATCTCTGCGCTCCATCCTGTTTGTTTTTCATCACATATAATCTCAGAGCATTTCTCAATTAGTTTTGGTTTACATGCAACAGCTGCAAAAGATGCATGACTCCAACCAAATTCTTTGTAATATTTTTTTGTGATTTTATTTAATTTTAATACTTTTTTTTCATCTGGGATAACACTTTTCTGACCATATAAAAGAACATCTTCTGCATGAATGGTACCTTCTGTTATACCTGCTTCCATGTTTATTTTTAGTTCTTCTTCGATTTTTTTGAGTGGGTACCATCTCAATGGTTTTTGTGTAACTGAACAAAAACTGCATCCCCGTGGGCATCCTCTCCCAATTTCTACTAGACCGTCTATTGAGGGATGTTTTATAGATGGGATTCTATTGAGAGAAGGGTTTTTATTTGGTTTGATTTCAACAAATTTTGGTAGTTTTTCTCCTTTTAAAGCCATTTTAAAAAGTTTAATAATTTTTTCATGTTCACCTTCTCCATCCACAACACAGTCTATACTATATTTATCCATGAATTTTTCATTGAGTTTAAACTGCCATGTACCTGGACCACCAACTATTGTTTTTGCACCTTTCTCTTTAGCGTTTCTGAATGCTCTGCTTTCAAACATTAATCTAAAATATTTTGCAAGATATGGTTCACCGGTTTTCATAATCCCTGCAAAAGTTGTTGAAGAGGGTCCCCAGCCAAAGGGGTCCATGACATGTATACCTACAACCCTGGGATCGTATCTATCAATGTAGTCCGGGTAAACCGTTTTAACTTCAAAACCCTCATCCATGAGCTTCGCTTCTATCTTACGTAAACCGTAGGGAGCCTGCCATGGGACGTCGTTCTTTGTTTTAATCTTTGGGAAGAAAAGGTAACGGAAAAGCCACTCTGGTAACCAGTTTGGTGGCGCGCTGGTTCCAAATCCGAGGAATATTTTACCGTGGTAGTTGCTCATTAACGTTTTATCCGCTGTGAGAACTACATCCATGCTTTTATCGCCTTCTCATAAACCTCCTTGTTGTATATGCACCCTGGATCAGGAGAGAGGTAATCGCCAGTGTAACCGTATGCTCTCGCTCTGCATCCACCGCAATAGTATCGATATTCGCAAACACCACAATTCTCATTTAATATGTCCTTGTTACGTAGATCCTTTAGTATGGGGTTATTTATCCATAGTTCCTCGAAATCATCCTCCAGGATATTGCCAACTTTCAGCGGGAAGAAGACACAGGGCTGCAAATCGCCGTTGGCTCTCATGGATACGTAAAAGCGGCCTGCTCCGCACCCGCCTATAAACTCCGCCAGGTCAACAAGCTGTCCTGCAAGCTTCGGATTGTAAAAATGGGTTGGCACAATTTTCTGGCTCTTGCCCTCCTCATGTTGAAGTGCAACTCTGGCAAATTGGGGTGCTGTTGAAAGCACGTTTATTTTTCTTCCTTTTTTCAACTCGGCCCACAGCATTTTGAGCATTTCCTCTCGCTCATCCGGAGTAAGGTCTGTTTCAAGAATTTCCTTTCCTCTGCCCGTGGGAACGAAGTTATATGCCATGAACCAGTCTACCCCAATTTTCTCACTTAGTTTTATTATCTCAGGTACCTCCATGTAGTTGTATTTGGTTACAGTAGTGGAGACCTCAACAAAGAAACCCTCTGCGACACTGTTTTTTATACCCTCTACTGTTTTGTCAAAGGCTCCTTTTATTCCTCTGAAGGTATCATGTGTCTCAGCGTTTGACCCATCCAGACTTATCTGTACGAATTCTATACCTGCTTTTTTCATTTCTCTTGCTTTTTCCTTGGTTATAAGCGTTCCATTTGTGGCTATCGCGACATACATACCTTTGTCTGCAGCGTATCTTGTAAGTTCGAAGATATCTGGTCTCACTAGAGGTTCTCCTCCTGAGAACGCAAGTATGGTTACTCCTGCTCTGTCAAAAACATCGATTGCATGCTTTGCTTGTTCCGTTGTAAGCTCATCTTTCCATGTTTTTCCTGCTGTCGCGTAGCAGTGTTTACATTTGAGATTACAAGCATAGGTTACATCCCACACTACTTGGAAGGGTGCACCAGAGGTGAATGGTTTTTTAACCCCAAACTCTGCTACTCCTCTTACTGTAGATGCAAGCCCTCTTGCCCAATGGGGGTCTTTAAACTTCTTTTTTATCTCTTCCTCTGTTAAACCAAAGGCTTCTCCACCTTTTTTAAGAACCTTAGCTATGATTTTTTCTGTAGCCTTGCATGATAAACATGCATCTTTTCGTTGACCTGTATACAACCCTATAGCTACCTCTATCCTGTTTTTCTTGTCTTTTTCACAGTATTTACTCATTCCTTTTAACACGGTTCTGGTAACTGGGTTACCAATTGTGCTTTTTAATAACTGTATAGTTGTTTGTGTTTTCATACCACCTCACCACTGCAACATTCAAAACCTTCTTTTTTGTCCATAAACATCTTTATTGCCTGAGGAACCGCTCTCCTCAGTATGAAACCTTTCTCTTGGATAATATCTCTTATCAAAACCTTTGGACGCAGATAAAATTTAACATAGGCTATTTCAAGGATTTTTGTTATTTGAGAGCATGTGAAGTTTTTGAGTTTTAAAACGGGATCCAATGTCGTGAATCTACGCCAGTCCATGGTCGTCAACAGTTTTTGTTTAAGAGCCATGTACCATAGTCTTGTACCAGGATATGGTGTTGCTATGGTGAATTGAGCGAAATCGACGCCCACCTTTCTTGAAAAACTAAGGGTTTTTTTGATGTCTCTTTTGTTTTCCTGAGGAAACCCTATTATGAAAGAACCGAAGGTGTGAAGCCCTGTCTTTTTAGCGGTTTTTATAGATCTCGCCGACTGTTCTGGTGTTATTCTTTTACCTATAAAATCCAGGATTTTTTGTGTACCAGATTCTATGCCAAAGTATATTGTATGAGCCCCTGCTTTTTTCATTGCCTCAGCTATCTTCTTTGAAAAGGTATCTACTCTTGACGATGCAACCCACGAGATATCCAGTTTTTCCTGTTTTATCCTTTTTGTTATCTCCAACACCCTTGGTTTCATAAAAGTAAAAGTATCATCTAGGAATTCTATTTCGCGTCTACCATACTCGTTTCTAAGGGTAGAAAGTTCTTTTATGACTCGGTCTGTACTGTGTCCACGCCATTTTTTACCAAACTGGAGTGAGGATGAACAGAATATACAGTTAAAGGGGCATCCTCTGCTTGTTACAACTGTGCCAAAATTTACACCATCTGCCTTATAGTATTTCATTGGTAGAAGATCGTATGCTGGCATCGGGATTTCGTCAACGTTTTTTATGAGCTCTCTTAATGGATTGTTTATTGTTTTTTTGTTCCTTTTGAAGCTAAGGCCTCTGACTTTCTCAAAACCTTTTCCTTTTTCAATGGTTTTAATCAGCTCTTTGAAAGTGTATTCTCCCTCTCCTCTTACCACGTAATCGATGTATGGGCATTCGTTTAATGTTCTACCGGGTAAGAAGGTAACATGTGGTCCACCAACAACGGTTTTGACATCCCTGTTTATCTCCTTAGCCAGTTTCGTTACCTGGTATGCATCCGGTATCATGCTTGTTGTTGCTGTTACGCCAACAACATCTGGGTCAAAACCCTTTATCTTCTTTTTCAGGTCATCAAACATAAGATTTTCTGCTATGGAGTCAACTATCTTGACATTATGTTCATCTCTCACCATCGATGCAAGGTACGCTAGGCTGAGTGGTGGACCTGTTGTTCCTACAACCTTTTTTATTGCACTGTCTGTTGGTGGTGAGACAAGGAGGATTTTCATGCCTCTGTTTTTACCCCCTTAAGTTTTTTTAAAAAGTTTACTGCATTATCTATTGTTTTGAAAGCTCCTTTCAGCTTATCTCGATATTTTTTGTCGAGTTGACGAATTGATTTTTCGGTATCCTCCAGTAGTTTCAGGAAATGACTTAGCTTCTCATTTACGATGTCTGCAAGATCAGCTTCTATCATGTAAACGTTTTTTTGTCCTTGTCTCATCCTTCTTATATGTCTCAGCCCTATGGCATGGTTTAAAGCATTGATAGTTGTTGTGTAAGCATAGTTTATGCGGTCAGCGATCTCCTTTGCGGTTAGGGGCTTATCTGATACAGCCAGCGTAGCGTATATAGAAGAGCATATCTCACCAAACCCCCAGTGTCTGAGAACCATCTTCAGGTTGTTCTCCACTTGTTTAATTTTGTCCATAATTTATAGCCCCCACTTAAATATTAAATCTATGAGATTTTTCATATTTATGATATAAAAAAAGTATTTAACCGTTTCGATGAATGCCCCCTCCCTCTAACCATCAACTCCTTATGCTCAACCATCATGGCAACAACCTTTCTTCTACCAGAGTCAAGGAGTCTCCACACTGTGCCTCTTGAAACCTCCATCCTCTTTGCTGCTTCTTCTTGACTCAAACCCATGTAATCCACTAATCTTAATGCCTCAAGCTCATCCTTGTACAATTCTATGACTCCAGAAGCCATTCTTTTTGGTATCGGCGAAAAAAACTCTGCATCAGGAGTGAACCTGATGCACCTGTGTTTTACAGGTCTAGGACTCATGATGACCAAATTCTTCTTTACTCTTCCAATCCTTGTCCGTATCGAGCCTGTTTTTCAGAAAGGCATCCACTACTTCCTTGACCGTTCCGGATGCACCTGTTATGACATCTATTCCAAGCCGGTTGAAGAAGTCAACAGCTCTTCCGCCCATTCCGTATGCAATTACTACCTCCCCTTTATTTTCTTTGACGAAATTCGGCAGATCTCCAGGTCCGTGTTCTGCGAATGGCACAGGCAGAATCTCAAAATTTTTTATTTTATTTCCTTCAACATCAACAAATGCATAATACGGGCTCCTTCCGAAATGCATACTTATTTCACTTTCTAAACCTTCATTATTGTTGCATGGTATCGCTATTCTCATTTCACATCACCATTTTGTGCATATGCACATAAAGTATTTTAATTTTATCAATACCGTCATAGATCATCCATTTCAGATTTCACATAGTTCAAAAATCAAACCATTATCAAAAGAAATAATGTACATATAGCCATACTAGCTATCCCTATTATTGTACCAAACTTCAACCATTCCCTTGTAGTTATCTCATGACCGTATCTTTTCGATAAAGAAAGCGTTATTACCCCTGCAGAGGACCCAATCGGAGTAATATTACCACCCATACCTACACCCATTGCAAGAGCCCACCATAACAACCCTGTGTTATAATCTAAAGTTAATGATGAGACAACTGGTATAAACGCTGCAGTAATTGGTATATTATCTACAAAAGATGATGATAAACCTGCTACCCAAAGTATTATAATAGATGTTATCAACACATTTGATGATATTGAGGCTATTCCATTAGCAAGTTCTTTTAAAACGCCAGTCTCTTCTAGACCACCGACAAGAGCGAAAAGAGCAATAAAAAAAACTAATGTAGGCCATTCAACAGCTTTAAAAGCTTCTTTTGGCTCTTCTGTTGAGATAACAAGCGCTGTTATACCACCTGCTAAAGCTATAAAAGCTGCGGATACTCCAGTGTAAGCCTCTGTTGCGAATAATGCTATCATACCAAATAATATGTAAAGATAAAATCTCATTCTCCGTTTATTCTTTATATATCTAAATTCTTCTAATTCCATAAGTTCTGCAATATTCTTTGGCTTTTCCCTAATCCACTTTCTATATACTATTTTACCAAGTAATGCTGAAATAACCAAAGCTGTTAATACAGGAGGAAAAAGATGAACTACAAAATCATTGAAATTAAAACCAGAAGCAAACGCAATCATTATATTTGGCGGATCGCCAACCATTGTTCCAACACCACCAACATTAGATAGAATGGCTTCACCAAGCATAACAGGTACAGGGTTTATATCAAGCATCTCAGCGACTTCAACAGTGAGAGGTATCATCAACAAAATTGTTGTTACATTATCAATAATCATAGAAACAAAGGTTGTAATCAAACTTAGATAAAGGAAAATAAGCCACGGATTACCTTTGGAGAGTTTTATAGCTTTTATCCCAATATATTTGAAAAAGCCTGTTTTAGCCATTAGCCCTACATAGGTCATCATTCCAAACAATAGTATCACAACATCCCAGTCAACATGAACTAGCAGCTCTTCAAATCTGAGAAACCCAAATATGTACCCCGCAGAAACCATCATAAACAAACCCAGTAGAGCAGCTGCGCTTCTATCCAGCCTTCCGCTGAATATTAGAATGTAGCTTGTTATGAATATTACTATAGTGATTATCTGCGAGAAATCCGTTTTTTCCACCTCTTTTTCATGCATTTAACGAGTAACACGGGGATTGGTGAATGTGAGCAGATGGCTTGTGTAACATGGCCAATATAATGCCAAAAAAGAAATGTTTTACCAGTACCCATTATTATCAAATCATTACTCTTAGCATGCTCAAGTATTTTTTCTACTACATCTCCCTCATTTATAGATTTTTTTACTTTTACATCCAAAAAGGAAGCTTTCCATTCTGCATTTTCAACAACACGATGTGCATGCTCTGTGTCATTCTTATTTTGCCTTACATATAAAACCTCAAGATCTGTTTTGAAATATGATGAAAAGAGCATAGCAAAATTTTTAGCTCGTTCAGATGTTCTTGTCCCATCTGTTGCAAGTAAAACTTTTTTGATAGGGATTTTTTCACAATCTTCAGCCAGTGTTAGTACTGGTGTTGAACTTTTTCTGATAACATCTCTAACAGTTGAACCAAGACGCTGAACAGAAACTGTTTTTTTCCTACTATAAACACGCATGACAATAAGATCCACATCTCTTGTTTTTGCGTACTCTAATATCTTATTCGAAGGGATACCATGCAGTATTCTCGTTTTTACGTTTGTTATTCCTTCTTTCTCAAGTATATCTTTCCCTCGTTCTACTGCTTTTTTTGCCCCTTCTTTCATCTCTTTATACAACAAGGTTGTTAACTGTACTCCTCTTTCAAAAGTGTTTACCACACTTATTATGTCAAACTCTGCAAAAGGAAAAGCTCTTGCTATATATTTTATAACATGATCCTCCAAGCCATAACCATCTGTTGGTATAACGATTTTTTTTATCATCCTCAAACCGCCTTTGAGCTTAACTATTAATAGTAACTGTGACATGAATAAAATAGTTTTTTGTAAAAACAGATTTATCTAAGATTCTCTTTTCTTTAAAAACA
>Ga0190359_1000302_pt1 | contig 34070 bp, 63 predicted proteins | sample 48721823_MG_FD_161269 | JGI IMG/M metagenome (GOLD analysis project Ga0190359, IMG submission 161269) | Hydrothermal vent microbial mat bacterial communities from Southern Trench, Guaymas Basin, Mexico - 4872-18-2-3_MG | ecosystem: Environmental > Aquatic > Marine > Hydrothermal vents >... | reverse complement strand
ATCTGGAGGCGGCAGGCATTCGCCGGACATTCTTTTCGAACCTGGAGGATGCCCTGTTGTGGTGCTCAATCGATATACCCCCCATACCATCGTATCGCTGCTGACGGATTCTCTTTGAGCAGATTCCGCCCGAATTTACTCTTCATCGCTACGTCATGGATGCGGCGATGTAGTTTGCAGCAGTATCTCTGTGCGTGATACGTTGGTACGAATATTTTTCCGCAGAAACACTTACGAGGATATTTCCATTTACGCCCCATGTTTGATCCCCTCTGATGGAGAATGAATGAAACGGAACAACGTTGTTTCGTTTTTCGGGCGTTCTTTCTCGTAAGGACGTAATGGTTTACCATCCTCGTTTAGACCGAGTTTGGCGAGTTTGTTTTTCACCCATTCCACGTGATTAAATGGAAGGTCTGTGTGCATGTCGAGTTCGACATCTCTGATTTTCTCCTGGTGCACGATCATGGCGTTGCCTTCTGAAGTTCCATCGCGTAGATTCTCGATCGCTCGAGAGCATATCGCAGATTCATCCTCTGACCCGAAGCCACCGACATTTACATCTATCGATACGAGATATTGTACTACCGTGTCGCGGTAGAAGTCGACGCCTTCAACAGGCGTTATATCTATATCTTCGTTTTTCATAGAACATACCTCTTAATTAATTGATTTACAGTTGCAAGAACGGAAGGATCGCCGATATCGATACCGTTACCGTGTTTAGTATGCCGTGTGGGAATGCCCATCACTTTCAGTTTTTTTCCGATGATAGTGCTGCTTTTCCTGTTTTGCTCCCATGCCAGCTCGTATATGATCTCATGAATCAGAATCATGTGCCGATCTGTGAAAGTACCCTCTGTAGGAGTTTCGAGGAGCGTACTGATCGCAGTCATGATCTCTGCTTCGAGCGTGTTCTTTTCCTCTTCTGAATCGCGGGTAAGCATTTTTTCAAGGGTAAAATCAAGAGATTCTATGCAGTCGAGTCCATGTTCCACAGTGTACAACGGCGTAAATAATTCAATGAGCCTGCCGGACTCGCACTCGTGAGGCATCCGCATTTTTAATTTGTGAAGGTGTGTGAACCGATACCATAAGAGCATTGAACGCAATTCCATCGCATAATCTTCATTTATTATGATTTTTTTAGGTTTGGATTTTTGCATGTCAAAAGTGATTGAGCGGCTCTCAAGTGTGTCAAGAACTAGTTTCGTGCCAGAAAATGCTTTGAAGCCAAACAAATCGAACGATTCTGGTGCGAAATCAACTGATTTGTCACCCGCTCGCAGTGCAGAAATGCCACGCTTGTATCCTGCTAATAAGCAAGCGTAAATTGCCTGCCCTGTTTCTGTGTTGCTGTTGATCAAGTCCTGTGCTTCATCGATACATAATGTGAGATGCCACATTTCAATACTACGGAACAGCGCAGCAGGTGTAACGGAGGAGGTCGCATACGCCCTGTATGCTGTCTGCCGGATAGCCTCCAGTACTTGTGTCTTCCCGCTCGACTTGGGGGCGATGAGAGCGAGATATGGGCATGTATGGAAGTCGTCCACGAGCCATGACGCCATGACCCAGAGCGCAAGGATATCATACTCATGTTCTTTTAGAACAAGATGTTGGTGATAGAATTCGAGGAGGTGTTCAAAAATCTCTGCGGCGGTACACTCCTTTGGTTTGCCTGGTACCAGCCATACCGGGCGTTGTAGATGGGGTGGGGAGGTTAGCCGGAATTTGTCTTTGCGCCCGCATCCTGGATTAGAGCATTTGTATGGCTTCACCACTTTTCCTTTCGTGAATGGCTGTGCTCCTTCCTGGACTGTGCCACATCCCGTGCACTCCCACTCTCCCATCTTACCATACGCAAGCCTACCGTCCTGTGCGCGGACCCACTCAAGCCCATCACTATTGAGGATTACTTCATGCCCTCCTATCACCGGACGCTGATCTATAGTGGGGCTGTCATTGCGAATCTCAATTATGCCGAGATTAATTGCGGAGGATATCCATATATCGTCAGGGGTTTCGTAACCGATCCCCTCTTCCTCGCTCTTGATTTTTGTTAAGTGGTGTGTAGAAAGAGGATCGGTCTCAAATTCATTCAGTAGTTCTCTGAATCGCTCATAATTAACAACATTGAATCGAATGAGTGGTGAGGACATGCCGCATCCACCTCAATGTTGTTTCTGGAGAAGTTCTCGGATCGCGGTGCGTATGAAATCACTGCGATTTACGTAGATTCCTTGACTTACAAGTTTGTCAATCTTCCTTGCATCATTAGCCGGCGTGCGACATGATAGATATATTGGGTTTTCTGAGTCCATGTGTGTATATGTGTGCGCAACGTATATATACGTTTCGTTGTGTTAGCTGCGCCTAGTTCACGTATATTCGATAGATGTATGTGCTGTTTGGAAATCGGGCAGACTGGCTTAAAAATCGACACGCATAACGAAAAATTTTTTTGAGATGAAGGATTGGGTGAATGTAAAACGCTATCGGTCGGACGTGCAAAAAGGTTTCACCTTATCTTTCACTCAAAAAAACGATAGCAGTAAGGCTCGTGGTGAATGGTGAAACCTCCCTCTTATATAATATATATAACTAGTAACTAGAGACTACATTCAACCTTTCACTAGAATTAGAATATGTTCAACTTGGTGTGTATGTCTCTATGAGGTTTCACCTGTTTCACCATTCACCATGAGCCCTACTGATAGCGTTTTCAGGTGGTGAATGGTCGGTGACACATCTAACCAGCACCCATAATGCTTCTTTGCCTAAAATAGAGATGATTTTACCGGTGATGTTCCTGTTGCTGATAGGAGAGCACTCTACTAATTTGTGTGTGGTATTAATCTGCTCCGATTGGGATATTTTTTCACCGACTATTTTCAGAAGGATACCTGTGGGTAAAAGGTGAAGGTCACAGTCAAAGAGAACGATTGTAAGTTAAAATATATGCTTACACCGGGGGATGGGGAGGGGGGGTTAGTAAGTGGGAAAAATAAAAACCCCCGGTGTAGCATCAACCCACGCGAACGGGTATGTTTACATCTGTCGGCACACTACTTATAGTTTTTGTAACTGCACGACTTCCGCTATTAAAGTTCAATTCACCATCCTATCAGATAGATTTTTATATCCTGTTGTTCGATTATGAACTATGCAGAACCCTAATAGTTCATACACAACAGGGCAGTTCGCCCTGACACACAAAGAATTCGGAAAGCTGCTTCAGGTCACCGGCACACTCGAAGATGAACTTCTCTTGAAGATGGGTGTTGCGTTCGGCTTGAGGCGTGAAGACATCGTGAATATACGCATCGCTGACATCAATCTCGATGAAGCGAGCATGACTTACTTCGAGAAGAAGAAGAACCGGATCAGAACAGTCCCGCTCGGAGCGAACATGACACAATTGATGCGGAAGTACATCGCCACGCTTCCAAAGAAACAGAAGATGCTGTTTGCCTTCTCTGGGAGTACTGCCTACCGTAAACTACAGCGTCTCTGCATCAAAGCCGGCATCCCGCGCAGACCATTCCACGCGTTGCGCTCGACCTGTGTGAAGTTCTGTCAGCACGCAGGCTGGACACCAGAGCAGGTTGCGGAACTCACCGGCGACACGATCCGTGTGATCCAGGAACATTATGCAACCCCAAGCCGCGCAGAGATGAGCGAGGTAATGAGAGAGAAAGAGGTTGTGTGATGGCATACAAACCACAAAAATCAATCGAGGAACATGTCAGCCAGATCGTGACTGCGCTACTTGAAGACGACCTGGAGCATGACGCGCGACATATTGTTGATACCGTAATGTCTATCGTTCCGGATCATAGGATAGGATCAGCCACAAACCGATCTGTGGCTGCTGCGGCAGTATGGTGTACGAGTCGTGTCTGTAGTCTATACCGCGAAGACGGTATACCCTCTTGGACACAGTGTGATATCGCAAAAGCGAGCGGTGTATGCGAGGCAACGATCCGGAATACATCCAGACGGATGCAGGGTGTGGCAGATGAACGAGAACTTTGATCGCATCCGTCACGGGTGGTACCCGCGTAAAGATGCTTGCTGGTTATGGTGGGCGCTCGCAGACACAATCATTCTGTTCGCAGATATCAAGCGATTGTTCCTTACACTCTTCTGGCGGTACTACAAAAAAAGACAGTAATACCGGAAACATAAGTAATACCGTTCTCCGAAAGTAATACCGGACAAAATCGTGCTAATCCATACTTCATTCTTCACAAGAAAGATAAATAATGCGCTGCTGGAGCGGCAGACGCCAATAACATCCACCGCGGCGGCATAGTTTTAAATAATATGGGGTGTATTGATATACTGATGACAGTCACAAAAACACAAGGAGGCTGGTTATAATATTACTTGATATATTTATTGTCATAATGTGTCTGGCAGTTCTCATGACCTTCTATGCATGGATATCAAAGGATAACGAGAACTACACTCACATACTTTCCGGATTCACAGCCGGTATCCTGTACTTGATTCTCGGATTTGATATGTTTGGCGGTGTCACGCGTGATTATGTGATGACCAATAACAGCACCAGCACAATCGAGACTGTCCAGTACGCGCCAGGGTCCATATCTTTATTTCTGGTCATATTCGGCGGAATAATGATTCTGTATTCAATCGTGAATGCGGTAGATGTGGTTAGAGATGTGAGTGGAAAACTATGAGGTTTCCACTCTCCACACTTAGACACCAAAAACTTTATAAATGTTCAACATCATAAAAACCTTTCATGAAATCGATACACCTCTGGAGGCACTTCAGATGCCATCTCTTCTAAAAGAAATTGGGTTAAAACATTATATTGTTGCTATAATCATTGTATTTGGTCTATTATTCTTTTTGTCGACATTGTTCTCAACTGATTCAAACGCATATATTTTTACACCGGATGGCTACACAGTATATGAAGACACCCCTTTATATTATATTTCTGCAACTCCTGCTTCAATATATGGGGGCACATGGGTCTACTCGACATTCATATCCAAAAACTGGAGTGGAGATATTGATATTGCATACGGTTTCAACACTTCTTATAGCTATCCGGTTGCTGCTCAATTATTTGCTCCACATAAGGTGTACTATAATACCTCCCACCGTATATGGTTTTATAACGTATCATCGATTGTAAACACGCCCGATGCCACTCCACTAGACTATGGAAATACCTACAACACACATCGTTATACGATCACTTACCAGCGATGCGCGCAACTCAACAACACAACTTTGGATTGTGATGAATGGACTGAAGCAACAGCAGTCATAGCGTTCGATTCTTATGAAACCGATGGCATGAATTACACTGCGTATTGGCATACACGGCAAAACAAAACTGTAGATTATTATGATATTTCAGGTAAGTTCCAAAAGGTAAATTATAATTACGATGATAAGGATACATGGTATTATATTTTAGGTGCTCATGTGAATGCCGGGCAAATGTATACCATCCGCACCCGCATCCGTACTAACGGTGGGAATGGAAAATATGATATAGCGATAAAACCACATAGTGAAACCATCCCACAAGCTATCGCTAACGGTCATTTTTTCATTCTTGACCCTTGGGCTTACGTGTCAGAACTTAATTTCACCTCACCGACTCCTGGAAACGCAACAACTATCTACACCAATCATACTACTATCAATGTGAGTATATCCACTAGCGAACTATCCTATTTCACATTCAACTGGAACGGTACAAACTACACCTACACGACTTGTGGCACCGACTGGAACGAATCAACGAACTCTTATGTTCGCACAACCACTGTCGGCTCGTATACCCAGCCCGACTTTGACAACATTTTTCCGTGGTCTCATATCCGCCGCTGCACGCTATGGGACAACGGCACGGTAAATTACTATCTCGACCCTGCAAACTCCTCACTGAAAGCGGATGGCACACTCGCAGACCTATCGGGTGCAGACGGACAGGTGATGGTCGAGATACCGAAGTTTTACTTCGATCACACCTTCACCGGATCAACACATTCATGGAACATCAGCCGCTTCAACCTCACGGGCTTTGAAGTACACCCTGCGTTTATAAAAGATGGCGCAGAGGTAGATTACCGCTACATCGGCGCGTACGAGGGGAGTATGTGGGACGCCTCAACCGGGGCGATGGTTCCGAGCACAAACATCACGGACGATATGTATACATCTGGAGACAAACTCTGTTCAATTTCAGGAGAGTACCCTAAGACCAATGAGCGGAGGTCAGAGTTCCGCGCGATGGCATTCGAGCGCGGTGCAGGATGGCGGCAGCTCGACTTCGATTTAAACTCCGCGGTGCAACTCCTCTACCTCATCGAATACGCGGACTTCGACTCACAGAACGCAATAGGATACGGAAGAACACAACTATCAGGCGGAACATGGACAGCGGACAGCTACATTGGGCAGTGTGGCAAGTCCAACGGCGACGGTGATGGCACGAACTCAGTCGGTGGCAACACGAATGACGCGTACATGACGTATCGTGGTATTGAAAACTGGTATGGCAATGTATGGAAATGGGTAGACGGCATCAATATCTACGACCATTCCCCTTACGTCACGAACAATGCATCTGCTTGGGCTGATGATACCAGTGTCGGGTACACCGATATCGGTGTAACCCTCGCATCCACAAATAATTGGCAAATAACTTTATGTGATACGGACCGCGGATTCCTCCCAGCATCTGTCGGTACCGCCAGTTCTTATATCTGTGACTATTACTGGCAAAATACCGGTTGGCGCGTTGTCGGGCTGGGCGGTCATGCGAGTAGCGGTGCGAGCGCTGGGGCGTTCTGCGTGCATGCGGATTGCGCTGCCTCGGATGACGGTGTTATTATTGGCGGTCGGCTTACCTACTAAATAACATGGAGATGTGTCAATGTACAAAATCATACTCACAACACTCCTCCTCCTCCTCCTGTTCACAGGCACCGCCGCCGCGAACCCGAATGATGGTGTATTGCATCAGATCAACACAACGCACTGGTACTTTGAGACGACGCAGACCTCTTTAAAGGATGGGGAATACATCTATCAGGCGTTCGCAAACAACGTTAGCAGTGAATACAGGTTGTTGTATGTAGATAGTTACACACCTCCAAATAGTATAACATCCCTCACAAACCACACTGGGAATTTTTACCACAACTGGACATGGACAAACCCAACAGACTCGGATTTTAATTACAGTATGGTGTATATTAATGGGGTATGGGTGCTCAACACATCTCTCACACATTACAACTTATCCACGTCTCCTCATAACTGTAGTACCATAAGTACCCATACTGTAGATACAAACGGAAACATCAATAACACATGGGTAAACCACACAAGTGTTATCCCCAACAACCCTATTACAATCACGGGTGGCACGGATCGCAATGTGGATATTGGGGAGTCCATTAATGTCAGTTTCAGTAGTTCCGATGTTGATGGTGACACTCCAGTCTTTTCATGTAGCCGAACTGATTTATTTACGGATTTCAATACGTCCACTGGGCAGGGAAACTGGACTCCCTCCAAGAACGGAGTGTACTATGTGGATTTCGGAGTGTCAGATGGGTGGGGCAGCACTGACACTTACACGATGACTATAACAGTAGGTGATATCACCAATCTCCTCACAAACAGTTTCGAGACATCAGTATCTCTTGCTGGTATACTCGTGATTATTGCAATCGTGATAGGCACATTCTCTATGCTTACAATGCTATTCACTCCCACCTCAAACATGGACTTTGAGGCAGTAGGGACCGCAGTGGTGTCGGTTATTGTACTATTGGCATTACTATATATCGCGATCATGTTATGTAATTCAATAGCGAACGCATGACGAACCTTATACATCACATCTGCAATAGAAACATTTATATACTCCCTCTACATATCAAGATACTATGGCAAACCTTGTTGGCATATTATTCGCGATGATCGCGGTGATAATGCTCATGTTCTTTGGGATGGGCGCAACAACTAGCATCATCAACGATGCAAACATTACCGCGAGCGATGCCAATTACGGCAATTTTCAGACAGCGCAAAACACCACGACTGCGGTATACTCGGTTGCGGGTGTTATGCCTTATATCCTTGTCCTTGCTTTCTTGATTATGGGGCTCGTGATATTGCTGTCTTTTTCTGGGAGGCGATAAGAAGAATGGCTAAATCAAACAAGTTCCTGCATGATACGCGTGGAGACATGGCTATGGTCAACGCAGGCATCTTCCTGGTGGTTCTGTTGGTGGTTTTGTATGTTGGTCTCAACATCATCAGCAACGTACAGGAGGCATCGAGTCTGACCTCCGGCGACGAGTTGTATGATTCGCAGCAGAACCTAATCAACACGACCGAATCCAGCTACAGCATGGCTGGCATCATGCCGATAGTCATGATCGCGGTTGCGGTATTGGGCGGTCTGCTTTCGGTACTGTATCTCTTCGCAAGAAGGGACTGAACGGCGGTGGCACTCCAGCCACCGTTTTTTAAACGAACCAAAACACATATTGGAGGTGCAATATGAACAAGAAAAACAAACTCTTCGCTAATACGCGTGGAGACATGGCTATGGTCAATGCAGGCATCTTCCTGGTGGTTCTGCTCACTGTGCTCTATGTGGGCATCAACATCGTTGACAACGTGCAGGAGGCATCCGGTATCAATGTGAATGATACATTCTATGATACGCAGAGCGATCTCCTGAATACAACCGAATCCAGCTACAGCATGGCTGGCATCATGCCGATCGTCATGATTGCAGTGGCTGTACTCGGAGGGCTGCTTTCGGTGTTATACTTGTTTGCAAGGAGGGAGTGAAAAAAGACGTATAGAAACCAATCAATAAAAGCGGGGTAACCCCCGCTACTTCTTTTATCCGACACACTTATATGCCATCAATGTTCATCTTATTATTATGAATACCGTATATGTGAGTGATGCTCGCTTGCATCGAATCTTTGCGATCACAAGCGATCATCTGCAATTCATCAAAGACGCAATTGACGAAAAACTTGAACGCGAGGAGTTACATGGAACTAGAACAATCTGAAGACTACGAATACGAGGAAGAGCCTGTGTATCCTACGATACACGACATTCCCAATCCCGATCATCACCAGGGTCCGGTCGAAATCGCAGCACCCACTTACGATGCGGACATGCTCAATTTTCTGCAACATTCTGTATCGGACAGCTTCTATCCCGAACTCGTTACAGCAATCGAACGCGCATCAAAGTTACCATCTATAATCGACCCATTGGGCGGGAAGCACACTCTTATAAGCCGTTCTGCCGCATCAAAACTAAAATTCTTGGCGGATAAATACATCAATCCGGCAGAATATGTTGTAACCAACATCAAAGATGATCGGCAGTTCCGCTCAATCCTGAACGACTACCGGATGGACGCGGCAAACGCAAAGGTGGGATTGCGCAGGATCGATTATAATAGCACATTTATATCTTTCTTAAGCGCGATGGAGAACCACCTTAAAGGCGCAAAACTAACGCGTTCGTATGGCGGATTTGAGCGCGTCACACAACAGACCCAGCGAGCAGAACTTACATCTACATACGAACACAAGAAGCCCTCCGCACCAACGAGTGGCATTTCTCGATTGATAGGAAAACGGTGATAATATGGCAATGGTAACAATTCCGGCATACTGGTTCCAGGGATTAGTGATAGCAGTGGTCGTACTGATCTTCCTCCTGGTTGGGCTCATCGTGGCGATCAAGGCAAAGATACCGGAGGCTCCGACACTGCTGAAAGCGTCAATATTGAACCGACCGGTCGTGCAGTTACACACAACGCTTGGGCAGACGCGGTTGTACGCTCCGGACCGAGAAGGAAAAGACCATGATGGAAATATGTACGAGATCAAAAACATGGGTGTGAAACTGCTCCCAGATCCCCATCTCGTAGAGCATCTGGGAACTCGCCGACACATCCACTACTATTCCAAAGCAGGCACAGCAGTACTGGCAAAAGTAGCGGCGGCTTGCAGGGATTTTAATTATGTGCTCAAAAAACATGGCATCGAGCCGACTGAATCCATCATAGATTCGATTCTTGTTGCAGATGACCAGGAGTTGCTTGAGCGATATCCACCGGTGGAAGTGCAGGAAGACGATCCGTGTTCAGAGGATGATGAAACATTTGAAGTTGATGGCACGCTCTTCCGGATGTCGGATGGTTACAACACGATCCGCAGGATCCGGGATGAGTTGCGAAACATGGTGATCCGTGACGGGCAGTTTGTATTCCAGACTGTGCAGGACTTCATCTTTGCAGCGCAGGCGGAGACCGCTCGAGGGCTTGATGAGTACTGCGGGATTGCAAACGAAAGAGCCGTAGAGGCGGCTGGATTGGTCGAGAAGAAGGACTACACGATGACAGTATTCCTGTTCGTATTCTTGATCATCGGATTTGCAATTGCGTATAAGATTCTAGCGGGATGAACATGGCAGACGAAGCACAATCACAGCCAGATTTCAAATTAACTCGCTCTGATTTACTCAGTGAGATCAAAGGGCAGCTCATGAATCTCAACGATGCAATCAGTAAAGCAAGGGCATCGCAGAGATTCCAGCACAACACAAAACCATCTTCTGCGCTGGTGTATATGGCTGCTTATGAGCACTTTGATCGGTTGTTCGGATTGGCGCGAGAACTTCTTTCCCATAATCTTGTTGAACACGCAGAAAAGTGGCTCGACAACCCGAAGCCATTGGCACAGGGTATCGACAAGTTTATGGCTGACATCACACACTATAAGCGCTTGATCGATGCCGAACTGTATGCACTCGGCATCAAAGACACGAATCTCCGTCAACCAATTGTATTCCCGATGGAATTCCACGAAAAAGAATACGCATCATTTGACAGAGAGCAGTTCTATGAGGATGAAGTATGCGATTTCTCGGTCAGAAACACAGAGGCGTTGATGGAAGGAAACTCTGGTTAGCATCATGAATCCGGACGAATCCCAAAACGATCTCGATGCAGGGCTGGACATCAGTCAGGATGCTGTGAAGTTCGCAAACACTGTGAATCTCGCCCAACTGTACCACCAGTTCTACGCCAACATTTCTGCACTGTTCCGTACAGCATCAACCACTCATGCAATCGAATATTTCTACAACATGCTTCCCCCCTTCCTTATTTTAGAAGATCGGGAGTTTCGGGAGCAGTACATCAAGATTCAGAAAGAATATAAAGATGATATTGTCAAGATGTATCAGCTCCATCACTCGGAACTGATCAGGCTACTAACACGGGCAGGTGTCATGCCGCGTCCGGATGTCGTGGTCAAAGTATATTCAGATGATGCTCCACACTCTATTGAAGAACTACGCCAGGATACAGCGATGGATGACGAATCGGATGATGAATAACACCGGAGGTGTTAAATAATGTCTTACAACCCTACTTTTGCATCCGATTTCGGCATCAAGAAAACCCTTAATCTGTTTGCGCAGATACGGAACGATGTTGTACTGCGGAATGAATCATGGGACATCTTCATAGCACAAAAACGCGGGGCAGGCAAATCCACTGTTGCGATAAGCCTTGCGCGACTGCTTGACCCACATTTCACGCTCGACCATGTGTGCTTCACGGTCGACAAGTTCATCGGGCTGCTCACCTCTCGTTTACCGCCTGGCACTGTGCTTGTTTTTGACGATCTGGGAACACAAGAAGGCGGCTCTTCTCGAAGGTGGCAGAAGAAAGAAGCGCATGATCTCGCCGACATCATGCAACTAAACCGCACGGACGGCATCATTACCATCGCCACATCACTCGAGCTCGAGCGCGGCGAGAAACGACTGCGGGCTGGTTTCGGACTGCTGGCGGATCCCGGAAATAAATTATCGGATGAAGATACTCGCGGGCACGGTCTGGCATCTCGGATCATACTGCGAAAAAAACGTACAGATGTGTTCGATGGCACTACCCGCTGGCAGTACTGGCGGTATGCGACAGGGGGGCGCATCGTTGCGATCGATATAAGCCATCCCCCCGCAGCACTGTGGAGGGACTACATCGCCATGCGCACGGAGTTCCTCCAGCGGGTGAAAAAAATGCATAAGGATGAAGAAGCCAAACAAACAACTACTAAAGGCATCAAGATAGCAGAAAAGGAGTACGTTGCTGCGCTTCACACCCGTTCTGCCGACATTGCGAAATACCGCGAAGTGTTGAAGTGGATGTATGACCAGGGAGCTGTCAGTAAAGACACGGCAATTCCGCATGAAGAAGTCCGCGCGAAGATTGCAGAAGTGTTTCTCATCGATCACCGCACCGGTGTTATGCGAGTCATCCAGAAATGGTACGGGGCGGAGTTTGCAAGGTACTGGAAGCAACCGCGCGGCGGAGCTAAAATATGGCTACTCGAACGCGGGATTAAGTTTGTGTTGCGAGAGCCGCTATGATGGACAGCGTATTTACTTTTTTGTGAATAGATTTTTATACGATGTCCTCCAAAACATCTCTAATGCTTGGTATAATCCATGATGACCGCGCCATCATCGAAGGCGGAATGTATCTCATCATCACTGTATTGTTAGCGATGGTCATCTATCTCGTTTTTTTACCGCTCTTGGCGGTGATTCCGGATCAACTTAAAGCGATCGATCCCGCAGCTACTGCCCGTTTCGCAACGCTGGGAGACCGTACCGACACAAGCATAACACTGTTCGCTCTTTTACCGATTATAAGCATAGCAATCGCAGCAATATACTTCATCATGCGTGCAATCAAAAAACAGGGGTACTCGGAATATGATCGATGATAACTCTGGAATTGCGTATGGCGTCTCTCTGGCTGTCGTCACGATAATCATTCTCGGCATCGCATGGATATCCATGGCTCCGGTTGTGGATGAGTTCCATGCTCTCGTTACCGATCTGCATGTGCATGATCCTGACATGTTCACTGATCAGCTCGTCACGAAAACAAATGACTGTACGAACATCTGGCACTATATCACGTTTCTGTTCGTTGCAGTTCCCTTCGTGTTTGCAATCGTAAGAGCAATCCGCAGGCAAGCATACAGCGATTAAGGAAGCATCATAATGACTCAAAAAGCAAAAGAAAGATTCGACAAGATACGGGTCGAAAGACTGATGCAATTACGTGATACTGATCATGACGGGATACCTGACGCGTTCGACTGTGATCCTTTCGACCCCACACGGGACGGCTTCTTTGGTGATGTGTTCCGGCGCGTTACAAGTGCAGCAAGAGCCGCCATACATAGGGCACCGATCCATCCATCGCAATCGCGTGCGGCGCAGAGACGTGCAGCAGTTAGGCGGGCGGTAACTCCATCTATAAGACGTGTCACTCGCACAGCGAGGTCAGTTATACACAGGGCACCGATACATCCCTCGTGGGAACGCGCAGCGAGGCGGAGAGAATCCGTACGTAGAGAAATCACGCGGGCAGCAAGACCGGTTACATCTCGGATACATGAAGTTAGAGAATATGTTGCGCTGCCAGCCACCGTACGCCGGGAACGTGTTGCGGAGGGCGCGAAGCAATTCCTTGCAACCCATCAGGCACAAACTCGGCGGATGTCTGATCTGTCGATGCGTATGCATACAGCAACATCGCGGGTGGCGCGTGTTATTCGAGGTTTTGAGCGCCCTGTTATGGAGCGTGTTTCTCATGTGGAAGAGAGCGCGGGCGTCCGGATACCCACTCCGGTGAAAGAGTTCGCAGCAGGGGTGGCGTTCGGCGCACCAGCTACGATGGTCGAGATGGCTGGCATGGTACCCGGGGGTGTGGAGACCCTCGCCAAACATCCGCGTGTGCTTCCGGCAGCAGCAGCATACGGAACGTACGAGATGGGGCGTGGAATGTGGAAAGGCATCACAGAACACCCCATCAGAACGGCAGGTGAATTTGTAGCCATGGGGGCAATAGCAAAAGGAGCACCTGAAACAATCGGGAAGATTCATGAAACCATACGGTTCAGGGGGAAAGAATATGTGCCAGTGGAATCGATTGCGGAGAGAGAATTGGTTGCTGGAAAAAAAGAGTTCCCTACACTATCTTCGAGTATACCCGCCGCGGAGAGACCTGAAGTTGCGTTGAAGATGTTTAGGGAATCTCCTTATAAACTACCACATGAAACACCCGGAGCGGCGGGGTGGCACGCCACATCCGCCAAATTCTCAAAAACAGCAGAAGCAGCGGTGGGCGCACGCCCGAAAACAGCACCTGGATTACATCTTGCGCCATCTGCATCATTGCATTTTTTAAGACTACCCAAAACAAGCTCGCAACTAACGTTCTTTGACATTCCCCCCCTCACACGGTCACATCCTGGATTACTCCGTGTGGGGGTTGAAGCATTCGAGCGGATGCCGCAACAAGTCCGCGAAGCCGGTGGAGCCGCACGAGTACGGTACATCTATGAACAAAAAGGCATCCCGAAAGCACATATCAGCCCTGCAATGGAAGCTGGAAAAACTGAAATCGAGTCGATTGTTGCACCAGGTACTCCATTGGCACGCAGACATTTCAGATATTATACTAAAGTTCAAGGTAAAAAGATACCTATCTATGAATACGAGGCTCTGCGCGGAGAGCGATTTCCCAAGCGGGGGCTCAATGTAGCAGAGGTTACACGAAAACACGAAAAGGCAATGGAAGAGTACTATTATCGGGATGCACAGCGACCGATCATACGACCATCCTCTTATGCGATCCCCTATCGCGGGGCTAATCATGCCACACACCTTACCAAACCTTATCTTGCCTCTCCTACACTTGAAAGAGAGCGTAATCGTATGCTATATGAGGCTGATTACGGGCAATCGGGAATACCTACACAAAGACACCATCCACTATCACCAGCGGAACGTAGATATCCATCTCCGCCGATCACATCGCGAGACCATACGGTATCTCCAATAGAGCGCAAGTACAAAACCCCATCAGTTCCAGCACGGAGCTACCAAGTACCGACACCCGCAACATATACTTACCCACTCCCTTCCGTTTCTACTACTCCGCCGATCACAACGCGGAGTTACCGGATTCCGGCACCGGTAGAGCCTGGATACAAACACCCTCCACCAACGGCTAAAGAAAGTAAGCGTCTACTCCGCAAACGCCGCAAACATAAGCCAGAGTACTGGCAAATCCGGAATCCGATCGCAAACCTACAGCAAATGATGTTCGGTCGGGTAGCGCAGAAACCACCGGTAGCAAACAAAAAAAAGAATAGATAATCTTAAATAACATCACAAACAGACACATATCAAGGGGTGACATAAATGGCAAAAAGATGGATGCAAAAAGTCGGATTGAAGCATGGCGCACTATCGCGGCAGCTGGGCATTCCCATCAGCGAGGACATTCCTATGAAACTGTTGAACGCGATCCGGACTGCGAAGATCGGAGATACTATTTCTAACCCAACGAAATCCGGAAAACGCACTTTCAAGGTTACACGTCTTCTCAAGAAGAGAGCCGTGCTTGCGATCACACTGAAGAAGACGCACCACAAGAGGTGAGTGGGATGGCTGCATATCGCATTCCAGATATCATCTGCTTCCGATGTCCTCTATATGGCAATGAAAAAGAATGCAAGAAAGCGATGATGCGTGCGAGCACCATCCAGACGAAAGGCGTCTGCGGTAAGATCGAGTACGACATCCGACAGCAGACCAACCTATATGGCGATGCACAGGCACGTACCAGACAGATCGTCGCGGAAGCGAAAAAGCGAAGGCGTGCAGCAAAACAGGGGGTGTTACAGTATGTATCAGTTTGAGATCATGGCACACAGGCGGTATATGGGATTCCATAGAGCGTCTGTGCTGCATCTTCTCATCTGGACGCTTGCAACATTGGTTGCAGCTGATGTGGTGGTGAGTTATGTTGGCATCACATGGTTTGACGTAACAGAATGGAATCCCCTCTATTATTTGATGGGATGGTGGGGCTTCGTGTTACTGAAGATCGTTGTGTCTGCGGGGGCACTGTGGATGATGTGGCGGCTGCGAGACACGTACACATCATGGGTTAGCGTGGGTGCGCTGTGTGGACTGTACTGGGCGGTACTGGTGAACAATCTGGCGGTGATGGAAATATGATGAAAAAAATATTATTAATAATTTTTTTAATATGTTCAATTCAATTGTCGTATGCAGCATCTTGTGATAATGTATATGCATCGAATGGATATGGTTCTTATGCATGTGCTGGTAGTGGACATGTTAATTGGTATATTTATGCTGATGCTGGTGAACCCATGTATGCTATTATGACTGCTCATTGTACTGGTGGAAGCATTAAATATATAGAACTAACTTTAGGTAGTGATGTAATATATACATCTCCAAGAATTAATGAAGGAAAAACTCACTCACATTTTACATCACTTATTGGGACTGGCTGTGGCAGAGAAATGCGATCATGGTATACATGGGGGTATGAACCATACGCTTGGATATTTTTTATTACAATATCTCCATACCAGTTTGAAACATATCATATTTTTGGAGATACTTGTGGGATGGAAGTTAAATTATATATTAAACTAGTAAATGGTTCATATAGCCTTATTGAAACTGAAGAAGACTCATCATATTCTTTTTCTATATGGAATAATTCAGAATATAAATTAGTATTTGATGATGGCTATGAATATGAGTTTATATGCACTGGTAGTGATATTGAATATGATTATGGATGTACCTATATATATGGCTATACATGTAACATTAACTGGGTAAAGCTCTGGAGAAACGATGCTGGGTCATGGACGTACGTAGATATGGAATCTCAACCAAATCATGGCCTCAATACTTATGCATTGCAGATCGACCCCGGATACGATTATAAAGTCAATTTCTCGGACGGGCATGAACACGAGTTTACTTGTAGCGGCAGTGACATCGAATATGATTGGGACAGGTGCGTGTGGGCATACCCACCTAGCCTGTGGCAACCGCCAGAGATAATCCCCTGGTATCTTGGATACGATAATAACATCGTGTTTATGCGAGACAGTCACGGTAATTTCATAGAGAATGCTCAAATAGCAGTTTACAACAAAAACACCGGTAATTACACGCAGAAATGGACAAACACCCCAGACCCTTACATATTACTCGCTGCGAACAACGATTCTAACGATGATGTGATCGTAATGTGTCGGACATTTGATGGTATATTCACGCTTGAAACTGTTGATCCTGCGTTCGGCACGGATGAGAACGTTACATGGACAAACTGGACGATTCCAATTATGTACAATCTTAAAATCCATCCAATTGATCAGTCGAATATGCCGTTGCATCATGTTTTTGTGAGCATGTATGAATATGCTCCGTTTGATCCGCTCGCATTCTTTGGTTATGACACATATTGGGGCTGTATCCCCGTTACAAACTGCTCTGGCTTCAGTAGATGCGACATCGTGGCTGAAAAAGAAGGGTATCGTGATTATAATGTAACTGGACTTAACTGGACTACAAAAAGCGCATTGATTAAAGACTACAAGCAGGATATTGTATTGGCAAGAGAATCATGAAAAAAACAATAGCGGCAGTCGGATTTGTATTCATCATACTTATGAGCATGGCTGCTGCAATCGAACCGGATACAAACATCCGACTTGATCCATATCCAGACCACATCAGTTTTTACAACAATTCGACTTATATCACCTGCAATTTCACGAATCAGGAATCCGCGAACGTCACGATCAAGTTTGAGCGGTACAACACAACCGACAACAGTACAGATGTAGTGCATGACTTCGGAGAGTTCGCAACCAACCAGACATCACAATTCAACATCACAAACAGTAATTTCAGCACTGTGGGGTGGTATCGGGCAGCGATGTACGACACCAGCAACGAGAAACTGTGCTGTTACTGGATCGCAGTGAGAGACAACACAAGCGCAAACTTCGAGGCGTTGCATGGGTCTGTCCGGTTCAAAGATGCTGACAGTGTACCCTCCGTATCGTTCATCGAGCCAAATAGCGGAAGGGCGGTCACATGGACTACAGACAGTATCAGTGAGTCGCATTCGGTCGAGCTCTGGGAGTTCGATGCATTGTGGTCATATAGCGCCGGAGGCACATACACGATCCTGGATATAATCAACACGAGCGCAAACGAGACCAACTGGGTACAGTCGTACAATTACACACTGGGGCGGTATTATGCCGCGGTTCTGCGAGCATACAACGGTGAAGTGCTGGACATTCACATCGTGAAAGCAGTGGTTCCGGTGTCGAATGTGGTGGAGGTCACCGCGAAGGATGCAGAAACGAATGAGTACATCATGAAGTTCACAGCAACCATGATGGATATCACAAAAGACAGCAGCGATGGAAAGGTGATATACACGAATGTGACGAACGGAGCGCACACGATCGTAGTTGAGGCGGATAACTACCAAACCAGTACCAGCACGATCTACATGGCGAACAGTTATGTCAACGAGACGGTGTACCTGCTTCGATACTCCCCATACACACCGCCGCATTATGTGAAATTCAAAGTCGTGTCTGTGTTCGGAGCACCGTACAAAAACATCGATGTGAATGTGAGTTATGTTGCAGCGAGCGGAGATAACTCAAGTATGTCCGGCACAACTGGCACAGAGGGATCGGTCACGTTCCTGATGGTGCCGAGCACCCAGTACACAATCACCTTTTCCAATGCAACGCAGGGCATCAGCAAAACGGTCACAATATACCCAAAAGATACCGAGTATTATATCTACATAGACTCCCACTCATGGACGCCACCAGAGAACCAGACGATCCGAGATACGATCAACTGGGGCTGGACGTCTGATCGTATCAACACAACGTACGGATGGATCAACTTCACGTACACGGATTCTGCCAACGAGACCACTGCAATCCGGTACTGGATCAACAATAGTACCGATGCGAACCTGTACAGTTTCAACACGACATTCCCGACATCGTGGTCGGTGAACCAGATCGTTCCGGCAAACAACACCACGTACATCGTACATTTCTCCGCGGAGCATCCCAGATTCGAGTCCCTGGTGGGAAGTGTGCGACACACGATCTCATTTCATGGCTTGCGGATATCGTTTGGTTGGGGCGAGCAGTGGATGTACGACACGGTTGCGGTGTGCGCAATAATCTTCATAGGGCTGCTATTTAGTGCCACAAGCGTGAATGTCGGGGCGGTGATGTGCGCATTGTCCGGATGGATGTTCATGTGGATGGGGTGGTTATCCGATAGTACAGTGAATTATGGGATGATGGTACTCGCTACAATCGTTGCGGTGGGCTTCGCAATGAGAAAAGGAGAGGTGCTAAAAGCATGACTAAACTCGAAGATCGGATAAGAAGAATATCGAAAGCGCTGTGGAAGGGCATAAAACAATTCGGCAGCGCTATGATGGAAGCGTCACGGAGATATCACGAGGCGCAAGCAAACCAACCAGAGCAGATGGATTCTGCACTGAAGAGCTTTGCGGAACAGAAACGGAAGAAACTCGATGGTTTTGACCGGAGGTCAATATGAGTAAAGCTAAATCTGCGAAAAATCGTTTGAAAGCGATAAAAAAGAAGGCGGACAAGATACGAAAAAGCGCACGTGCACGAAAGATTGCTAAACGGGCAAAACGGACTGCCATAGGTGCGGTTGAACGTGCGATGATTGCGGCAGAACGATACCACGAGATGTCGACCCGTGTCCCAGAACCGCCGAAGAAAACGAAAAGAAAACGGGGTTCGAGATGATATCAGCAACTACTGATCCGCGGAAATGGAAGCCTGGGGAGACGATGGTTTGGCGAGCTATGGAAGCTGCGTCAGATTATGAGCTTGAAGCGGCGAAACAATACAGTGCTGAACTCGATCGGTTGATAGGGGTTGCAGATACATTACTTGGGAGGAAAACAAAGAAAGCAGAACAACATCTCTCGATCGAGGCAAGGATGGCTCTTCACAGGATACGCGGTGAGAACGTGCGGATGGCACCACTCGCATGGACAACCGGTTTAGGAGAGCTGCTCCAGAAAAGACTGGTCGTTAAGAAGGGAAAGGGATGGAAGGAAGTGGCGGTGAAGAGATCACCACAAAAGAAAAGACCTAAAAAACACAGCAAAGGAAAAGAAAGTGATACACAATGCGATTATTTGACATTGCGATGATGCTAGCCATCTTTGGAGCGGTTCTTGGCGTGATGGACGGGTCAGGCTGGTTTCCAGGTGGCGAGATTCCTATCAATCAAACAGGACTTACCGAATCTGAAATCGGGCAGATGCGATCAGTGGGGGGGTCCGACACAGGCGACCCAGGGGGTGTGGTTGCATCCGCATGGGCTGGGTGGAACATCGTCTTGATCATGATTACAGCGATGTATAGGGTACTCTGGGTATGGGATGTGATTGTGGATGTGTTCTCTGCCGGATTGCCTGCGGGGAGCGCTAATTGGGTTGCAGTGCGCAGTGTGGCTGGCATAATCCAGATCGGCATCTGGATGATATACGGAGTAGGGATACTACAGCTGATCAGGAAAACACCGATAACATACATGCAATGACTCCAAAAACAGTTTTAAAATGGCTCGCAGCAGTATCCATCAGCGCACTTATGAGCGGAGTTGCAGTTGCAACGAACTATACACAATACTTCGACACTCTGTACAACGAGACGACCGGATGGGGTATGTTACGGGCTATCACAAACACTTACGAGGCGATGGTCGGTACGGCGGTGTTTTGGGTGTTAGTAGTGACGATGCCGTTTTTCAGCATGTGGATAAAACAGCAATCAGTTGCGATTGCGGCTGTTGTTGCGCTGATAAGTGGTGGGCTACTGATGACGCTGATACCTCCAGAGTTCGACATGCCAATCAAGATGCTGCTTGCGATCGGAGTCGCAGGGTTATTGTGGCATATATTTATGAGGAGAAATTAAAAATGAAAATAAGCATAACAGTGTACGATGAGCGATATAAGAAGATATTCAGCGTGAATAAGGCTGACTTGCAGAAGGGAATGCATCATTTAAGCAGTTTTGTGAACGCGAAGCTTGGAATTCCGCTAAAAGTGGTAGATATAAACAAGAACGTTAATAAATGTCGCGTTTGTGGGAGAACTATCAAAAAAGGGGATGGGATGATATATGAGGGGATGAAGATTCACCAAGCATGTTTGGTTACAGCGAGACAACGGTTGCCATGACTAACGAAACCTTTAAGTGGTTGTAAAACAACTATTATATTGCAGTAAGATAACTGCGATACAAGGAGGAATTAGACATGAACAGAACCGTAGATATTAATTACAACTATTGGCGCCCGCTTATTGTCGTAGTTGCGATAGTTGCAGCAATGGTGTGTGGGATAGTTGCAGATAGCGCACTGAACTACCCTCTGGGGAAGTACGTGACAACTACTGATGAATATAACCAAACCTTTGGGGATTCGTTCAGTGGGTATATAGTATCAAAGAACCCAAACATATTCACAGCAGAAGTCACAGTGCGGAATGACGCGGGAGAGGAAAGAACATTGTACGTTCGATGGTTGAACGTGTGGGGGAACAGATGACTATGACATTCAAAACGATAATCGACTCAGATGAAGCGCCGATAACCCGAAAGGTGGGAGATGCCTCGTCATCTGGGCGGGTATACGTACCGAAGTCATGGGTTGGGCGAGAGGTGGCGGTGATACTTAAAGATAAGGAGGATGTGGTATGAACATTGATATTCGACAAGCAGCAGCTCTTGTGTTGCTTGGCATCGCGATCGGTTGTGCCATGTCCCATGTTTATTTCTCTGCGTTCTTGTCTGACCGTGCAGATGACGGGATGTCGATCGCGATGGGAGGGCACTTATACAAGGTTGAAGAAGTATCGCAATCACCAGTGAATACAACCACCAACTTGACCGCACTTCAGGTACCACCCACTCCCGTGAACAGCAGAGGTATAGGAATATGATATACGATTTAAGTTATGCCGAAATCATGAGTCTTGCATTTGCCTTTATTGGGGCAAATCGAATAGTTGACAAACTATTGTCAATAAAACATGACAACGATATCATGATAGGATTAACAAATATCATTGCGGCGATTGTGATATGGTATGTCTTCGTAAGGTGACCTCCGACACAGAATCGATCTCGCCCTGTGACAATTGTGTGATCGCTCCGTGCTCATACATAGTCATGTTGCATTGCGAGCGGCTCAAAGAGTGGTGTGTCGAAACCAGCCTCTCCGACGAGAGCGGTTAACTCTTTTTTGTTTTTAAGTTATAATTAAAAAACGTGGTAGACATGCCTATCACCACAAGGTATATATACGATTAATGTAAGAAGTATATACTATCAGTATATGTATGCTGATAAGAGGTGAAAGACACATGAGCAGAATAGAAATCGACAACGTGGAAGACGTGATCGAAAAAACCGTGAACCGATTCGGAACGATATCTGGATTGTCGCGGTATATCGGATGCAGAGCAAAAGTTGTGATCCTACAACAGGATCAAGAGGAAACAGCATGAGACCAGACATCGAGCACATGAGCGATGAGGAGTTACAAGCGCTGTCCCTCGACATTATCTGGGGCGAGGATGCGCGGTTCGAGTTGTGGATACGAGATATGGAACGGAATCGGAGGCGGAAGTAATGACCGCAACATCATTGGGCGACTTATCTGCGCAGATAAGACTCTTGTTGACAAACAGAGGCATCTCGTCTATAGAAGCAATTGGCGTATTGGAGAGTGTAAAATTCTCCTTACTCGCTGACGCGTGGGATATCGCCAACGAAAACGCACAGAAAGAGGATTGAATCATGACACAAGAAAACACAAACATCATGAAAAAGGAAGATACCGCGGTTCAGCCAGGATTCCTGGATGCCGCTGTATCGATCGATGAGGCAGTCCACGCTTTCGAGCTCTATGAAAAAGCGAAGGCGAGGCTACTGACAAATGCCGATGTGTTGTACATCGGGGCAAATGGACTGCCGACGGAGAAAACATCACCTAGCGCCACGCCATACATCAAGAAGTCGGGATGGCGCAAGATGGCACGATTCTTCGGACTGTCCGTGAATGTACTGCATCGAGAAAAAATCTGGGTGGAGGATGCAAAAGGAGCGTACTACATCTGGACATATCTCGTCACCGTGTCGCATCCGTGCGGCGCATCGGTGACATCGGAAGGAGTCTGTACATCACGGGATAAGTTCTTCACGAAGGGTGGCAAGGTTATGGCGGATGAGGCGAACATCATGCTCAAGGCACAGACCGTAGCCATCAACCGCGGCATCAGTGATCTTCTCGGATCAGGTGATGTGTCGGCAGAGGAGATCGAGACAAGCATGGAAGGCGGGGCAGATGATGCCCCTGCGCCTCCACAAAACACGAAACCGCCTGCGAAGGGGGAATCATCTCCAACCGCCGACAACATCCACGAGCTTCCGGAAGGAAAGGCGTTGGTTGGAACACAGGTGCCGACGAAAGACGATCCTGCGTGGGATGAACTGGGGCTCAACGAATACGAAGTTGAGACGATGGACAAGAGCGGTACGCACTACAGAGTGAACCAATACAACGTATGGTGCACGCCGGACGGCGAATACGTCTACAGCGACGCATCGTGCTTCCTGAAGCCGATATGCGCTCCGGTGATGATCGTGGCGCTGATCAAAGAATTCGGGAGCGAGCTCGTGAAAACGAAGTATCCGAAGATTAAGGTGGTGGCGTGATGGAAGAAGCACAACTACAATACGAGAAACGGGACAGCGTCACCCTAAAACGCAATGCGAAGGGTGAGTATGCGTGGGATGTGAAACTGTACTGGGATCGTAACGATGCAGATGCGTTATCTGTTGTTGATGAACTGCAACACATCGATGAGATGTTGAGAGAGAGGTTTCTGTAGCCTCTCTCCAATTTATTTGTAGGAGGATATATGGAAATAGGAACAATAACCGAAAAAACCGTTCACAGGATATGTGGACTCAAAGCTGTAATATACGTCAATGCTGGGAGCTCAATCGTGATAGAGATTCCTTATCCCTTTGAAGCAAACCCAACAGAATACTGTGAAGATCTAAACACAACACTCGAAGACAGAGAAGAGTTGTTTGTATGATCGAGGTGCTCAAATGAAATTAGCAGAACGTATCCGGTTTAGAATCGCAGACTACATAGATGATACCCATCCTGAAGCCTGCTGGGCAAACCTCGCTATGTGGGCGATGGGGTATCGATCTTTCAAAGAGACATTCTGGCATGGCGAATGGAAAGACCAGTCCTGCACGGAAGAGGATGGATCGTATTGTGGCAAATGTATCAAAACCGGAAGGTTGTCGTGGTGAGATCAGTCAAAAGAGGTGAGAGAAATGAATAAAAGAGGATATTTCGTACATAATAGCGACGAATGGTGGGGTTTTGCAGTCGTGGCGACGTCTGCAAAGGAAGCGAAGAAGATTATGCATGATTCTGGCGAACTGTCTATCGGTGATTGGATCGATATAAGGGTTCGTTGGATGCGTGATGCGAAAGTGGACGATCTGCCGATCGGGGTTGTCACAGATGACAGAGACGCGCTGATCAGGGGATTGTATGGCGGTATCACGGATTACCCATGTGATGAATGCGGGAAAGAACGGAATGTGATTTGCTGCTATGGGCGTGTGTTGTGTTCATGTTGCGCCGAGAAGGAATATCGAATACACGATATGGAGTCGAACCTTTGAGGGTATCGCGGAAGCCATGGCGGAGCAATGGAGCGACAATATTGATTCAGAGTGATACTAGAGTGATGCTGGCGGCTCTAACTCCAGCACTCTCCAATACTTTTTTCTGACTGCCTCGCGGATCAACCTGCCGTACATTCGTGCCGCCAGTGTCGCGTTGTCGCAGAACAGGACGGACACATCCATCATGAACAGATCGGCGAGTGTGGTCATTTTTTTCTCGTTCACTGAGTCATTTTTTTTCGTGGCAAACCTGCGCTTGTAGTCGAACTTCCCGCCGCTGAATTCTGGCTGATGCAACAAGAAGTCCGAGAGTGTGCCCTCCACGATCACGACCATCTGGTCGAATCGCGGATCTGCGTGGAATCGTTCGATCTCGCGGTAGAATCTGGCTCGGTTCTCCTCCACGATGAGCGTACCGTAGGCGTCCTGTATGGACTTTCGTTCGCACAGTACAGGAACATACCTGTCACCATCCGAAGTCCTCACCACGCCTGCATAATCACCGGTCTGCGCAAATCCTGAGTCCGTCTTGGGTGGCATCGGTTCGGTTTGGTAGCCGATCATCTCCGATGTCCAGGGTGTCTGCTCGTTCTGCGCAACCTGCACCACGATATCAACGCGGCGCATCCAGCCGCGGACTTGTGTGTCGATCTTCTTGAGGATCGCTTCAGAGTCCGGACATTCGATGCGCTGCTGATGCAGCTCGGTAATCGCAGCGGCATAATCGGATTCAGTCTTTCGTTTTGCCATTTTAATCAGAGCCGCCATTCTCGAAGTATGTTGTGAGTGGCGGTATGTCTGCCATACACCGTTTCCGGATCAGCTGCTCATATTCGGGATTCAACTCGAACCCAATGGCATTCCGGTTTAGTTTGCGGCAAACTTCCAGCACAGTGCCAGAACCACAGAACGGATCGAGCACAGTGCCAGCGACCCATCCTGCGTCACAATTGCATGACGTCCATCCGATAGTATGATATTCTGCGTTTGTTTTTTTGTCATAACGCATCCCACGCTTGCCATCATCTATATGGTTATTCACCCCACGACCCAGATATTTAGCGTATTCTTTATTTGGTTCAGTGATGCGCTCCCTTGCCATCCCGCATACAGGACATATCTCCGCGGGGCACGCTGCTTTTATCAAGGGTTCTATCAGAGATGGGGGAAATGTAGCGAAGTGACTCCCTTTGTACGGGTGGGTAGGAATCTTCATGACATCTCCGCGCTCATCTGCAAACGTATCCCATATATCATGGCAGTAATTCATCCACTCTACTTGAGTCATCTCAACCACATCACCCGGGTTCTTTCCGAGCGGATGCGGGGTTGTTGAGTTCACGTCACCCGGAAAAGCGTTTTTGCCACCATTGCCACGTTTCCTATCAGCCGCGGTATGTGGAACTCGTACCGCAGCCAGATCGAACCAATATCGACTGTTTTTTGTGAGCATGTACACGGGCTCATACTTGTTTGAGAATCGATCCGTCACACTTGACGGCATCCCATTCGGCTTGTGCCAAATAATGCGGTTGCGCAGTATCCAACCCTGCTCATCAATCATTCGGAGGATAAGACGCTCATTCTGGAGCATCATAGACTTTGCTGGCATCCTTGCGCTTGGAGGATACGTATCTGTTGGATTTCCATGCCGCTCAAAACTGTCAGTGAATTTGTCCCTCTGCCCGCCTTCTCGGGCGCCGTAGTTCTGCCAACTTCCACCATAACTATCTCCATGATTCCAAAACATCACACCGCTTGGCTTCAGTACCCGCATACATTCAGCCGTGACATCCAGCAGCCGGGCATGATACTCTTCTAATGTCGGTTCAAGTCCTATCTGCCCATCGACTCCATAATCACGCAAGCCCCAGTAAGGTGGACTTGTGATAATCATGTCGACATACTCATCATCGAGTTCCTGCATCAACTCGATACAATCACCGATCTTCCATGTTTGTGTTGAAACGGGCATTGATTAACCTCCGGCACCTCATTTTTCTAGCAGATATCGATTATGTGTGATCTGCTCTTCCCATGTCACGATCGCCCCTACATCGTTTGATGAACGCTATCAGCTCTCGCGCGTCTTCGTCGCACTCCGGTTCAAAACACACCGCGGCAGTTCGGACGGTTTCGAGTTTATCATTGTCAGATACACCAGTTATGAGAGAGAGCCCCTCGCCTGTGGTGATTCTCATGAGTCTCGCTCCTCTCCTGCCTTGAACAGAAGATACCGTATCACTCCATCCATCGATGTCTGCTCATCACGCTCCTGGATTTCCAGGAGCTTTTGCTTCGTTTTCGGACGTACACTTATTTGTACCATGTTGGATGATTGGTTCTCATCACACTTATAGGTTACTGCCACAACATTTATATAGGAGTGCTGCCAAACATACACTTGCAGCAGGATGGCTGTACATTGTTCGGCGCAGGTTACACCCACCCACACACCTACCGTTCTCCTCTTTGAGACTCCCCTCCTGCGCCGGGCAACATAGAGGTCGCCGCGGTCACATTGCCTCATGATCGCGGCGTCTGCCACACTCCCGTTGGGCTTTGGACCCTGTGACGGCGGTTCAAATCCGCCCGGGAGTATCATGGAGGAGAAAACCATGTTGAAGAAAACGTTCAGTGAAGATATCGAAGTGAGAATACGGAGTCTTGAGAATGCGATCGACACAGATCCCCCGCATAGAGAGTATCTCGAAGGACAGTTATCGGCGTATCGATATGTGATCGCTATGATGGCAGAAATCGAGGAAGATTGAATCATGTCGTCAATTGAAATCGGGAAGAAGTACAGGAATGTACACACGGGATATATTTGTAGAGTGCGAAAAAAAATTTTTTTCAATATTCAATATGTCTATGAAGGAAATCCTGAGCTCTATTATTGCCACTATAAACGGTTTCGGAAGAACTGGATTGAAATACATGACGAAAACGAGGAGGATTGATTGAATGACCATGTACACAGAATCACACAGTTGGAACACGGACGGATGGATTGGATGGGATCTGGCACAGATGCCATAGGAGGGCGTTGAATCATGAGCAAAGAACATCTATCTCTTCCGTTCGCAGGTGAATTTTCGCTGGGGTATCCATGGTATTGCCCTGTATGTGGGAACGATCTGCGGAGCGAACGGAGCGCAAGGACAAACTGGCAAACATGGTACTTCACCAGAGATGGGCGGCGTCATTACAAAACCAGATGCAATTTGAAGGCGGTGGACTGATGTCTTCAACACCAATCACGGTTGCTCTGTTTCGATGTAACAATTGCCACGCGGTGCACGCGGTTGTTGTAGATTCACACCGGAAAGACGGGCGGGTTCTCCGTCCATCGTTCGATTGCGCGTGCGGTGGATGCACCTGGACTCGAATCAAGGAAGTGATCTGATGACTAAAACTATCATTGATGTCATTGTTGAACAACTTGAGCAAACAAAAACAGAACGATATCCACAACACGACAAAAACCTACGTCAGGGAATATTCTGCGAACGATGCGGACTGATTATGTATGCGGATCGTTATCACGCAGATCCGATAATGCGTCAAGGGTGTCTTGATTGTGGTGGCGATTTAATTTGGATCAGACCAGACCAGCAGCCAGAAGGAGATGGGTTCTAACATGCCAGCACTAAGCTTTCAAGGGATGTGGCTCGATGCTCTGCTATCAGGACGCAAGAGGCAGACCACGCGGGCAAATGATCGAATCGAGGTCGGCAATATTTGTAGCATTTATAATCAACAGCGCAAGCGGATTATTGAGAAGCCGATTCGACAACTTACACCGATGGGAGTAAGAGTGGTTCAATCTAAGCTATGCAGCGATCCATACCCAATTTATCCAGATCCGCCGGAAATGGTGTCGAATGATTTGATGTTTCAACATGTGTATTACGCGCATTTCCTCGGTAAAGTGAAGATCACGGAGGTTTATGACATCTGTCCCATCGAGATGTCTAACCGTGAGCTGGAAGCATGGGCGAAGGCAGACGGGTTCGAGGACTCGGCTAATTTGGGATTCACCCCTCTCGAACTCGCAGACACATGGTTCAGGTCTCGTTACGGAGATGACTGGATGGATCGTACGTGGTACGTGATCCGATGGGATGAATGGTTGGAGAGGTATTTTGAGCCAGATGACAAGATCAGAGGATAAAACAATGGACACATCGGATGAATTAATGCAATTTTTTTACACAGCATACACTCATGTGATTGAAGCGGGATATGAACATGAGATTACGTGGTGTGACGAAACAGAATTTAAAGATGTTACAATCAACGATTTTTTTAGAGAGTATGTTTGGGTAGTGCTTAATTCTGGAATGCGAGAACAAGCAGCGAGAACAGTATTCGTGAGATATATGGAAACAATGGATACAAACATGATACGTCATGCAGGTAAAAGGAAGGCAATTGAACACGTTCTCAAACACTGTGAGATGTATTACGATCAATTGTTAAATGCAGATAATAAGGTAGAATGGTTTGTTACGCTGCCATGGATCGGGCATGTTACCAAACATCATTTAGCCCGGAACCTCGGCATTGATACCGTAAAACCTGATCGGCATCTCGTTAGATTAGCGGGACGGTTTGGATATAAAACGCCGATGGAAATGTGCAGAGCAATACAAAAAAAGACATCTATGCGTATCGGAGTAATCGATATAATATTATGGCGTTATTGCAATCTTCGTCCAAGTGGGCAACAATCACTTTTTGAGGATTATTATGTTAGACATGGAATTTAGAGATGGGCTGCAGAAAGTATTGGAAGAGAATCCAACCAATGATGCGGCAGTAATTCAGTATGTGCTTGAGCATGCGTGGGAACAGTACCCGCGACCGTTTTTTATCTGGCTCGATCGGAAGATCAGAGATTATGATCAGTTCAAGTGAATATAAATGAAACAAACAAAGATTGGAATATGCGGAGTACATGGCAGTGGCAAAACCGCGAAAGTACATGAAGTGAAAGACCATTGCATGATGGTAGGTTCGCATGATAGATAGTAAACGAGGTATGAAAATATGAAAGAAGGAGAGAGGTTTTTTTTGTTTGACAGGTGGTATACTTACCACAAATCTGAAGAACTGGACTCGTTGAAAGTGGGCAACAAAACTATCAAAAAAGGCGACACTGTAACGGTGACTTTATCAGAAAAAACAGTGGTCGGTGAGGTGGAAAAAGTCTTTAAGTTGCAGGTAGAGCGTGACAGAATCGCATATCTAGTAAGAGTATGCACTTCTGCTACCAGTTATATAGATATATCTATTGATCGAATAGAATACAGAAATTGGGGTAAGAAGGGATTTTATGAAATCGAATAATGAATTTATAGAGTTGCGATTGCGTATAGAGCGATACGAGGGGGATTTTGGATATCGTACGCGTTTACAGACTACAATAGAAAATCGGAGTGAAACTCTGTCAGAAGAGTTTCTCGATGATATATACGAATGGTATGGTATTGAGTTATCAGATTCGGAATCGAACCAATGAAACAGATAAAAATCGGTGTGTATGGAGTGCACGGCGTCGGCAAAACGACAAAAACACACGAACTGAAAGATCAGTACATCGATGTCGGCAGCACGGTGTACGTAGTTGAGGAGATCGCCAGATCGTGTCCTCTCCGTCTCGGTACGATCCCTTGTCAGGAGTGGATATGGGAACATCAGATGGCAGCCGAAAAACACGCCATGAGCCTCGATGTGGACGTGGTGATCTGTGATCGAACCGTGATGGACAATCTCATGTACTATCTTGATATCGCTGTCGCGTCGATCGAAGAGACGGAAGATTGTGATCAAATCCTGTGCAGATGGAAAGATTTGTACAGTGAGGCAATCCGATGGATGCCCACGTACGACAGAGTGATCCGGATGCCGTTGAACCTCGAGTGGCTCCAGGCAGATGATCCGATCCGACCGAAGGATGAAGAGTACGCGCGATGGATCGATCTGCTTTTTGATATTTATGTACAGGAGTATGTTACGGGGTAACCTGCGCAATCATTTCACCAAAAATCTGAGATCGTTTTTTGTTTAGATACCTTATGGGGTTCGCCTTGCTCTATAGAGGCGGTGTTTTCGCGTTCTTTGCGCAATGATTCGACAATTGCGCGGCATCGCTCGTTGTTCTTTTCACTAACTCGTTTAGCGCGTCGGAATGCGTTCATCACTGCCTTGCTGTAACTTGGTTGCGTAGGGGGTGTGTCCAGCGTGTCCTCTACAGCGATTGTGCGCTCTATGTCAGCATCGCTGACAACTGTCTCGAGAACTGTCCCGCCGACAAGACCGGCAGGCACTACATGTGTGTGTGGAAGAGATTGATCACACATCGTGACCCCTCCCGACGGATACGATCAATCTCGTAGACATGAAACCGTACCTCACACATATCCGGTTTGTGTGCGGATGATGTACGCGTAGTGGGTGATTCCGTTCTAAACAACGTAAACATTCTTTTGTATTCATCCTAGATCAGCTCCAGTTAGTCGGTAGCCTCCCTCTGCCCTCTCGAGGTAGTTGTAATCGAGAAGGTGTTTCGAGAGGTGTTTTTCTTGTGTGTTGAAGTTCCATCGCCGCACCACATCGAGTAGTATAGAATCTGGGATGATGGAGAGTATACCATGTTCATCAAACCCCATGTTTCGCAACTTGGTGCAAATCGCTGCGCAGTTCGTTTTTATGTCCATTCTAATCACCCCGCCACCTCCATGTAATTTACATGGAAAAATGCGCTGCCGATCTTAGCGAATTTCTTCCAATTTCCACACTCAATGTTCATGCAGACAGCCAATCGTTTGTCCTGGCTGATCTGCGCTTCTTTGCCGCACTTACAGCAGATTATTGTCGTCATTGATCTCACCTCGGAAAATATTAGGCGGATTGCTCCGCCTTGTGTTACTGTGCGTCATTCGTTCTGTTAGTCTCCTGTGATTCAATTTTTCTTATCTCATTATTGAATTCTTTAATTTCTTGATCCATAGTTGAAATAATACGAAATGCTTTTTCCATTTCCGCTTTAAGTCTGTGAACTCGGTTTATCTCTTCTCGCTTAATCCGTTCACAGATTTTTATTTCGTCTCGAATCTGTGGGATATTCATCCCACCATCAATTCTTGCTGTTTCAATATTCATTATCTTACCTCTGAAATTAATCGGCGGATTGCTCCGCCGAGCAGATGGTCACAGGGTGCTTGATTATCATCGATACTTCGTCAGCGTCATTAACGACATCGTTGAAGTCTGTGTATATGTGATCAACTGCGATCTGTGCAGGAAGAACGTTTTTCTTGCAGTTTTCGCAAGGATCTGCCGCCAAAACGACCACTGTTCCGACTGCATCACAATCTGGATTCTGACAGAGCAGTGAGCTGCAATCAACACACTCCTCCGCCTCGTGTCCACATACTTTGCATCTCATTTTTCTCACCTCTTGAAAAATTCAGGCGGATTGCTCCGCCAGATCAATTCTCTTTTGAACCCAATCTCTCGAGTGGTTCATTGTCTCGGCTACCTCGTTGATCGTGTACCCTTCCTCCATCAACGATTTGATGTGCTCTGCATCGATCATGCATTCGCAGAACTGATCAGGGTTGTTGATAGCCTCGAACGCTTGCTGATTCGGGTCCGTGTATGCGACCACTTTGCCACATATTTCGCATATTGTTCTTATGGTCATTTCTCTCACCTCTGAAAAGTGTAGACGGGTGATCCCGCCTACGCTGTCTCCTCGATCGCGATCTGTTGTATCTCGATGTCATCACCGAGCATCCGCCGCAATCCGTCCTGCACCCATTCGGCATCTGCGCCGTCTGGCAGGTTCTTGATGACCAAGATGCGTGCCATTATCGTACCTCCTGTGCGAGGAATTCTCTCCATAATGTGGAGTCGCTGATGATCTCATCCATCACCTCGCCCTGGTACCACTCTCGTCCGGGGCGATGTTCTTTGAGCCACAACTGGAACATGACGAACTTAGCTTTGCTCGATGCCAAGATCGAGATTGTCATAATGCGCCGATCAGCTGCGCAGCGGTAGTTGATGTATTTCTCGGAACTCATTTATCTCACCTCGAAAAATATCAGGCGGATTGCCCCGCCTCTTTGATTGCTGCCTCACAGAGTTTCTGAAATTCCGTTACTGGAATCCAGATATGCGCTCCTTCAATGATCTCAAGCCCCTTGTGCGATCTGATCTGGACTGAAATATAGCTATCCTCTGCTGCCCTCCCGATTGAGATTGCGGTAGTGATGCCATTTGCTTGTTTTGTGTACGTTGCCATGTTGTTTCATCTCCTGCGCATATTGCGCAATGTAATCTATGTGCGCAACGTATATATACGTTTCGATGTGGCTACTGCTATCGGTTTCATTCACATAGTCTATATGAATATCAGAAAGACGGTACGAGATGCTTTGTTTTCCGATGCGCAGCATTATTAATAGTCGAGTGATTTATAAGTATATATGATCTTATCTGCACCACCTTTTTTTCGTGGCTATCCTGCGCACGTTAGAAGCAACACTCTTCTCCGACCGATGTGGGAATATCTTCCGGTATTGATCCGACAGAGTTAGCCCCGTCAATCCAGAATTCCGGAGGATCGCATAGTAGCGAGCTTCCATGTCCGACACCGGGGGACCTGTGTGTGCATCGCTGATATAGATTCTTTTTTCGAGTTCTGAATACGGTGCAGTGAGTTCGTATACATACAGTTTCCCTGATATATGTCGCATGCGCACCACTCCCGCATCTCGCAACCTTCGCAACATGAGTGCCGCAGTCGCATACGATACCCCAATCGCATTTGCAACATCCTTACAAGAGAGATGCCCACCCGAAAGTGCAAGCAGAAAACCATGCTGTCTGCTGGTGATCCGAATAGTGTCTTCTGATATTGCGTCTCGCATCCGCTCTTTTGTTTTTTCATCAGGAGTGCAGTATCTTTTTCGTCCGATTGGTGCTCTTTCGATGGCAAATCTTTTTCGGACGCGGGTGAACGCTTTTGCCCATATCACCCCACTAAAACCGAGATCGTTGAGCGACATTGTAGGATGTTTGTGATCACATATCGCTTGCATTATGATGCGATCTCTTTCAACGAGACTATCTGGATCTGGAGGCGGCAGGCATTCGCCGGACATTCTTTTCGAACCTGGAGGATGCCCTGTTGTGGTGCTCAATCGATATACCCCCCATACCATCGTATCGCTGCTGACGGATTCTCTTTGAGCAGATTCC
>Ga0190359_1000301_pt1 | contig 34210 bp, 52 predicted proteins | sample 48721823_MG_FD_161269 | JGI IMG/M metagenome (GOLD analysis project Ga0190359, IMG submission 161269) | Hydrothermal vent microbial mat bacterial communities from Southern Trench, Guaymas Basin, Mexico - 4872-18-2-3_MG | ecosystem: Environmental > Aquatic > Marine > Hydrothermal vents >... | reverse complement strand
TCATCAACAAGTGGCTTTTGATTAGTCATAACACACCTCCTTCCAGGACCTACCTTCGGTCCTCCCTTTGGTCTTTTTGTTAATATTCAACATAAACCTCGTATCCTTCATCATTGAGTTTTTCAATTTCCTTCAAAAACGCTTTAAGACTTGGAGAATTCTTATACATGCCCTTGATTGATATGATGTAAACATTGCACATGCAGTTATTCCTGATAATCTCTATTATCCTTCTCCATTCTTCTGGTCTCTTTTTCCTTAAAGAAAACCTATGTGTCCCCATAGCAATTCCATTCCTATGTGTTCCCATAGCAATCCCATTATACACAAAAAATTCATTTTGTCAAGCCCTTTTATCGGTTTTTAATCGTTTTTTATGGATTTTTATGGTTTTTATATACCCGTTTCCCAGTAATGTCTGTTTTTATTAGGTTTTTATGGTTTTTATGGGAATATTGAACACTATAAACCGCATTCTGAAAACCGTATCAAAAAATCAATGGTTTTTATGGTTTTTATATTTTTACTATCTGGTCAAGAACTTATGTGAGTAAAAATTCTTATGATTTTAACAATAAAAAATACAAGATTTTTAACTCACATAAGCATAAGACTTTTAAGTAAGATTTTAATATTATTTATATTATTACCCTAACTGGCTAATAGTAGTTGGTTTTATATATAGGTTTTGGTTTTATATATAAGGCCTGGTTTTATATAATAGGCCTTATAAAGGCCTATAATAAGGCCTTAATAACAAGAACCAACCAAAGGGGTAAAACCCCTTATGGTTGGTCTTTTGGGGTTTGTATGTGGGGCCATTATTATACATAAAAACCTCCATAAGTCAAGTAAAAAAATCCGTTATATAATATAAAATAAAAAAAAGTCATAAAATACACTTGACAATTGTGATTTTTTTATATATAATCTGATTGCTATGGAAGCAAAACCTTTTGTTCCTGATTATAACGAGCTGATACCAGGAATGAGAAACTTCCGCTGGGGAGAGGTTTTGCGTTCTAATGAGACTGCAGAGCGTCTTGGTCTTGATGTTTATTATGCCACAATCTACGAATATCAAGTTCCCCTGATACTGGAAGCAACTTTTAGAGTTCAGATGATTAGGGATTACTTCAAAGTTCCCATTTTTATCAGAAGTGGCGTCAGAGACAAAAACATATATGACACACTTATAGCCAATGGTCATGCAGTCTCAAGATACAGGATAGTCTATGATGTTGATGGTAAGTTTAAGATTAAAGGCACAGACCATTCATACATGAACCCAGAAGTAAATCCAGTTGGTGTTGGTGCAATAGACTTCCAGGTTGAGAATAGAAACTTGCTTGTTGATATGTATTCCTATGTCAAGGATAAAATGAGGCACCTTGTTGGTCAATGTATTCTGTATCGTAAGTATAAAGAGCCCTGGTTCATACACATATCAATACCAAAGTGGTTTGTGTTCTCCAATGTGTTTATATCGTCAGTTATAGGCGACCACATATACTCAAACTCATACAGGTTTTTCATAAAAGACTTTCCAAAAAAGGGGGATAGCCTATGAACGGTAAATTAACTGTAAACAATGTGTCTCAATGGATTTTAGGTATAATGAACATCATAGTGATTGCACTTCTTGGTGTTATGTTAAACCTGCCGATGAAAAACATGGAGCGAATTAAGGTGGTATCAAAAAATGTGTCAGCACTTGAAGAGCGTATTGGAGTTCTTAATGAAAGGCAAGCATCGCTTGATAAGCAGTTAACGAGAATAGAAAACGAACTACAAACCCTACGCAACAATGATATGAAAGAGATTAACCGAAAAATAGACGATATTTATAAAATCTTAATAACGCTAACAAAACAGAATGGTAGGAGGTAATTATGGTTGAAAGGAAGGTTAAAACGAGGAAATTTAGAGACAACGCTGAGTTTTTGGAATACATAGCACAGCTGGCTGCTCAGTTTTCAATAGACCCAAGAGTGGATGCACTTGCGAATGAATTATACAACAAAGGTGGAGTGAGGGCTATTTTTGATTTTGTTCATAGTAAGGTTAAATATAATAAAGACCCATTTGGATTTGAAAAGATTACAACTCCAGAACTCATGATAGAACAACACTTCAGAGGAGAACCAATATCAGGTGATTGTGATGATAAGGTTTTGCTTCTTGCTTCTCTGCTCATGAACAAAGGATTTCCAGTGAGAATAGTTGGTGCTCATTACTTGATGGGAGAAGGCGGAAGGAATGAAATAAACCATGTGTATCTTGAGTTCAAGGATATTACTGCAAGAGACCCAAGAAAAAGAGAAAAGTGGATACCATTAGACCCATCATACTCTGGTAAGTTTGGAACTAAGGCCTCCTCCGTAATCCCGATAAAATACTTCGTGCCAAAAGTCAACTTCGTTCCAATAAGTGGGAACCCGATGTCAATGATTGGTGCATATCACACCAAATTCATCAGAACTTATGGAAAGATAGACATGAGCAAAATACCAATACTTCTTGATATAGCAAGCGTAACTCAGGATGATGAATTGAAAGAACTGATTTTTGAAGCTGTTAAGATGATTGAAGCTCACGGATATATTACTCCAGAGGATGCAAGGAAACTTGGTGCAGAAAAAATGCATAAACTGATAGCAATACTTGGTATTTTTGATTACAATGTTGAAGTTCCAGACTATTATGAACTAATGCCTGCAAGTGTTGAGATTGCTCCAGTTCTTGTTGGTGCGATAGTTCTCTTTGGTGTTGGATTTCTTGTGGCAAAACTTGCTGGTGCTTCATGGTCAAAGGCTCTGGGAGTTGGTGTTCTTGCTGTGGCTGTTGGCGGTCTTGTCTATTTTGGTTTCTCATACTTGTCAGGTGGAAGTAGCACACTATTAAGTGCTCTTGGGCTTGCAAAAAATATGACAGATAAACAGGCAAAGGATGGTAAGATTTCAAAAGACCAGCAACAGAGGAGAAATAATACTATAAATGCAACAGAACAGACTGTAAGCGGTGGTGGTCAAATTGCACAAGACCCGAATACTCTTAATGCGGTAAATGGTGATAAGAGGGTTCCAAACTGGGCTAATGCTAATAATCTATATGATTTCTACGCTTCTTTTGGTAAATCTGTTCCAAAACTCAGTGAAAGGGCAAAAATGTGGGAGAAGTTTGGACTTGGTAAGAGTAGTGAATATTCTGGAACAGCAGAACAGAATGCAAGACTTCTTGCCGCTTTGAAGATGGAAGCACAGACAAAGGGAGAAGTGAGCACATCTTCAACCTCAACAATTAAAGTTAGTTCTTCTGATAAGAAAGCGATGGAAGATGCAAATAAAAACACTACTGCCGCTAAATCTGTGGATAACATGACACTTGTAAGCACTGTTGGTGATTGGATTAGAAGCTATATCCATGTTGGTAATTCAGAACAGCTTGGTGCGATACCAGAGGACGAAAGGAAGAACTTACCAGGGACTGCGTATATACCTCCTGATTTTGAAAGTGAAACTGGTGGTGTTGGTCGCAGAGGAATTGATTACGGTAAGATAGCACTTGCTGGTGCTGGTCTTGGTCTTGGTGCTATAATTCTACTCCCAAGACTTAGGAGGAAGTAATGGCTGATGTTGAACAAATAAAACAGGCACAGGCTTTACTGCAATATCTTGGCTTATATAAAGGTTCAATAGATGGTATATGGGGCGATATGTCAAAGTCTGCAATGATGGAATTGTGTAAGAGAGTGAAAGCGGATGTTAACAGTCCAGTGTGCAGTGGTGATTTTGATGAGAGTAAACTTAAACTAATACAATCATATATGACCGCACAGATGACCAAAAGGTTTGACATAAAATCATTCGTTATAGGTGCTTTGCTTTCTGCTATTGTCGGGTATATAGTGAAACTGCTGATGAAATACATGCTTGAGAGGACTGGTGTTGGTGCATTGATAAGTGAAAAGAAGGCTGTTTTGACAGAGGAAGGGAAAAAGAAACTCCAGTATGTGAGAGGATATATTGAACCAGGATTGTATATTGAGAGTAAGAATGGTGCAATAAGACCATTGATAATTGATAAGATAGAAAAGAAGCCACGAGGAGAAAGTGTTATATACTTCAGATTTGAAGATGACCCAAAAAAGAAGTATTATGCGAAGTTTTATGCAGTAAAACTTGTATTCTACGATGAAGATGGACATGAATTTACTAATTGGGTCAAGAGGACTTCAAAGAAAAAGAGACCAGCATATAAGCTGGAACTCAATACATCTGGATATAGACCATATATAGTCGCTCTATATCCAATATATGGTAAAGAAGTAATGGAGAGAGTTGTTGTTGACCATAATGGCAATGAAGTCTGGATAGATGATAATTTCAGGGAAGAATGGGCAGAGGAATATGGAAAAATGGAAGCAGAAAAAGAAGGAGGGATAATATAATGGCTGTTGAAGGAAGAGTTTTTGAATGGGATGGAACGCCATGGAGTTGCAAAATATGGGCTTTTGATTGTAAGCGGGTTTATGGAGGCGGAGAACATTGTGAAGTTCCACCAGGAGAACCAACTGGTGAGAATATAATCCCCGCTCTTCCAGATAGAGGCTTTCCAAACTCCATGTTATCCCTTAAACAGATGTATTGTTATGCAATAAAAAACGGAGATATAGAGGAACAACAGAGGTTGCTTGATGAAATGTCAAGATTGCGTGAATATTGGAGACAGTTAAGAAGCGACGAAAAGAAGAGTTTGTTAGATAAGGTTTATGGTTCTGTTGGCAATGTATTATGGGGAACTATGAAGCCGTTTATAACTGCTGGGGCTATACTAATTGGAATGGGTGTTATTGCTGTTGGTTCTATAATGTATATATCAAGCAAAACTGGGACTACGAGGGAACTAACCAGGGCATTGAAGCCATTTTAGGAGGACTTAATGATAGAGTTCAAGGGATACAGCGTTGATAAACTTGCAAAAGATATAGAAAAAGCGATTAAAAAGTATGAGGAACTCCACTTCACTTCTGTTGACAAAGTGAAGGAAACAAAAATAAGGCTTCCTAAAATAATAACAAAGACTGGAGAGGAAATAGACCTTGAGAAAAAATATAGAGGGTCAACCATAGTTATGACGCAGGTTGGAATTCTGCTTGGAATACTCTATGTTCAGGATAAGCTTGGAGTTCCAAGAATATTCTTCCATGTGTTTGAGAAGCCGAGAGTGATGTTGACAAGCGATGATGGTAAGAGTATATTTATAGCAGAAGATGGAAAAGAAATGGTTACTGATAGAGGAGTGGTAGCATAATAACTGGAGGATAATATGGCAAGAGTAGTGTATTCTAATCCAATAGAGAAAGAAGTTGACGCCTACATTCCAGGTGCAAGAACTATGTTATATACGCTTGTATTTCCAAAAAGCGACTGGACCAAAAAGCAGGCGGAGGAGTGGCTTCGCTCAAAAGGATATTGGGGTAGAGGCGTTTTTGTTGATACAAAGCGTTCATTACGGTATGAATTGAAAGACGCACATGAATATCCACAGGAAGACATAATCACCTTCAGGTATGCAGATAAGCCGTGGCGACATGGAACAAAAGGACAGCGAATTATACCATTGTGGGCTATAATCAAAGAACAAGGGGGTCGTATGAGGAGAAAGAGGAAAAAAGCATCGGTTTCTGAAGACATTAGAAAAAAGATGGAAAAAGAACTTGAAAAAGCACTTGCAAAAATAGGGCTTGCAAAGAACAAAGTCAAGGTTGAAGCCGTAGTCAAAACAAAAACTAATAAGAGAAAAACAAGTAGGAAGAAAACAGTCAAGAAGTCAAAAAAATCAGCAGTAGGAAGTAGAGTTAAGAAAAAAGTAAGAGGAAAGAAAAAGGCTTCTGTTGATGCGATGGTTACCTATTCAAGGGAAGTGAAGGTTACTCCAGAGATTTACAATTATATTGTCAGGAATTCATCCAAGAAAACGGTTGTTCTGGTTGATGATGTAAAAGAGAAATTTGGTGTTAAACTCTCTGCCTCCACAGTCAATAAGATTAAGAGGGGAGAGTATAGCAACAAACTAATCAAGAAAACAAACAAAGGAGGAGTTATGGTTAGAAAGAACCCTTACACTTCAAGCGAAATGAAAAGGGTCTGGGATGTGTTTAAGTCAATGGGAGGAAGGTCTCCCAAGACCCAGCCTGCTCTGTGGCGTAAGGCTTACGATATGGCACACAGAGGTGGCGTTTCTGCACTTGTTGACTATGACTATGGTATTGGAGCAGATGTAGATGACCTTGTAGCACAGGCAATAATTGAGAGTGGTGTTCTTGAGAACCCATATCTTGTGGAGTATGGACTTGCTGAGAACCCTGGTATTGCTCTGATGGATAAGAATGGAAATCTTAAACCTGGCGTTGACAGGATGTTTGACTACATTTTCTCTCATGGTGTTGTTCCCCATACGAGGATTGCAGAGGTTCTAACCGCAGTTGCCACAAGAGCAAGAGGGAGAGGCAAAAAAAGAACTAAAGGAACGCCAACAATCTCTGCCAATACTGTAAAGAAGGCAATCAAGGCTTACATTAAGCAGGGAATTGGTGGAGACTTCCTTAACCCAAGAATACCAGGCGGGAAGAAAGGGAAGATACTTGATAACGCCGCCAAGTCAATTGGTTATAAGAGCCTTGAAACTTATCTCGGTAGAGCTATGTCAGCAAAGAAAAAGCAGATTGAAGGAATACTGCCTGAAGTTTACCTGAAAAAAGGTAAGGGCACAAGGAAGTCAAGAGCATGGAAGGCTGAAGAGCGGGCAGCCATTGAAGAGATAAATAAGAGGAGAATAGCAAGAGGGCTTCCGCCAAGAGAAACAACTTGGATGCAGGAATGGACTGAAGGTTTTAGGAAAGAGTATCTTCCTGGTATCAGGGCATACTCCTTGCATGGAACAAGAACAAATCGTGCTCCTGCAAGAAAAGCATCTGTTTATTATACTCCTCACGGAGTATTACCAGAGGAAGGAAAAAGTCTGAAAGAGACACTTAGAGGCTATAAAGGCAAGGAACTTCCAGCGAAATATAGAAGGTGGAAGAAACATGGTGCTCTTGCAAGGAGTAAGAAGGCAAAAGTGGCTTCATATGTTCCTATGGAATACTATGTTGAAGACCTTGTGTATTCAAGCAACCCATTCATTGACGCTCTGATTGAACTTGTTTCCAATGTTGGTGTTGGAATTGGCTCTACAAAACTTATGAATGTGGTTGATGAAAAGGCAATGAAGAAGATACCGAAGATTGGGGAGAATGAAGCTGCCAGAAAGGGACTGCTTGGTGTGATATTCTATGGACTTGCAAAGACACTTGAACTTGTGGCAGAGAAGAGGATGACTGGTAGAGCTTACGACATAACCGAAGATGTAGCAAAGACAATAAGGGTTGTATCTTCACTCTTTGCATTCAGCGGTATTAAGGTCAAGGAACAGCCTCTTGTTGAAATCCAGAGTGAAGTGAAGAACAAAGTGGAAGGTCTTGTTTATAATGACACTTATGATGTTTACGATTACGAGAAAGGTCTTGAAGCACTTATCGTAAACGAAGAGACTGCTTCCGAAGTGGAAGCATTGGTAAATCAAAGTCAGGGGATTGAGGACTTTGATAAACTTGAAGACGGCACAATAGTTGCCGTTGAGGAATAAGTCAAAACCCTAAACAAAGGAGGACCCTTGGTAGGTCCAAGAAAGGAGGTTTTTATGGCTGGGAATGTTGTTTACTACAAAAAGGTCGGGAATAAGCTTGTTCCCGTAACTGACCAGAGGATTGTTAACCCATCTGTCAGGAAGGCCTTTGGTCCAAGGCCTGTAGCAACAACTGTTAGGGGAGTTTCTTTCTATCACTTCATCAATGCGAGCACAGACTTTGCGAATGGTTCTTACAACTTCTTCATGGAAGCTCCCAATAACAGTTACTATGGTAACTTCCTGACAAGGACTGGTCTCCAGTATGATATGGACATCATGGGTATCAGGCTTGTGCTGTTTGATAACTATGCAGCCAATGATGTTTTTCTTGGGTTCATCTCTGCACTCCAGAGAGGATACTGGACACTGAAGGCTGGTCAGGAAGTTGACCTTTACACTGGGTCAAACTACCTCATATCACCCATAATTGATGACATTGAGGTCCTTGACTCTGCTACTCCTGTGTATGCAATCACCTTCAGGGACAGGTATCCAAACACAAAGGGATACTTCACCTTTGAGGATGAGCCTGGTCAGTTTGACTGGCTCTCCGTGAGTGATAAGACCCCTGTCTGGGTTGAGTTTAAGGCCGACCTTACTGGTGTTGATGTTCCAGACATTGTGTTTGGTCTTGACCTGTGGGTTATTCCAAAGAGGGAGATTTTCGTTTCATAATAGAAACGAACGAAGGGGGGTTAGGAGCGTATGCTCCTCCTCCCCTCCCTTTTATTTATTAACCGATTACTGAAGTGAAGATTACTGAAAAAAATGTTTTTAGGTTGGGTGTTTGTAAACTTTAACAAAGGAGGATAAGATGGCAAGGAATATGATAAGAATAGGAGAGCCCAAGCAGGTATCTGTTAATAAGGAACAGGATAAAACAAGGTTCGTTTATAGCATGAGCGATGCTTTTCAAATATCCAACAGCAGTCAAAGAAGAGTTTTACAATACGACTTACCATCCGATGCGGTTATTGAGTTTATAGGAATAACCATAAAGGAGTTCCAGATAAGCTCAGGGGTAAGCCCAAGGCTTACGCTTAGAATTCCAGATGCTGATACACAGGCAGAACTTAGAATAAAAAACCTGGATAGGGTTATTGTGAGTGGGTATGCTGGTGCAATTGATGAAATTTTTGGCGAAGGTTTTACTACATATACTCAGCTTACTATGAATGGTGGTGCTGGGGATGTTGTTCCGTTTTATATGACTACGAAGGAAGGGTTTATTGGTAGGAAGTTGTCAACCCCTCTGCATTTGAAAAAATCTGATATTTTATACTTTGAGCTTTCTGTTCCTGGTATTGCCACTCCAGTTGGTTGGGGGTATGGTATGGTGGTAAACATTCTTTTTGGTGGATATTGGGTTAAGAATGGCTCAATCACAAAAAGAAAAGTAGGATATTATAGGGTTCAGCATATCAGTGAGGTTAATCAGTCTGTGATTATTGATATTCCCACCATGAGTAAAATAAATAATATGGCTTTTATGCTTTGCAATAGTGATGGCGAATTGCTCAAGCAAGGTTTTAGAGATAGTGGTTCAATAAATCAACCTAACTTTGCTGGACACATAGGATACTTAACTCAAACCATAGTAAACTTCACATATAATCGTGGTAATTCTGCTGTTGACCTTGTTACTGCTTCTGGAATAAATGACTATGCTTACTCAAGGTATATATTCCCAATAGAGCAGAATATAGAGGCTAACTATGAAATGATGACTGCAAGAGTTCAGCCAGCGTCTGGATATACTAATTACATAGAGCAGATTGGCGGCATGTATGTTTACTTTGAATATGAACCAATAACAACGGAAGTTCCATAGGAGGATATATGCTGATTAGTGTTGAAGAATATCCGCTTGAAGATATAAGACTTGCTTATGAGCCTTATCGTGCAAAAGAATTCGTATGGAGGCATAGAAATATCTTTTCAAAGTCCTCCAGAAGGTATATAGAGTGGACTATGCCTCCGTGTATAAAGGAAGTTGATACCGCTCCAGACGGAACAAAGCAATGGTGGTTCTGGTGGTTTTTACCAGAGGGAAGATATAGGATATATAAGTTCAACTCAAGACCAACTGGTGAAGAATGGGCTGATATGGTGAATGAGATACACGAAATAACAAGGAGGAGATGATGTGCAATGTGAAGTTATATGAAGCATTTGAAATATTTTTGATGAGCGATGTTTATTATGACATTTATGAGGAAGCAGAAGAGCTTGATAAATGTATGCATAGGCAAGATGTAACTGGGCATGAGTTGTATGAGCGGACTAATAAATTGTATATTTCAGCTATAAAGTTACTGTATATTGTTAAGTTTGCTGATGCGATGGTTAATGCAGGAATAGTTTTCAGTGAGGAGGAATTGAGTTTTCTTGATTATTGCGAGAATGTTGTTGCCGATATATGTGAAAAAGTGAAAGATGCTATGTTGTTATTAAACTGGCATGGAATATCAGATGTTGTTATTGAGGAATTAGAAGCTATATTGAGGCGTATTGAATATACACCCATCACGAGACTTAAAGATATGGTCTTTTCCAAACTTGCCAAAGAAATCGGGTGTTGGAAATGATTAGGAATATGACAAGGAGAAGATAATGGTAGATAGGGGATTGTTAAGCCGTGAAGACTTTGAGCATGTGATTAAAGGTTTGTGTCATACTCTTGAAAAAGAAGCACAAAACACTGAGTTGGCAGAGAGTTTTATTCCAATCACGGCTTATTATGAAATACTTGATATATATGGTAATATTGCCAGAATTGATGTTCATGTAAGTGTTGATATTAGTGATATGGGTGTTGTCCAATTCATTCAGTTTGCAGTATGGGTTAATTTCATAAGTTCTGTGATTGAACGGCTTTTTGAACACTATCGTAGAGACTGGGGACAAATACTTGTTGCTGTTCCTTTAGAAATGAAGTATGAAGGTGGAGACACCTTTATGCTTACTTTTGATGTGCAAGACGCAGGAAATATAGAAAAACAAGGAGGAAGTAATGGGTAAAAAACACTATCATGTATTAGGAGGGTTGTCTGGCTATATGCCAGATGTTAATGATGTTTATTTAACTTTGTCAGAAGCGAGAAACGCTCTAAAAGATGAAGTTGCGTCTGCGAGGGAAATTGGATATAAGTGCATGAAATCTGGTGAAGATTACTGGGAATGCTATAGGAGAAAACCCAAAGACAGGTGGATGGAAATACCATATGTGATTTATATATCCGAATGTGATATGGATGAGTGTCTTGAAGAAGGCATTGAGGCTGAAGTAGAGCCTGATAAACCATTCTGTGTTCTGTTTGGCGAAGACACTATGGGTAGAGAGGTTATTGCTCTTGTATTTATGAAGCCAGATGGTTTATATACAGTCCTTGAAGGCATTGACCCATATTATATTAGGGGTAGCGTGTGTTTTAGAACAAGAAGACAGGCAAGTAAGCTTTTCAAGAAAGAAATGGGTTACTACCGCAGGAGGTAGTGATGAATGACTATTTTGATGAATTCTTTGGTTATTGCGATGTATCCTCTGCTATTGGTAATGGTGGTGGTTTTGAGACCCCATTGCCTTATTTAAGGATTTTTGATAAACGCAGAAGACTTGTTGCAGAGGGATATATACAGGATATAGTCAAAAAAATGGGTAGAAAACTTAAACTGAAAAGAGGAGAAGTTTACACATATAACGATATAATAGATAGACTTCTTGCAAAGGGATACTCTATACAGAGGCTAAGAGCGCCACTCAACATATTACTGCGTGAAAGGAAATGGAGACCAAGACCAGAGCTTTTAAGGAAGAAGATAGCAAGATGGTAACAAGGAGGTTTATATGTCTGATAAAGTAGTTAAAATAAAACTTGAAATACCGATACTGTGGGATGAAAGGCTTGATAAACTTGCACATTTTTCCCTTAAAGGGAAAGAGGCAGTTGTTAACGCCTTCAAACTTCTTTTTATAAGATATATTCTGGAAGGTTCTGGTGGTAATCTATGGATACCACCGCTGGAAGAACACTTTGAGATTACAGATGATAATAATGTTAACAGTGCTATATATGATTACTATGATGAATGTGAAGAAAAGGGTGGCGGTATATTCTGTGAGTTAATGGATATAATAAAAAGGGAAGAGGAAGGCTTGAAGACAGCAAGACCTGGGTATTACGATAAACTGTTAAAAAAATTCCATAAACGAGAAAAGGCAAGACTTAAAAGGGAGATTAAATGACCAGAAAACCGTATGTTTGTAGAAAACCATACATGGCGTTATATAATGTAGTTGGAGAGGTCTGTGAAGCCTATGATATACATAGAATATTACATAAGAGAGATTATATAACGAATAGGAGGTAAAACATGAATAAGATGAAAAAGATAAAGGACTTAATGAAAGAGATTACTATGATTGTTGCAGTTAAGAAAAGAATGAAGATAATGAAGCTATCAAGCTATACTGGTGTATATCAGTATGACCTTTTATTCTATCCAGATAAGTTAGAGCACGATGTTTTAACTATTTACATATATCATATGCCATCAATGATGAGGATTTGTTCAATACATTCAACACTTGAGGAGAAGAAGGTTAGAAGGCAGAAGAAGCTTGTTAAAACTTATGTTTTTGGTATGCACTTCTATGCTGAGAGGGAGCTTGATGAAGATGACTTGAATGGCATTATAGAGGTTCTTGAAAACATACTTAAAACCGTTAGAAACTGGAGGTAGAATTGCCTTTTAGAGTGAATGATGATTTTATATACGAGATAAAACATCTTATATGGAGAATAGCCTCCAGTAGTAGAAGGCGTAAGAAACTTATAAAGGATTGTGGTGGTTTTATAATAGATGTTGATATAACATACCACAAGGATAAGGTTGATGTATTGATTACTTTGATAAGAGAGGATGAGGAATACACGATAGACTGTGAGGTTAAAACCGATAGTGTGAAACTTCCTTTTGTTATAAGTATAGATAAACCTATACCGCTGGATGTTCAGGAAGACCTTATATGGTGCATAAAAGAAATGACACTATTCTACTAACAAGGAGGAGTATATGGCACAGCCACGCAATAAATATTTTATATCTATAAGACTTCAAGCACCAGAGTATAGTTATGGTGTTGTTAGGGTTGAGGTAAGTGGAGAGTGGGAAACCCAGCATGCAGATGTTGAGATAGACAATGGATATGGTGCAGTTGATTTTGATATGAATAATCTACCGCCAAATACCACTTATGGCATAAGGGTTTTTTATGAAGGTTCTGTTATTGCTTCAGTTACTAATCAAATGAGAGGAACAGAAGCAAGTAAATCATTTACAATAACTATTCCAGAAGGAGTGCTTCCAGTAAGAGAACAGCAGACGACATATAGGCATAACTTCTTGATACATGCAGATAAAGGGGCTACTGGGGTTAACGATATTGAATTGAGAATTATAACTGATGTTACCAATTCAGAAGGAATGACTAATACAATTACAAAAGATTTATCATTGCACTTTGGTAATGATGACGCAGTTGAGGTGTCTTTTAATATTGATATGAGTGATGTTAACACATATAACATAAGATACGAAATAATGAACGATGAGGCAAAAGATATGTTTTATATAAGACCAGAAACAGAGACAATAGACGAGAATAATATAGACCAAACTTCACATACAATAATGATTATACCAAAGGTAAATTACTTCACTCTTAAATTCAGCGGTTGGGTGCCTCCATTTACGGATGTAATTACATATAAGATTTATGTCAGAGATGAGAAAACTGGAAATGTTAGAGTTATAAATAGAAATGCAAGTAACTTCATTGTAATTGGAGGCAATAAGTATGATAAGTTTGCAATAGAAAACCTTAAAAATGATAGGAATTATGCAATATGGTTTGATACTGGTGGTAAGTATGTTGTTAAAGCCTTTGGTGGATATATAACAGAAGAAAACCCATTTATACTTGAAACCAGAGGAGGAACATGGGAAGAAGAGTTGATGTCATTCTGGCTTATACCAAAAGCGGTTATATATCTGACAATTCACTATGACGACACAAGGTTTACAGGAAGAAGTGTATCTTATGAATTAAGACTTAATGATGAACTTATCAGAACTGGAAACCATAGTATAACCACCACTCCAGAGAGCAAGAAACAGAAATTTATAATCAGTAAACTACCGCCAGGTGAATACAATATAAAGTTCAGAATTACTGGCTCTACTGTTCCAGTATTAAACCCAGACCATAGTATTACTGTCCGTGTAGTTGCAAGTCCATCTTCCACAGACCAGATTGAGATAAAAAAGGATATAATAATGCTTGTGAAAAATGAATGTGAGAATGGAGAAGTCAAATGCGAAGGCAAAACTTTATATAAGTGTAAGAATAGAATATGGGTTGTTGAGGAGCTTAATTCAGAGCAATGCATAGAACAAAACAATCAAGGTGGAGAAGAACCGCCAGAAGAGCCAGAGCAACCACCAGCCATATGTAAAGAGGGTGAACAGAAATGTATGCTTGGAACTCTGTTTGTATGTAAAGATGGAGTGTGGCAATCAACTGGTAAGAAATGTGGTGGTGAAAGTGGTGGAGAGGGTGAAGGTGGAGAAGAAAACAAGACAGCACTTGCTGGGTTTACCGTGTCAAAGACCTTTGCCATAGGTTCTATATTGAGCCTGTTAATATACTTAATAACACATAGGAGGTAAATATGGGGGTTATATATGTCAGTCAATATGCAGAGGATATAATAACCATGTCAGTGGATGATATAAAGTCTTTAAGTGCGTCTGATAAAAGAGAACTTCTGATGAGTTTATTTACAAGCGATTATGTGTTTGAACTTGAAAGAGGTGGCAGTAAGCAGTTTGTTGAATGGTTTTCAGGAAAGTATAAGAATGTGATAACATCTGGAACAAAAAGGTTTAGAAAGTCTTTCAGTTCAAAGAGTGGTGGTTATGTGGTTGGTGTTGTAATGAAGGCGGATAGCCAGAAACATTATGGAGAACTTCTTGACCAGTTTTCAGATAGTAAAAAGTGGGGTGATTGGAAAGAATGTGAAGGAAGGATACCAGAGCAGGTATTCAGTGAAGGTGATTGTGGAAGTAAACAGTTCTGTCAAGCTTTTATGCCAATGTATGTTATAACATCCTCTTCAAAAAAGATAATCACACCTGTATTTATTGCTAACTGCACATCGTTAAATATAGATACTGACAAGGGTGGTGCTGGAACTGTTAGAGAGATGTGGTTTGCACACTTTATATACAAGGGAGGAGGGAGAAGGATAGAAGGAATAGAACTTAAAGGGGTTGCACCAATAGGAACTGTTGAGAAGGTTCTAATTGACTTTAAGAATGAACTTAAAGAGCAATATATTCCACCATACGGTGATGAGGAAGATGAGGAAGGTAGTGAGGGTTGGAGTGGTGAAGATGAAAGCGGAGGAGAGGGTGGAGAAGGTGGAGAAAGTGGTGGTGAAGGTTCTTATCAGGCTGGCTTTGGGTTGCCAGACTTTATAACTAAAAACCAGAAATGGTTGATGATAGGTGCGATAGGGTTAGCTATATACTTTCTTGCAACATCAAAACCTAAAAAATAGGAGGACATTATGGGTGTAATACTACCAACTGCACCAAAAGATGATGACCAGACAATAAAAGACAATACGAAAGAGACCCTTGTAGGTATAGCAGTAATTCTTGGAGTTATGGCTATTGGTGGAGGATTACTGTATTGGGCTTATAAATAACACAAACACGGAGGACCGTAAGGTAACTCCTGAAAGGAGGTTTTTATGGCACTTTTAATTAACACAGGGATTGATGGTAAAGGAACTGGAGAAGCAACAAGGGTTGGGTATCCCATAGCGGTTGCGAGACAACCAGAAGGAGGTTTAACACAACCACCAGGAGAGGACAATAAGCCAACTAATGATACTTGGAAAACCTATCTTTATGTTGGAATAGGAGCATTAAGCATAGCGATACTTGGCTGGTTGATATACAAGAACAGGTAAGGAGATATGTTTCTCTATCCAGGTGCAAAGTGCAAGATAGCGGGAATACTTGTTAGTATGTTCCCAGAGGGCTATACTGAAATGCCTTATGCAGAGCCTTTTGTTGGTGCTGGGTGTGTGTTATTGAGAAAAGAGAGAAGCATTATTGAACTTGTTAACGACGCTAACCTGTCAATATACTGCTTAATGAAGGCTATGACTGACGATAAACTTGAAAGAAAACTTAAAAAAATGCTTAAAAACACACCTCACCATCAAGCATTCTTAAATGAGGCTATTCACTTTTTTAGGAACTCAATAAGCGGTGATATAGACACTTCAATGCTTACTGACGACATAATTGTGAAGATAGCCTATTACACAGTAATCATACAGACTATGGGTTTTTCTGGTTATAGTAAGAACAGTTATAAGTCCTTCTGGCACAGTATAAACAAAAAAATGAGTGTTCCAATAGATAGGTTTATAAGCAAGATGGATGAGGTTGCTAACAGGCTTAAAGGCGTCCAGATATTCTCACTTTCCTATGATGAGTTCCTTGAAAAGATAATAAAGAATGCAAAGACACCATTCATGATTTATGCAGACCCACCATATATAGAAGGTCATGACTACAGCGAACTTGCAATATCAGTAGGGCTTGAACCTTTTACATATAGAGACCACAAAAAGCTTGCAAAGCTGCTAAAACAGGCAGATAAGAAAAGGCACTACTTCATGCTGAGTATAGACCTTCATGAGAAACTTGTTGAACTTTATAATGGCTATAACCTATTCATTTACAGAAGTATAACTGGAAGTCTGAAAAAGACAAGGTATCCAGAAATCATAATCACTAACTATAAGCCAAAATTTCCTAATAAGGTTGTTGCACATGGGACTGTTAATAAGAGAAATATAAATATGCTGATTAAGGCTATAAAGGGAGGATAAATGCTTAATATAGAAGCCATACTTGAAAGTAACAGATGGAAATATCCCTATCTAACACAGAAGAACTTTGTTGTTCCTGCTGGTCAGATAGTAGGCTTCTATATTAAGTGTAAAGATGTTTCTGTATTAAAAGATATGGTAAAACCATTAAAGCCAGAGGAAGCAAAAGACGAAGGTCTTGCAAGCAAAATATCACAATATACTAAACTTGCCTTTAACGAACCAAAGCCAAGTGCAATGGCTATAAAAATGGCTGAATGGAACATGAATAAGTCTGAAGTCCCATCCTTTGAAGCAAGGAAGATAACATTTATAAATGGTTTTGTTGCGACTAATGATGTTTACTTTAATCCAAAAGTTAGAGGATTTAATGGTCTTGTATTTGTAGTTAAAACAAACACAGCAATAGATACTGGCACTACTGGAACGCTGATAGCAAAGCATATGAACTATGTTGGTAAGGCAGGTCTTTTAAGTAAACTGCTTAGCGAAATATGGAAGATTGCACTTGGTATAATAGGCGTATTCATGATGGACTGGAACTATGAGTATATAGATAAGTTTTCTTATAGAGGCGCTGTAAGGCTTGGTTCTGTTGAGGATTTTTCTATTGAGGAAAGTTCAGAGCAAGGAGAAGGTGGTAAGGAGGAGGGTGTTGTAAAAGCTGGTTTTACTCTTGACAATGCAATGCCTTTAATAATACTATTTATTATGGGAGGTCTGATATGGAAGATGTCTTCGTGATAGAACCAGATAAAATAGAGGCTAATGGTATTGAGTTTAAGTTGAAAGTCGTTGACAATGAGGGAAACCCAATAAGCAATGCTGAAGTTACTATATTCACTTCAGATGGAGTTAGTAAGTTGACCAATGAAGATGGCTATGTATCCTTTTTTACTGGAGAAGGTCATGTTTTTGTTGTTGAGAAACAGGGTTATCTTCCAGAATACGGAAAAACAAAACAGGGAGAGAATGAGATAGTTCTATCAAAGGCTACTTTTGCTGGATTTATAGACATAATAAAAACAGGCGTTCAGTATGCAAAACTTCTGTATCAGATGAGAAAAATGGCAAAGGAATTGAGTAAGGAAGAAAAAAGGGAGGAGTAAATGGCTATACAGTTTGATATTCAAGAATGGCAGGATGGATTAACTACAGCACTTGCACTGCGTCCAGTTATAGACAGTGCTATGAGGTCCATGCCTGGTTCAAGACTTTTCATTGAATACAAGGGAACGAATGACAAATTTATGTATATACCAGGATTAACGCAGATATATCCAAAAGCTGGTGAACAGAGTAATGTGAGAGTTCTTATTGGAGTTCCAAAGAAACAGGTTGCGAAATTGATACTTGAGAGGACAGCCACCTATGGTATCTCTGCACTTGTTGGCTTCTCTCTTGGTGTTTTGTTCAGCAGGATACTTGAGGCAATAGAAAAGAGAGGTTAGTCATGGATAAGTATTTAACTGCCATTCAATCATCGGTTGCTGTTGCAAAAGGAATAGTGGAAGGTTTCTCAAAATACAAAAAGGTTATTGTTCCTATGATTGGTGGAATAGTTTTTGCATGGATAGTGTATAAGGCAATGGATAATTCTGAAAAGAGTTATCAAGAATACAAGGAGGGTTAAGATGATACTATACCAGATTGGAGAAGAAATAAAAACCCAACCTGCAAACAGACCAACACCGCCAGACTTCAGTAAAATGAATGCAAATGAGATATTGGCGTGGATAGCCAATCATATAAGGGAAGTCTATTCTTATTACGGAACCGATATAAGGAAGATAAGAGTTACTATAAATGGAAACCCTAATCCTAATGAGATTATGTTAACAGAGATTGAAGTTAGAGTATGGTTTATAACTAATTTTGTTAGAGTTTTCGGTTATCCTGAAAAGTATATTAACACTCTAAAAAGCATATATGGTTCTGATGTTAAGGTAAACATAATGCCTGCAAGTATAACACCACCAAAAGAGTTTGAAGGATACAGTTTAATAAGAGTTGAGACTTTGTCAGTTAAAGATTTTATTTTTGAAAACATAACAAGAAATTACAATGTTGCTATATATTCTATAAGTGGAACAGTGCAACCACCACAGGAAGATGAAAAAGGAAAGGTTAACTGGAAAGTGATAACAGGAATACTTGGTTCTCTTGCCGCTATAACCATATTCCCAGTTGCTATACTACCAGAGAAAAAGGAGGAATAATGGATAAGGAGACAAGAGAGTTTTTGATAAGAACCGCTATTACAATGGGCATATTAACTGGCGTTGCTGTTGTTTTGATAGGTGGACAGAAATTAACTTTTGGTTTCAGTCCGTATTACTCAGAAAGAGTTAAAAGGGAGATGGAAAAACTTGATAAAAAATATCATTTATATGATACTTATGACGAACATGAATTAAGAAAAATTAAAGGCAATACATGGTATGAAAGGTTAGATTGTATTCGTTCAAGGAGTATGGAGAGAGTAAATAAATTAGAAGAGCCTTTCCGTTCAATAATGGCACAAGCGCTTAATTCTTGCTACGCTGTGGCAAGGGATGGATTTCCTCAACCTCCAGAAGTCGTAATATATCCAACAGACGAAAACTTTGCATATCAGTTAAGTGTGAAGAAGATAGTGCCATTAGTAATGGAAACAAAAAGAAGCCTTGCAAGGCAATATTGGTTATACACAAAAACTAATAATACAAGAGCAGAACCGCCATATTCAAATCATATTATTGGACTTGCCTGTGATATATACTGGTATGATACAATTAACGGTAAGCTTCTTGGGAGTAATTTATTGTGTGCTTTTAATAATGAACTTAGCAAGATAATAAATGCCAGAATAGATGATAGGGTTGTATGGGGTGGCAAATGGGCTACAATTAAGGATTGCCCACACTTTGAAATGAACATAAGAAGGGCTATAACAAAACCATCAGAATATAAAGACCTTACCAACCTTGTTTCCCAATACGAGCGGATAGCGACCGATTATTATAACGCAATGTCAAGCATGGGATATGCCTGTAAGGTAGATAGTGCAACACTTAAACTCTACGACTGCATACATAAGCCAGGAGAAAAGTAATGGAGGCATGCTAATGGGTAGAACTATATCATATAAAACATACATGAGAGAACAGAAAAGGATAAAATCAATAGAAGAAGTTGATAAATTCTTCAAAAAATACGGCTACAGGTATCTGGTAGTCTATCCAGATGTTTTTCATGACCCCGTTTTTGTTGACAACAAACTGGACACAATAGGTTATCTACCTTTAAGACAAGCAAAGAAGATAGTGAAGGCTCTTGAAAAGGCTGATGATAAGACCATTAAGAAATTCTTTAAGGAACTTAAAAGGATAATAAAAGAACAATATAAAAAAAGGAGGACCGTAGGTAGGTCCGAAAGGAGGTGAAACATGAGAAAGGCTTATGTTCTTGGTCATTTTACTGTTTACTCAACAAAGCCAAAAGAGGAATATCCAGAAAAACTTAAAGAGAAGGTCATCTATGTTGGCAGAGCTGGGTCGTTTATCTTTGCTGAGGTTAATAAGAACCTGTCTGCTTCAGAATTGAGTAAGTTAAAGAAACTTCATAGGATTAAATAACAGATATGGATTGGCATCGTATAACCGAAAGAGAATACTATGAATGGAGTGATAGGTTAAGGCTGTTCTTTGAAGCAACAGGCTTGAGAAAGATATGTTCTGGTATGTGTAAGGGTAATTGTTGTCAAAGGATAGGATGTGCAAGATGTGTCATAATGGAAGATGAGGAAGAACCTCTATCTTGCTTATCGTATATGTGTTCTCCTTTGAGGAATGATTTAATAGCATCTATAAAGAAGATTTCAAAGAGTGAAAGCCGTAAATTCAGGGAATTGGCTAACTATACAGCTCTTTTAATATCACGGGCTTTTGATTATCCTGGTAGTTTTGTGTTTATGAATTTTAGAGGTGTAAATGGTGTTGTATATCACGAGCTGCTTTATGCTGCTGATTTTGGTTGGAATTCGCATTTATATATAGCAGAAGAAGGTGTTAGGTTTATGGATAGTATTGATAAAATAATACCAGTAGTCGCTGGTGCTGTAAGTAAGCTTATACCATCATGCCAGAAACACAACTATGACAAGTGTTCCTGTGCAAGAACATTTAGGTATTCACCGTATCCAGATAAACTGAATGCGATAAGTTTTATGAGAAGAAGTGAATTAAAAGACTTTGTGTGTGGCAAACTGTCAATTGATGACCTCGTGTTAATTGCACTTGAAAGAGCTGAAGATAGTGGCTTTAAGATAGACCTAAAAGATATTGATGAGATTGTTGGTTATTCTGATGTTTATTACAAAACTGAAATATATCAGCTTGACACATTATATGCTTATAGGGAATATGTGAATGATAAAAAGGAGTGTGAAAAATGACTTATAACGAGGCTGTTGATAGGTTTTTAGAGGAGATAAATAGGAAGATGTATTCTGATAACACTTACAGGACTTATGAAATAGCCCTGTATCAGTATGGTAAGTTCTGTGAGGATAACAAATTTGATTGGAAAAAGAAGGATACTGCAAGAAAGTTCGTATCATACCTTGTGAAGGGTGGTTATTCTCCTAATTCAATAAACCTTAAAGTGTCTGCTCTATCAAGCTTTGCTGAGTTCTGTGTTGATAATGAATGGCTTGATAAGAATATGTTTGTTGCAATGAAAGTAAAGGCGCCAAAGAGGCTTATAAACTATATACCAGATGAAACCGTTGACCTCTTATTATCAACTATTGATGATAAATACAGACCGTATATAGAACTCATGCTTTATGGTGGATTGAGAATATCAGAGGCTGTGTCTGTTGATAGTAAGAACCTATACTTTGATGACAGTATTCTGTTTTGCAGAGTAATAGGAAAGGGCGATAAAGAGAGAATAACACCAATACTTGCACCAGAAGAGGTTAAACAGAGGCTATCAAAATTCAGGAAAGATGAAAAGATAACTGAAGGTGCAATAAAGGAATACTTATACAGATGGTCTTTGAAACATGGAAAACACATAACTGCACACATGTTAAGACATACTTTTGCTACAAGAGCTGTTCAGGCTGGGATACCCATAGAAGTGGTGTCAAAATGGCTTGGGCATGAGAACTTGCAGACTACAATGGTTTATGTTACTGTTACCTATGAAAGGGTTAAGCACTATGCAAAAGCTGTTATATGATAGTATTTCCCGCAGGTGCAGGGTTTACTTTGTAAATCCCATTAACATGGGATATGTGCAGAGCTTACAGGATTATTTCCTTACGCATGCACACCTCCTTTTCACCCCTCCCCTGTGCCTGCGGGTAAACAACCTTAAAACGATAAACCTTAAACAAAGGAGGAACCATGAATAAAAGAGTTACTCTTTATTCAGGTGCGGAAGCTTCGCTTTATGTAATCACTTTGTCAGTCAGCCAGGAGAGTTTTCTTGAAAGGGTGTTTGTAAAGTCGGATGCAACCATAAGCGCTATCACTATACAGAGAGCGATTGCTACTGATACTGATGCACCATCAGAGTTGAGGTTTATGAACATACCAAGTGGCTACAATGGTGGAGAGGATAACTTTCTATTTGCAACATCTGATGGTGAAAGTAACGCCTGGCGGTTTTACAAAGGTGATAGGCTGTCTATAATAATAGAGCTTGAAGGGAGCGGTAATGTGTTTGCTGAGATTGATGGTATAATATACGGAAGTGCCTCTATTGAAGAACTACCTGATTAACTGGACTTTATAACAAAGGAGGAAATATGAAGACGCTTAATAGAATAAGGCAGTTCTCGTTGCTTTTGATAGTGATAGCAATGACAGCTGTGCCACAGTGGGGCTTTAGCAGTCTCTGGAAGAGGGATGTTAATACAAGGCGTATAACTCCTGTTCTTCCACCATATGCTGTGGATATAGATAGCGTTATTACTGACATGATGAGCGTTGATAACTTTTATGTTAAAACACTTGAGGTTGATGGCTACTACGATACCCTCAAAGTTTATACTGACACTGTGCCTGGTAGGGACTTATTCAGGTTTATTGTTGCTGATACTTATAGCATAAGTCTTAATGTATATTACACTAATAATCAACTGGTACTGAGTGATTCGTTTTTCAACCTCAGTAACTACTATAAATATACTTTGGGAGCCAGTGGTGGTGGAATCTATAAGTTTGGAATCGGTGCTTCAATTGACGATGGTTTGCTTTTGTATGCAAAAAACGATGTTCTTAATTCTCCTTCAGGTGATTCGTTGCTTTTAAGAGTTGCCCCATGGAGCATTACACTTAAGCAGTATGGTTTTACAGGTGTAGGGCATTACCCTGATAGTCTTATGGTAGAAGCAAACCAGAATGGATACTGGAATATCACCTGTCCTGATATGATAAAGATGTCTTACCTGAAAGTTACCAAGTTCAGTGTTGCTTCCTATGATACACTTGATAAGGTATATACTGATAAAGGGAGACTTTTCTTTGTAACTTCAGGTGATACATTCTTTGGTTATAGAAAAGGGTATGACATTGAGCCTAATCTTGTTGAAACCTTGTCAATTGGTATAAGTGCCTTATCATACTGGTATAGCGCTTCAAAGGTTGTTTGGGACAGTCTTCCAAGTCAAAGGCGTATGTTCCAGGCATACAAGTTTAACAACCCAGGTGATTATGTGAATATACCGCTTATACCTCTTGGTGGTGATAGTATTAAGGTTGATTCTGTGCTTATGATGCTATATCTGGAGGTTTCAAACCCTGGCGATACTATGATGGTTTCACTGATGAACATAAGCTCTGCAATGTGGGATAGCGTTGTATGTGATTCTATTGTTGATGTTTCAGGCACTGCTGGACAGATGAACTACTTTAAGTTTAACTGTGGAAGTGCCCCTGTTCTGCCTACAAAATACACAGCATTTAACATATACTGTTATGACCAGGCACCCAGTTCCCAGTGGTTCTTCAGAGGCATAATCGTTTACTTTAGCAGATATACAGTAAGAGAGTAAGCGGAGCAATAGATAGCGGTTTTTACTGGCTTGTTTGTTGAGGTGAATGATGTAATATATAGTGGTGTGAAAGCCACATAACCAGGAGGTGCTCCATGAAAAGAAGGTTAATCATGTTGTTTTTACTTTCAACAACACTTTTATCACAGGGTCTTTACAGCCTATGGAAAAGGGACCCTAACACAAGGTATATAGTTCCTGCTCTTCCTCCATATGTAGCTGAAATGGACAGTGGGTTTTTTAAGTATCTTTATACGGATAGTTTTTCCTCTGGTTCTATTGTATTATCACCGATGGCTATCTTTGACAGCCTGACAGTCAATTACTGGTTTAACCTTTCAAATCACTTAAAGATGTATGTTGATAGTGATACGGTTGTATTCTGGTCAGATTATCCTATTAGAATAGATAGCCTTATTGGTGGTGGAGGAAACAAGGGTTGGACTATGGGTTGTGGAGATACTTTGGTAGGAATATCCTCTGATTGTGCAGACAGCTTCTATCTTTTTGATGATGGAGACACTACGAGGTTAATTTCAGATAATCCGATTAAGATAGGCAATAGTTCTTTCATAATCACTGATAGTTATAACATGTCAAATCAAGTTATGTCAGTTGGGATTTATCCTCCTTCAGGACTTAGTTGGTTAGAAGCTTATTCAGAGGACACTATGAAAGTTAATGCGATACTTTCGCTTGCTTCAGCAACTAACCCTGCTATAAACTGGAATGTGTGGATAAATGATAGGGTAAATGGTAAATCTGGTATATTTGTAGCAGTTGAGGACAGCACTACAGATACTTTGAGTGATATAAGGCTTGATACTCCTGTAAATCTGGATGGTGTTGCAATAGGTCTCTATGCAGATATATTTCCTTCTGGAGGTGGTGAAGAACCATCAGACATAAAAACATGGTCTATCTTTGTTTCTTCAAGTTCCGCTCCTTCATTTTTGGGAACTCTATATGGAGATACTATGTATTATTCAAGGGCATGTGTAGATACTATAAGAACTGATAGGTTGACTATTGCAAGTTTAGGTGATAGCACAGTTATAGAGGATGTAGTATATATTGACAGTTCTCTTTATATCGTAACTTCCTCTCCTGTAAATGATACTTTTATAATCAATGGGAAGGAAGTTTTTGTTGATACGGTTATTGACACTATAAGCGTTGGTATATGCCCATGTGTATATACATACGGAACTACTAATAATGGTGATAAGCTTTTTCAGGAAATACAGCTTGATACTACTGGTAGTTTCGTTACCCATTCGCTTCTTCCACTTCAAGGTGATACAATTGTGATAGATAGCATAAAAGCAATAGTAAGTTTACACAATAGTCCTGCCAGTGGCGATAGTTTACAGGTTTCTTTGTTAAAGATGGCAAATGCGTTCCGAGAAACAGTGCTTGTAGATACTATTGTAGGTACTTCTATTTGGCAAGCAGACGGTGTAAATTTTATTCTTCTCCCATGTAATTCCTATAAGACTACATCAAAGTCAGTGGCTGTGAATGTATATTACTGGAGTGATAATGGTCTGAATGCTATTTATGCTTATAGAGGTGTTGTTGTTTACTACAAAAGCTACACCATAAGGAGATGAATTATGTTTTATGATGCTTATACAGGTAGAGAGGTTGACATCTATTTTGCTCTGGAACAGGAAGAACATCTGGTTGGGCTAATGCTAACCAGGATTGGAGAGTGTTTATTGATGGTGATGAAGAAGCGGGAACTTATACTTGCACAGTAACTATAACTATGCAAACCCTATAAGGGAGGTGGATATGACCACAAAAGAAAGACTTACAAGCAGGAAGTTTATATCAGTGGTTATGATGGCGGTTGCTTTTTATACTGTTCTTGTATGTTTTCTTGTGGCTGTTTTTAAGCTGCCAGTTGAGAAAACCAGCATACTGAAAGACTATCTGATTTTTATAACACCAACATTCTTTGCCACTGTAATAGGTTATCAGTGCGTAAATGTTGTGCAGAAAAAGATAATGGATGGCAAAAATAAAAAACAATAACTTGCTATGGCTGAATATGGTGCAGTGGTTGATAGGTTCTGGTTAAAGATAGGAGGAGACAATGGAGAGATACCCTTTATGGCTTCAGTTTCTCGTAAACAGCGCCTTTGAGGAGTTTCTATTCAGGGGAACTTTGCTTTATGTTCTTTTGTTTATGCTAAATCCTGTGTATGCAATAATTATATCAGCACTTATCTTTGGTATAGTTCACATAGTTCTTTTTAATTGGATAATGGTTTTGATTGCTTTTATAGGCGGTCTTATCTTTGGATATGTTTACTGGATAACTGGAGGAACCATCTTATCTATATGGCTTTGTATTGCACTTCACATGGTTTTTGTTAGATTTATGTATGGAAGAGGTTTGTTTAAGAAACTTGCAAGGAGGTAAACATGAAATCTACTGTTTGTGAAATATTGAATGACTTATGGACTATATCAAATGATATTGCCGACATCATGCAATCTAAAATTAACAAGTTTGGTAAAAGTAGAAAAAATAAAAAAGAAAAAAACCAAATGCTGGTCGCTGTAGTGGGAACTTATAGCCTTTTAACAATATGCGATTACCTGGCATATAAGCTCTGTAAAGTAAACGATGACGCATACAACGATATTGAAGACGCTTTAACACCAGTCAATGTTGCAAGGGCAACTACTTTAAGGTTTTTTGAGCGTGGTAAATACAACACGGCAAAAGAGATTATAGAAACGGCGTCGTGTATAAGGGGAGCTGCTCTGCACCTTCGTAGTATTGTTGAAGAGGCTATGGATAAGTGGTGTTAATACTCAAACAAGGAGGTAAACATGAATGCCTTAATAGGTTACCTTTTAATTATAATCTTCTTTGGGTTTTTTCTATTTAATGAAATGAAGAAGGTTAGTCAAGCTAAAGCATCTCCAGAGAATAAAATAGCCATATTCGTTATATCAATGGTTTTCTTACTTTTCTTCCTTATAAATGTCTTAATAGATGGGTTATCACCTGGAAATGCCTTTACAAGGTCTCTATTCTGGATTATAGGTATATCTGTGGTTAAGGAACTCTTTGAACTTGCAATAAAGCGCTCTGAATATTCATCCTCAAGTCTATGGGCTGATGTTTATGGTATTGTGTATGGTTCAATCCTGATAGGATTATGCACGACCATAGTTAGGTTTGTTGAATTGATAAAAGCAGGAGGATAATTATGGCAGTTGATAAACCGTGTCTTAAACTTAAATACATTGCAATACCGACAACCGAATACTGGACTGGCGATGAAATGAGACCAAGTGATTATAGGCTTGAAGGTTCAAGGATGGGAACATTTATACATACTTTTGTAAAAAAAGATATTATTGATAAACTTAAATTTGTTGATAAAAGAGATATAATAGAAATGATTTCTGGTATGGATTGGTTTGACTACAGTGGAAACATACTGTCCTTGGCGGAGGAAGACGACTATTATCTATCATACCACAGAAAGGTTATTGTAGAACTCAAGAGATGCACAAGAAAAGTCTGTTGGGAGAAAGAGAAGGAACTTTCAGTTGACAGTCCAGTGCCAGAAGGATATATTGAGTTTGATATAAGCAAGTATGATATGATACTTGTTGATAAACCAAAGAGAGTAAAACTATAACAAGGAGGATACTATGTATGACTATGTTCCACTTTCAGACGACATAACATCTTTCGTTTTACTCAACATCAAAATACTTAAAAACGGTGGAATTCTTACACCTGAGGACCTACCAGCCTTATGTGAAGCTGTTGAAGAAGTAGCAGAGGAAACTGGGTATGATAACATTTACATAGTTAGTGGCAGAATGCCTATGTGGGCAGGAGCGGCTATAACACACACCTTACATCCAGCGATGGCAAGTGCTATGTATGAACCAAGAAGCAACAGTGCTATCATAGTGCAGTCTCACACACCAGAGTATAGTATCGGAGATGTGATACCACTTGATGGTATTGAGTATGTTGAAATAGAAATAACCTACGAATAATCATGGTTATAATACTTACTGGAGTTCCAAAGGCTGGTAAATCGCTTCTATCTGGTGCATTGTATTATACAATGCAGGAACTTGGTCTTAACTTCTTCCTTGAAAGGTTGTGCCCAGACCAGGAAGGAATATGGACTTGGGATAGTGGAAACCTTGAAATGGCAAGAAGATTAAAAAATGAGTTGAAGGAAAGAGGTCTTTTCTTTACGCCAGCTTTTGTTGAATTTAAGAGGCAATCTGTCAAAGGGCTGTTAAGAAATTTTGACTATGTAATACTTGATGTTGGTGGTATTCCAAGTAAGGAGAACAAGAGAATGATAGAGGATTTATCAAAAGAAGACCATATAGTCTTTGTATTGAAACCTGCTGGTGCTAAAAAGAGAGATGTTAGAAATTGGGTTAGTTTTCTAAAAAGACTTGGCTTTAAGCGTATAGTGGTTTTTGAAACAAAATGGGACTTCAAAAAAGACTTAAAAGAACAGGCTATGGAAACTGCAAATAGAATGATGAAATACATAACAGGAGGCAACTATGGATGACAAAAGATGGTTTGCCTATGCATGGTATTTGACTATCAATAGAACAGATGAAACATATGAACCTATAAGCAAGCTTAAAACAGCATTTAAAATGCTTGAAACTGGAATAGTAAATGGTTGTGCTGTATGGTTTGAGGATAATAAAGCAATAGTTGACTGTGGGGATTGGGGAATGACTTTAGGAATAGATGAAGCAATGGATGATGTCAAGCAGGAGTTTGAAGATTATATAAGTGGAAGATGGGACTAACAAAGGGGGTAACCTATGAGAGGTGATATAAAAAAGAAAAAAATAACTGTTGATGTCTATTATAAAGAGTTCAATGGTGAATTGTATCCTGTAGCTGGCAAGAGGATAATCTTTCTTGATAACAAAGAGGGAACTAAAGGACACCTTAAAAATGGAATGCAAGTGGTTAAAATAGGAGATAAGTGGGTTATAACAGAGAAGATGATGAGAGGAGAACCAGAGCCAGGTGGTATTTACAGTCCTCATAGTGATAAACCATTAAAGAGAAAAAACACAGAGGTTGGTTATATAATTACTTATGACCTATCTGGAAAGGCTGACAGAGCAAAAGTGGCTGAATATATAGCGAAAGCCATACTTGGAGAAGCTGGTGCTTTTAACAATCCAGTTGATGTCATAAAGATTACAAGAAGAAACTTATTAAATGATGTGAGGTCCATGGTTAAGGCTGTAATGGAGAATAAGTTTGATGGGAACCTTGATAAAACTGTTAAATTCTTCTCCTCTCCTAAAAACCTCAGCAACCTGATATTCTTATACATGACTGGGGAAAGAACTCCTGATGGATTTATAAGCATAAATAAAGAAGACTGGCTTGGTGTTAATGTTCTCATACAGTCTGGTATTCCAGACCAGAAACTTATAAAAACTATAAGCAAAGCAGTTGCAGACCTTGTAAGCGGTGAAACAAAGGGAATGATAGAGGAGAAGAAGAAACTTGAAAGGGCAAGGTATGTCAACGACCTGATTGAAAGCATGACAAAAGTAATACAGGGAATGATAGACGAACTATACAGGAGTGGCATAAATAAAATGCTTATAACAATTGGGGAAAGTAAGTTTGAAATAGTTATAACACCTGATAACAAGATAGTAGTTAGACCAGTCAAAAAGAAGATAGGAGAAAGTAGAAGAACTATGGGTAAATCAGTAAACCTGATTGTCAATACCTCTGCGTATAATAATGTCAAGGGATGTAATGGGAAAACATTGAAAGAGCTTGTGGAGGAATACAATAAGAAAACTGAGGGTGCAAACATATCGGTTAGAAAAGAAAAATCTAATACTATACTCAACTTCCCATCTGAAAGCGTATTTAAGGAAGTTACCTATGAGTTTGCCTGTTTTTCAAGCCCACACATAAAGCAGTTCCAGTATGAGAAAAGCTTTATAAGCAGGCTTCTTGGAATTGATAAGGTGGTTAAAACAAAAAGAGGTTATGTTGAACTTCCGTTCACTGGAAAGAATAAGTTTAAGGTTGTTGATATAAAAGGAGGATAAAATGGTGTTTTTACTTTTATCCGTATTCACGATAAATGACCAATATATAGCATTAAATAAAAAAGAGGCTCTGACTGTGATAGCAAAACTTGATAGCCTTGAAGCCCAGAAGAAACTCGTAAGGTTATACAAGAAACAGACATGGGAACTTATAAAAAATTTCAACATGTGTGAAGTGGATAGAAAGGAATTGATAGAACAAAATAATAAATTAACTACTAAAGTTCAAGACTTAAATAAACAACTTAAGCAGTTAAGGGTTTACTGGCTTTTGTCTGTGGTTGTTTTATCTGGGCTTGCAATAGGAATATCGGCTTTGTAATGACAATAAGGCAAAAACTTGCATAGATTGGCATGTAAAAGAGAAGCGTAAAATTGGGCAAAGATTTTTAAGGGCGGATGTTTTCAATCTATAATAAAAAGAGAGAATAAATATTTATGTTGATAAACTTATTTATATAGCAAAAAGATTTATGATTTTAGTTTGTAAAAAATTATAATCATATGTAAATCAATAGATTAGAATGATAAGAAAAAATGCAATTATAGTCATAAAATCATTGGATAATATGTTGATTTTTTATTTAATTCGTATATAATGAGAATAGAAAAAAGATATACATTCATATTTATTATTCCCCATGTAAGTAAAGCAGTAAAACATCAAACCCACCCATTATTATGGGTGGCTCAACAAAGGAGGTATGTATGGCAAAACTACATCCCACTCTCCTCAAGTTTGTAGAGGAGACTTATGGTGAAGCTGGCCTCAATGTAGTCAAGGATTACGAGTTCTCCACAGATGACCCAACTAAGCAGGTTGCAGAGTTGGGGAGACTTCTCTCAAAAGGGGCCAGGAGAAGAATGATTGAGGCGAAGCTGAAGGAGTTGAGCAGCACATGGAAGATACCAAACAAAGCACTCAAAGTTATTGATAAGGTTGGCGGAAAGGTTGTTATCACTGTGGAAAAGGATGAAAAAGGTGAAATAATAGGCTTCACTCTGACTGCGAAAGGTGGCACAGGAGGGGGTGGAGAAAGGAAGTCTTATAAAGTTATCACTCCCGAAGGAAAGGAGCTGAATTTTAGCTCGGCAAAGCAGATGCGTGAAGGGTTACATAAAGCAATTGGATACAGAACGCCCCAGGTGAAGACAGAGGATTTTATTAAGAAGCTGACAAAGGAAGGCTACAAGGTAACTGAACTGTGAACTGTAAACCCAAAAAGGAGGCTATTTATGAGTGTTGACGCCCCAGTTATTGACTTTGGTGAGGGTAGGGGTGTGGAGGAAAGAAAACTTACCATCAATGGCACAGTTGTCAATGCAAATGATGGTGAGAGTGTTAGTGATGTAATCCGTAGGTTCGCCAGAGAGAATGGCATTGAGCGTGCCTTAATCCTCAAAGATGGCGAGCCTGTGGGTATGGATGAGGTTGAGTGGGGTGATAACCTCCAACTCTTCAAGGAGGTCAACCCTCAGTAATCCAACCTGCCTGAGCAAGGGAGGCCTTGTGCCTCCCTTTTTTATTTTATTTTTTGTAAAATATTTTTTGACTTAAATTAGTTATGGATAAATGATTTTATCACTATGTAGTTAAGAACTTATGTGAGCAAAAAATTTAATATATAAAATAGAAAAAACATTAAAATCTTTACTCACATAAGCAGAACTTATGTAAGTAAAAAATCTATATATTTTTGCAAAAAAAATAATGAAGATTTTAACTCCCATAAGCAGATGGGATTGAGTAAAATAAAATTGAAGCAAGTAAAACCAAAAAGGAGGACTTATGATAAAAGAGAGAGAGAGTATAAGCGAAAAGTGCGGTTCAAAGGTCTTTACCTGGATAAAGAATTTGTCAGAAAGCGGTTTACTTAACATCGCTTTCCATCGGGGAATGGGAAGCGATGTTGATTACGGCTTTTTAGAAAAACCGCTGAACCTCTTTTTATTCTCCTCTATACAGGAGGGATGGAGAGATAGGGTAGTTTCATCCAATGAGACTACCACTATTCAGGTGAGAAATAACAAATGGTTGGAGAGTTTATTTGAAACGGAGGTTAATTTTGATGGTACATCCTACTTGGCGGATTTTACTGCCAAGTTCCGCCCCGTAGTGGAAGTTAGGGCGGATGATAAGATTTTTATTGCCCTCTTTATTACAAGGGAGGGTAATATTATAGTTATAAGCACCGATTTCTGGCACGGCAGAAGAGTTGAGGTTTCAGGTGCCATAATTAGGTGGCTGATAAATTACGCTTTAGTATTATGGAAATCCCAGTCATTCAGAATAACTTTTGCAGATATTCCAGATATTACTGTGCCTGCAAGGGTTCAGGTAAACCTGTCTTTGTCGGAGCTGGATACTAAAACTTTGACAGAGGCGTTTTTAAGTAGTATAAAAGACAATATTATTGAGAGTTTCAACAAAAGGCTTGAGGAAGTAAGGAGTGAATGTTCAGTAGCGAATGAGCGGCTTAGAAGAAGCATTTTATCCATTTTAAGGTCAACCTCATCCATCAGAGCGGAGGCGGAGAGGGTCGCTGAGAGGAAAGCGTTGAAGAAGTTTTCTTTCCTCGCCCATGAGACTGAAAGATTAAGAAGTTTTCTGGAAAGTAAAAAATACAGATACACTACTAATTTTGGAACATATAATGATTTACTTGGAGTAATTTTTGATGTAAAGCTTAATCTTCACCCAACCTTAATTAGATACAATGATAATCTGTATAAGATTACCAACGAGCAGTTCAGGAAGCTGTTTTGCATTAAGAACTTCAGGATAGTATTAAGTTTAGTGGACGGTCATGTTTACTCTTATTTTAAGGGTGTCCACATCAATGGGCGCTGTGAGAGTAATCATAAAAAATATAAAATACAAGTTAATGAGACTGAATATACGCTTTGGCTTCTGAAGAAGCCAAAGCAATTCAATACTTTCTGCTGGGGTGAGGTGAATAGTTACCAAATAAAGAATGTTAATTGGGAAACTGCTTTCAATTCCCTGAATATACTCAACACTTCATCAGCCTTCTGGTCGTGGAATGTTGGCGTAATAGACAACGGCTCTCTATATCCATACGATATGGGAAGTGAAGTGTGGAAGAACTTTTTACATGGAGTTGCAAAGAGGATTGATGCCGTGGTAACTACTGAAAACAAAGAGGAGGAAGACGATGAATAGGCACAATAGGTTTCAAAAGGTCCCTGGAGACATTAAGGTTCCCAGGAGGATAGTAATTGCTGGAGTTGGTGGTGTTGGAAGTTGGCTTGCACTCTTTCTGGGTCAACTAATGGATGAAAGTTGCTACTTAGACTTATATGACCCAGATGAAGTTGAGTATTCTAACTTAAGCCGAACTCCGTTTATGGAGTGGATGGTAGGCATGAACAAGGCTTATGCTATGAGGTTTTTATTAGAATTACAAAATCCAGCATTGGATGTGGATGCTTATGACTATGCACTTACTTCCAGAATAATGAGTAGGAAATATGATGACAGCTGGCTTGTTGTGGACACAACAGACGCCCTCTACTCTTATGGAGAGTATGTGGGAGGAATTGATGGGAAGCATGTTTACTTTAAGTTTCCCGTCAAGGGTTCTGTTGTGTTTGGAGAAGAAGGGATGCGGGTGGAATACAGCGATTATGGCGTGTATAACACACCTGTAGTTCTGCTTGCCTTGCTCTACCTGGAACACATTGTAAGGTGGAAACATAAAAAGAAGACACTCATCAGGTTCAATATTGAGAACCTGATGAAACTTGGGTTTGAACCACCAAAAAAGGAAGAGGAAAGTGAATAAAAAAGGAGGAGATATGGTAAAAGAGAAAGAGGTTGTTAAAAGTGGGTTTATTTTTGAGCCCACTGTGAGAATTCCATTCTTGATTGGTGTGAGTATCATCCAGACCATTAACAGGATACACGAAGAAGTTGGAAGTAAAATTGAAGTCAGCATATTAGGCAGAGGGGAGTGGGACGAGGCTGGCGAGACCTTCGTATTAAGCGAGAATGTGGAGGACTATTTTATCCCTCCACAGGAGAACACCTCTGCCTCAGTGAACTTTCTATACGAAAAGATGACACCAGAAATGAGGAGCAAATTTAATAGTGCCAATGTATGTATCCACTCTCACCCAGATGGAGTGCGAAGCTTTAGCGTGTCGGATTATGACACTATAAGCACTAATTATGAGTGTTCCCTCCTTGTTGAAGGGGACGCATTCAGGGATGCCACCGTTCAAGTGGAGTTAAAGAACGGTAGGCGAATATACCTGGATGCGACCCCAGTGGTTGATGAGGATGAGATTGAACTCATCAGCGGGATTGAGAATGTTAAAAAGAAGG
>Ga0190359_1000300_pt1 | contig 34267 bp, 33 predicted proteins | sample 48721823_MG_FD_161269 | JGI IMG/M metagenome (GOLD analysis project Ga0190359, IMG submission 161269) | Hydrothermal vent microbial mat bacterial communities from Southern Trench, Guaymas Basin, Mexico - 4872-18-2-3_MG | ecosystem: Environmental > Aquatic > Marine > Hydrothermal vents >... | reverse complement strand
TTTAACTTGATCGTTAATTACATCTCTTTCTGAACCACGACCAGAATGGAACCACAGCTTGACTTGAGTCTTACCCAAAGCCGATACAGAAAGTACAAGCAACAGTGTAATTACCAGAAAAGCCATGAATCTCTTCATACTAACCCCTCCAATGCAGATCCCCATGGGGATCGAATTATGGTGATCTAAATAACAGTGAACTTACCTTCCTCTTCACATTCTTTGAGTTTCTTCATTATGTTTTCATCAGTAGAGGCAGTAACAAGCGCTTCCGAACCAGACCAATCCTTTATGCGGACCAGAGATTTTCTGAAGAGTTTAGAAGTGCTGGCCAGAATATATATTTTGGGTGAGGCTTTTACAATGAGCTTTTTAGTTTCAGCTTCGAGTAAGGTAGAAGAGTAATAGCCTTTTTCATCCAGCCCGTTTATTCCCATAAAAGCTTTGTTAACATGGTATCTATCGAAAAATGGATTGATTTCAAGATCGAGGAAATTCATTGTGCCGTACTGAAAATAGCCTCCAAGAACTACCAGTTTTATCTCGGGATATTGAACAACGGTATTGATAACATAAAGAGAATTGGTTACGACAGTTAAATTCAAAGGAGGCGTTTCGAGAAGTTTTTCTGTAAAGAAGAGAGTTGTACTTCCGGAGTCTACAAAGATGATATCGTTTTTCTCCACCAAGTGGACAGCTTTTTCCGCAATTATTTTTTTTTCTTCAACATCAACTGCAATTTGTTCTTGAAACTGTGGGTCATATCTGTGAGGCCTAAGGCTGATGGCACCACCATGAACCCTTTTCAACAAACCAAGGTTTTCAAGTTTTTTCAGATCAGATCTTACAGTAACTTCCGACACACCAAGCTCTTCAGCTAGAGATGAACTGTAAATTTTGCCATATTTATTCAATTTTTCAACGATGTAATGCTTTCTCTCTTCGAAGATGATATTTATCCCTCCCGTAATTAAAACATATCATCTCAAATTGAGAAAGCAAAACACCTTTAGCATCCATTAAACCTAATTATTCCGAATTATTGAAGGTTAGGCTTCATGCTTTCGTGTTTTTGCGTTTTGTTACGTTTGCTTTCGAATTTCGATAAAAAAATAATAAAACGAAAATTTTTAAGTCATAAAAATTTTCTAATCACAACGATATTTCCCGGAAAGCATGACCAAAAACATTTGTTCAGCAGATTAAATAGGTCTGTGAACCTTTTTCGTGATAGATAAAGGTTTTTGAGATGCTGTAGCTTCTTGTGTTTTTTTTCAGGGCATCGGAAATGAGTCCCAGATATCCGTTAATCCTTTCAAAGACTTCATTGAGAGTACAGCTTCCCTGTTCTGTTATTATACGGACAAGAAGCTTTCCATTCCCTATCAATCTTATATTCAGCAGATCTCCGCGTGCTCCGAGTTGCATATTTCTAGAAAGGTAGTGCGATATGTCCACGATCAAATTAGCAGACTTGCGTGTTTCAAGTGAGAGTTCCATGCTGTAAACTATACGCATCTCCGTTCCCTCCCTTTGATAGAAGGATCGATAGAGATGAAACAAAATCAAAAAGCTGTGGAACCCATTGATGAAGATCAAGAAATGCAAACTTGCTAGTGAGAAAAAAGAAGCTTCATAATTATTATAGCATGGAACTATGACATTACATTGCAGATAAATGGTCTGAGCTGTATCTGAACATTATCACACTCAGAAGTATAAAAACTGTTGTTAGAACGGTGTTTGAAATCAATAATCCGATGATCGTTTTCAAATCAGTCGGTATTAAGGAGAGTTTTTGAATTTCGCTCAGTAAAGCTGTCATGGGAAAGTAGTCTGCAAATTTTCTAAGCCATTCGGGAAACATGGAACGTGGAATAAGCATGCCGCTAATCAATATAAATACAACGGAAACCCCGGTTACAAGAAACTGACTTCCTCTCGAAGTCCTTGTAAGGCTCGTCAAGAATACACTCATAGTGATGAACACCAATGAAAGCATCAGAAAAAGCGGGGTATTTTCCACAATATTGATTAAACCTTCATAGCCAAAAAGCAGTCCAAAGAGTAGAAAAAAGCAGAACTCAAAAATTCCAACAACTAAGAAACTGACGATCTTTGAAAAGAGAAACTGCAAGGCTCTTGTATTGGCAAGCACTAAAAAGTCCAAAATCTCTGTCCTTTGGTCCTCGTGAATAGACCAGCTAAGGCCGATACCCAGGGTAAGCAGCAAACACAGCGCAAGAATTAGAGGAAAAAGAAATTCCTTGAAATTGAATTTATCGCCGTCAACACCCTCCACCACTATCTCAGGTGCTTTGTAGTTTGGATCTACTGTCACATTTTTCATAAAATTCGGGTCAGCGATAACAGGAAGGGCTTTGAACTCATTGAGAACATTACTGAGCACCTGATAAATCGCGATCCCTGATTGAAGCGCATCGGGATTGGGGACAAAAATGAGTTTCGATGGTTTTTGAAAAAGGAGGTCGTTCGCAAACCCTTTTGGTATTATAAAGTAACCATCCAGGTCTTTCAGTTGATTTTCAGCTTCGTTCCTCGTTTTGAAAACATAGATGTTTTCTTCTTTGACCATGGAGGTTGCGTATCGGATAAAAAATATCCCAAGGAAAGTATTATCCTCATTTACAACACCCAATCGAAGTGCGTAAAGTCCATTATTCATGTTAAAGACTCCGGTAAAGAGAACCATTGCCATCGGAAGAAGCAGGAAATAAATCCATATACTCCGCGACCTGAAAATCATTTTAAGTTCATTGCTGAGTAACGTGGTAATTTTCTTCATTGAATCCCTCCGCTTTTTCCTGTATTTCATTATATAACAACACAACGACATAAGAGAAGGAAAGCCGCCCTTTGTCTGGTAAAATTGTTTCAAGGATTCTCATTTCAATAAAGGAGTTGATCGTGTGAAACGCTTTGTTTTTCTTTCTTTATTTCTTATTACCTTCGCTTTGACCTTTGCGAGTGGGGAAGTAGCAAGTATCACGTTGAATGGAACACCATTGTCGGATGCCTATTATCAAGTGAATGCTGACGTGCTTCAGGGGTATCTCAATGATGCGTTGGGAAGTTATCAACAGCAAGGTATCAGCCTTGACCCTTATTTCTCTTCACAAAACGCTCCCAGCCAGATAGAGCTGAAATACAACATTCTCAAGAACTTGCTCGATGATAAAATTGCAGGATATTATGCGCAAGAAAACGGGCTTTTTCCCAAAGAAGAGGAAGTCTCTGGCTATACTGATCAGATAACAACAAGCTATTTTAGCAATCCTCAGTACGTATCCCAAATAGAAATGAGCTATGGTTCAACGGAGACCTTTTGGAGGGTTATAGAGTCTTATGTCCGCTCCGAGCTGATAAAGCAGAATATCCTCAAAACACTCGTGACAGATTATCCAGCCAGTTTTACCGAATACTTCGAAGCCAACAAAGCCGATATAAAGAACAAGTATGAAAAAGTGAGTGCAAGCCATATACTTTTATCCTCAGAAGCAAGCGCCACAGAGCTCAAAAAGCTCATCGAAAATGGCTCGTTGACTTTTGAAGACGCGGCAAAGAAATACTCCATTGACACAGGTTCTGCTCAAAATGGTGGCTCTATTGGTGAGTTCAGCCGAGGAGAACTTGTGAAAGAGTTTGAAGACGCCTCATTTGCCGCTACTCCGGGTGAAATCGTTGGACCCGTGGAAACAGAATACGGATATCATCTAATCCGGGTGGATTCAAAAAGCACCTTTGATTCAGTGGAAGAATTGTTGACCACAAATGCATATACTAATGTTGCGAGAGATTTCCAGAACAAGGTGTATCTTGGCTGGTTCAACAATTACAAAGCAAATAGCCCTCTTGGCTATGTTATTTACGACCCGGAACTTGACCTTCTGGATAGGCTGATGAAATCGCAGGTTTCGGGCGAAGACATAGAAGACTTTTACGCTAGGTTAGAAAAAGAACTATTCGATTCTTCAGGAGAAATCAAAGAAGACACAACGACTTTCGCCGCAGTTCTCTATTTGATGATCTCAGACTCTCTCATGCAGCCAACGTTGGATAACTTGCAAAAACTTCAGGCCATGCTTGATGCCAGAAAAAATCTCCCGGAAGACATAAAAACACTTTCACCAGAAGATATGCAAAAATCTCTCGAAGAAACCCCTGATAGCACTGATAACAAAGTGCTTGAATTAAAGAACAACCTTTCAACACTGATAGACCTTTCAAAAGAGCTCGGCGTTTTTAGTGAAGAAGAAATCAACGCAAGACTCGCTGAAGAGCAGACTTACAAGGACAAAAGATACGCAGTAATTGGAAAAGTCGCTGGATTTCTATACCATAGAATGCCGGACTCAGATAAAGCATTAGAATATCTGAACAAATACAGTGGCAATGATCCAGAAGTGGTGTTCCTTTACACCAGCAAGCAATACGAAAATGAACTCAAACCCATGCTTGAAAGCGAGGAACTCTTTCAGAATTACCTTAACTATTATGAGCAGTATGTAGGTGACAAGGCAGCTGAAATGCTTATAAAATATCCGCTCACCTCCATTGAAAATCGTCTAAAGGAAAATGTTATCAAAAACGATAAGGCTTCTGATGAATTGAAGCTAAAGTCGATAAGACTTCTAATAGAAGCCTATAACAAAGCCGGAAAGCTTTCTATTGACAAGAACCTCAAGATTGACTTCTTCAGCGGTGCTCTTGCCTACACATATTATCTTGATGATTACGTTGATATGGGACTCGTGGAAGAATCCGAGGTTGATGCACTTGTTGATGAACTAATGAATGAGATAAATGCCTTAGAAAATGAAGAATAATACATGAAAAACAAAAAGGGGGGCTTTTAGCCCCTCTTTTTTTATTTTATTGCGATGATTTTATATTCTTTGGGTTTTAAGAGAAGAGAAATTTTCAAAGTGATTGGAGAGAGAATGTATTCAGCCTTTTGCTCTTCCCACGAAATATTTTGAAGCACAGCGAGTTTTTCATGATCCTTATACAACGGCCTGAACCTTATTAAATGATTATCGGTATAGTGTAGCTCTATTTCAGCATCTTTTGCTATTTTCCTGTACAATAGGTGAGAAAGGTCAGTATGATTTACCATTGGCGTTTTTAGCAAAAGATGTTCCAGCGGAAAATTCAAGAAGAAAACCTTTCCTTTTTCCAGTTCCATTTCTGTGAGAAACAGTTCTTCAGTAAGCTTCAAAGCTTTCCCTGCACATTTTTTCAGAGGCATATAAGCACTTTCATGAGGGTAATTATCATATTCTGTACGGATTTTCCAGCTTTGTCCTTCAAAGCTCAATTCAATATCTCCGACCAAAGGATCCCAGAGACCGTACCTCAGATTGTGCTTACAACCTGTTAGAGCTTCAAAATTATGAATCCATATGCCCGGTTGAAAAAGATCGGAGCCAGCAAAGTAGCTTAGATAAAGCTGCCCACCGTGTTTTGCGAAGCTGTAAAGCCTTTCCGAAGTGGTGGCTAGGAGTTTTCTAACACAAGGCGTAAGTATGAGTTTATAGTTCATTAAATCCTCAAGATTATCCTCGAAGAGAAAATCAACCTCAAATCCGGCTTTAGCTGCCAGCACCATGGCCTGTAACATCTGACGTGCCATTTCCCGGGGTTCATCAACGGAGAAAGGATATTGCCTGTTGTAATAGGAAGGTACTAAAATTGCCGCCTGTGCTTTGGAAGGTGTTAACTCCTCTAACTCTTCAGCTTGTTTCCTGAAGCTTTTGAATTCGTATGCAACTGGTTTTGGTTCTCCTCTTACGTCAAAAACGCCAAAGCGCATCTCAAAAGGGTGATGCAGATAAGGTGGCATCTCAAAATAGTTGAAATCGCTCAAGCACCAACCGAGGTTCCCAATACCACCAGAAAGAAAAGTGTTCAAAAAGACCTCCCTGTAATACAGTGCTATATTTTCATCAGAAGCGTGGCTCGATGATGCGCCAAACTCTTCAAACAACACAGGCAAACCAAAGTTCTTGAGGAACCTAATCATAAATTCGGTGACCATGCTGTGCCTGTAATAGTCGATTTCTGGCACATACATGTGCGGCCCCAAAAAATCGACTATTTTAGATAGACTCTGTATGTCAAAACCGTTGTTACCACCGAACACGTTCCAGTTGCCATCGCCAACTCCCACAGGCCTTTTGGGGTCAATTGACTTTATGCCTTTTACAAGCGTTTTTGCCCAATTCAATACCTCTTCGGGAGTTCCTTCACCTCCATAAAGCGGCATCTCATTTGTCAAAAGATACCCCCATATGGCGTTAAAATCCTTAATTCTTTTTGTTATCTTTTCAATGAGAAATGCCTGTTGCTCTATCATAAAAGGATTTGAATACAGGCTTCGACCTTCTCTAAACCCAAAATCCCAGTTTTCACCAGACATATGTCCCACGATAAAAGTGGGGATTGTCATGAGCTTGTGTTTTTCGCATATTTCAAGGAAAGTTATGAGCCTGCTCATGTGCTTTTCGCTTATTTCGCTAGGGGCGGGTAAAAAACTGGGGCTGAGGATGAAAAAGCGACACAGGTTCATGCCGAACTCTTTCATTTTTTTCACTTCTTCTTCTATTGTTCCCGGGTTCCAGTATTCGTCTTCCCACATCAAAATCGCACCACTGCGCGACCAGTAGTTCACACCAAGTAGATATCCCATCTGTTTTTCCCTACCTTTCAACTGTCCTCACCGATTCTCTTTCCACTATTTTTGTTGGGAGAACGACATTTCTGTAAATCGTATGTTTTCCTGATTCAAGCCGCTCTATCAATAGCTGTGTCGCTAAAGCCCCCATTTCTTCGCGTGGTTGGCAAACAGTAGTAAGCGCAGGAATCATAAAAGAGGCAAAAGGTGAATCGTCAAACCCCATGATAGAGATATCTTCTGGAACTTTTATCCCCAATTCGTTTAACGCTTTTATCGCTCCAAGCGCCACATAATCATTCGCACAAAAGATAGCTGTTACTTTTATGGGTGGGGTAATATGTTCGAGTATAGCTTTGTAGCCATCTTCTGGCTCAAATCCTGTGATTTTGCTCATAAATACCTCAACCTCTTTGTGTCTTCTAAGGTATTTCAATATGCCCTTTTTCCTGTCTCTGGATGCGTAAACATTTTGTGTTCCAGGTATGTAAAATACTTTCCTGTGTCCTTTGTTGTGAAGGTATCTTATGGCGGCATATGCCCCCATGACATTGTCAATGTTCACCGAGTCAATATGCACTTCTTCAACAGGATAATCCACGCCGACAATTGGTATTCCACTGTCAATGAACTTCTGCATGAAGTGCTCATCACACTTGAGAGTGCAAACCAATACCCCGTCAACTTTCCGATTGAAATACTCGTCGAGGATTTCTTTTTCTCTCACGGGTTTGTCCCTGGCAAGAGCAACCATTACGTCATATCCCTTGCTAAAGGCTTTTTCATAGATGCCCGTTAGGATGTTTGGATAATGGTAAGCTCTCAGGTTTGGCACGACTACGCCAATTGTACCAAAGAGCTTTGAATTTTTTCTTGAAAAGGGCCTGGGCTTGTAGCCGAGTTTCTGCATGGCTTTCAGAACCCTTTTTCGTTTTTCTTCGGAAACCTGTGTTGAGCCATTTATGACTCTGGAAACAGTGGCTATTGAAACCTCAGCTTCTTTTGCCACATCTTTTATGGTAACCACAGAAAACCCTCCTACTCTAAAAGATCAAAAGGCACTTTTAGAAAGGCATTGAACCTATTCGTTGTTCTATTGCGTATTATTTCGCGGAAGAGGAAAAAGCTGGGTCTTGGAGTGAAAAGTTTTTTGTCATAGTCAACATGAACCAGTCCAAATCTCAGGGAAAATCCCTTTGCCCATTCGTAATTGTCCGTTAGAGACCAGTGTAAATAGCCACGAATGTCGTACCCCTCTTCAAGCAGCCTTTCGATAGCTGCAAGATGAGATAGGAGATAATAAGGTCTCAGAAGGTCTTTATTATCAGCAATGCCATTTTCAGTTATATACACGGGCTTTTTGTATCTTTCACAGATGGCTTTAGTGATATTGTAAAGGCCTTTCGGGTAAATTTCCCAGCCCGCATCGCTAACAGGCAATCCTGCTTTTGAAAGGGTATTTGGTTTACATGCAAAGCCATAACCGGACAAACTCTTCCAGCTAATTGTAAATCCTCCTGCTTTGAGTATCGGCTCTCTTCTCTCTACGAAGGACCGCGTGTAGTAGTTGATGCCTATGAAATCGATCTTATCTTTTACAGCATCTACAAAATACCAATTCAGCAGATTGTTAGCTTCATCGGCATTATCATCGCCGTCTATCCAGTGAAACGCATAAATGACTCCAATAGGTCTATGGGTATATTCTTTCATCGCTTCATACGCAAGGTTATGCGCATTTATTTCATTGTCTAAAGCTTTTTTCCAGAGCGTAGGGTCTATAACCGAAGGCGGAAAGCCCGAAGGCCTCTGAAAATAGCCCAAATTGGCTACTACATTTGGCTCATTCATGGTGGACCAAAAATCCACAACTTCTCCCAAATTTTTTACCACAAAAGCTGCGAATTTAGCGAATTCATGAGGGCTCCTTTCATCCAGCCAACCAGCTTTACTGAAATCGAGATTGCGGTTCACTTTTATAGGGTCATGTAGCCATAAAGGAAGGGTAAAATGATTCAGGTTGACCATTGTTTTCATGCCCCTGGCTTTTATATCTTCCAATATTTTTCGGTAATGTTTAATAGCCGAATAATCTGCGAGCTCTTCCAGTTCTTCCGGGCTCTCCACGTCAAAAGTGGCATCGGGAAAAATTCTTGACCATTCAATACCTATTCTGAGAACATTAAACCCGGCCTCAAGAGCAAGTGCATGAATTTCGGAATATCTTTCCCAGTAGTTCAACCCATTTTCAGGAAGGTCTCCACTTACCACATTGTTTTCCTGAAGATATTGGTCATGAACCCAGAGGAACCAATCTGTATTTGGATCCATAGTATTCCCGCCCATTTCAAATTGAAAACCCGACATTGAAGCCCCAAAAAGAAAATCTTCGTTAAACATCATTCCACCTCCAGCATGCGACATGGTGATCCTCTTCGACTTTTATAAGCCCTTGTGCTTCGCATTCTTTTGTAGCCAGTGGACATCGGTCATAATACTTGCACATGCCGATAGTATCAGATCTAACGGCTTTTCGTTCTGGAGTTTCAAAAGTTGTCCACTTTCTATCAATCCTTGGCACAGCATCCAGAAGCATACGCGTATATGGATGAAGGGGGGTGCTAAAAACCTTTTCAGTTTTTCCAGCTTCCATTACTGACCCCCTATAAAGGATAATACTCTCGTCGCTTATGTAATAACCCAGTGATAGATCATGAGTAATAAACAGTATTGAAAGCCCGCCTTTTTTGAGCTCTGCCAATATGTTGAGCACATCGATTCTGGTTGAAGCGTCAAGCATGCTTATTATTTCGTCAGCAACGAGAAATTTTGTATCAAGAAGTAGCGCCCTTGCTATAAGCATCCTCTGTAACTGCCCACCGCTTAACTGATGAGGGAACTTGTTAAGAACTGTCTTAGGGTTCAAGCCAACGGATTCCAGAGCGTCAAGTACGTGTATTTGCCATTCTCTCCCGGTTAGTTCCGGGAAGAACTCACTCTTTACAAGTTCAAAAATCCTGTCAGCTTTAAATATGGGGTTAAAAGAAGAAAAGGGATCCTGAAACACACCTTGAACATAGCGATAATATTCCTTGAGTTTCTCTCCTTTGAACAATGATAAGTCTTTCCCTTGAAAGAGTATTTGCCCCTTTGTGATGGGGATTAATTTCAACATCATTTTACCAATAGTTGTTTTTCCACTACCACTTTCACCTATCAGGGAAATGATTTTCCCTTCTCCTATCGAAAATGAAACATTATCAACCGCCGTGAGCTTTCTTTTTCCAAAAGCGCCAAGAGAATAAACTTTTGTGATATCTTTAAGTTCAATCATCGATTGCTCCCACCTTCCAGCAGGCTACCTGGTGGCCCGGTTCTATTTCGACCAATGGAGGTTCTTCATCACATTTTTCAGAGGCAACAGGGCACCTATCTTTGAATCTACAACCTTCTGGAGGATTCAAAAGCTCGGGTGGCCTGCCAGGTATTCCCTTAAGAGGAGCTTGAGAATATTTAATGCCTACTTCTGGCAAAGACGAGATGAGGAGCTTTGTATAAGGGTGAAGAGGATTTTTGACGATCGTCTCTGTGGGAGCTCTTTCAACTTGCTTGCCAGCATACATGATCATGATGCTGTCTGCCACCTGGTAGAGAATTGAAATATCATGGGTTACAAAAATCACACTCCTTACGATTTTTCTATCCCTAAATTCAACAATCATTTTTGAAACCGCTTTTTGAGAAGAAACATCGAGAGCGGAAGTGATTTCATCTGCTAACAGCAATGATGGATTCAGCAAGGTCGAGATAACCATTACCATACGCTGATTCATTCCGCCAGATAATTCAATTGGATAAAGATCAAGCACCTTTTCATCAAGCTCTACCAACTTCAACCTTTCCTCTATCATATCCCTCATTTTTACAAAGCTCTCTCCGTGGTGTTCAAGAAGGTCAGAGATAATCTGTTTCAATTTTCTTATAGGATTCAATGCATTCATAGCATATTGTGGAATGATGGACACTCCTCTAAATCTATTAGCTCTCATGGCTTCGTAATTGTCTATCGGGAGTTTCTTGTCGTTTAAAAACACTTCTCCTGAGATATATTTCATAGGAGGCTTCAATAAAATCAGCGCATTGCTCAGAGTGGACTTCCCGCATCCAGATTCACCGGCCAGCCCCATGATTTCCCCGTCTTTTACCTGAAAACTAATACCATCTACAGCTTTTACATCTCCGCGAAGCGTCTGATAGTATATTCTCAAATCCTTTATTTTCAAAGCCATGTTCACATCTCCCTGAGCTTAGGATTAAAAACTTCATCCAATCCTGTATTCATAAAATACATTGCCCCAACGATAGCTGTAATTGCAATTCCGGGTGGAACTGCCCACCACCACATACCGAGTTGTATGGCATTCCACAAGACTGCCTGTTGCATCATAAGCCCAAGGGAAATCCCTTGAGTAGGACCAAGCCCTATGAAATCCAATGTAGCAGCTGTGAGAATCGCTCCACCAAACTGCAGAATGAACACCATAAACACATATGAAAGCATATTTGGCAATATTTCAACAACAATTATCTTCAAAGGTTTCATGCCTGTTATTCTCGCGAGGTTGACAAATTCCCTGGTTTTTAGTGAAAGAGTCTGCGACCTTACTGCTCTGGCTGTCCATGGCCATGCTGTAAACCCAATGAAGACACTCTCAAGGAATACACCACGATACTTAAGATAAGCCGCAAGAATAATTAACAATGCCATGGTGGGAATAACCAGCACAATGTTTGTAAACATCATGAGCAACTCGTCAGCTAAACCTCCTTTGTAACCCGAAAGGAATCCCACGAAAAGTCCGATAAAAGTTGCTATACTTCCGCCTACAAACCCAACAAGAAAGGTCGATCTGAGACCATAAACGAACTGGGAAAAGACGTCTCTACCAAAAGTCGTGGTCCCAAGCCAGTACTCGCCTGAAGGGGGATTATAGCCGGGCCCGGCAAAATCCTGGGGTTCATATTTCGCGAAATAAGGACCGAAAATAGCCAGAAAAGCAAACAAGGCAACGATAAAAACCCCTATCCTTAGCTTTGTGTTCCGCAATGCAAAAAAGAGTATCTCACTTTTTCTGAATTTCATGCTGTCTCACCACTCATTCCACGCCTTACCCTTGGATCCACAATTACATAAATGATATCTATAAAGAAGTTCGCTATTAAAACACCAAGTATAATGAAAAGGAAACACCCTTGAATGAGGAAATAATCACCGTTCAAAATTCCCTGAAGCAAGAGGTAACCTATGCCAGGATAAGAAAAAACCACCTCTGTGGCAAGGGCACCTGCTACAATAACACCCAGCTGTAAAGCCAATCCTGTAATTTGAGGTAGCACCGCATTTCTGAAGGCGTACTTTCTTATGAGTTTCGCTGGGGCTCCCATGGCTTCCATATATCTCGAGTATTCTGATTCCAACTCATAAATAATCATATTCCTCATGCCAATCGCCCAGCCACCAAGCTGAACTATAAAAAGTGAACCAAAGGGTAGAATCCAGTGTTTAAGATAATCCCAGATGAACTCCCAGCTCAGGCTCGGACTCATGGAAAAACTGTATGCTCCCGAAATGGGAAATATCCCAAGCACCACACCAAATACCCAGGCAAGAAGTATTCCAAGCCACATATATGGTGTAGCAGTTATCACATACCATATCGGTAATATGGTGTTATCAAGCCGCTTTTTTCTCGCAGCAAATGCTCCAAACTTATTCCCTGCTATCCAACTTAAAAGTATCGCGGGAACAAGCAAGAGAATATCATAGGGAACCGCTCTCTTTATGACTTCAAAAACAGGACTTGGAAAAAGATATACACTTGTTCCGAGATCACCTTTGAACAGAGAAACCCAGAAATTCACATATTGTTTCCACAGCGGAAGGTCCAGACTGAAAACCTTGTTATAGTAATTGTACAAAAGATCCATGGCTTCAGTCCTCATTGCTGCTCTTGAAAGCAATGTCCTGATTGGATCTCCCGGCATAAATCTGGGAATTACCCAGTCAATCGTAACCGCGAAAAAGAAAGTAAGCAGATATATGATTATTTTTCGTCTTAAATACTTTCCCACTGTCTTTCCTCCCAAAATTTAAACCCCGCCTTTCCTGGAAAGGCGGGGAAGTTGAAACAATTACTTGCTTTGAAGGTCTGTGAGCATCATAAGACCACCAAGCTGCCATCTGCCACCCCAGGTACAGGGATAATGGAAGGGACCGTGTTCGCTGGGCCAGTTTGTCCACGCAGCTTCACTTGCCTGGAACCACATACCGTTATACCAGAGAGGAATTGCAGGCATATCTTTCAGGAAAATTTCTTCGATCTTTGAAACAATTTCTTTTCCAGCTTCTACATTATCGAAAGGTGTTCTGTTGAACTCATCGAGTAGTTTGAAAACTTCGGGATTGTCATATCTACCAAAATTTCCATTCGCTTGATAATCACTGATCGGGAAGAATAACCAGTGGTAAAACGTCCAAACGGTTACGCTTAAATAGCTCCCAAAATTGTTTATAGCCATATCAAAATTGCCACCGTAAAGCTCATCTTGATATCTTCCAAAATCTGGAAATTCAGCTAACGCATTGATTCCAACAGCTTTCAGATTGCTTGCTATTATCTTTATCGATTCCATCCAATCTGTCCAGCCAAACGGAACAATGATCGAAAGTTCAATCTTTGAACCATCAGGAGCTTCCACAAAACCATCACCGTCTTTGTCAACATATCCGGCATCTTTTAACATGCTCTTGGCTATATCGGGGTTGAATTCAAAGCCATATTTGGTGACAACATCCTCATCATAATATTTCATCCAGGCATCTATGGGAAGGAATCCCAGTGGATTTGAGGGGAGCACCTGTTTTTCGAATACCTTTTCGACGATTTCTTCTGAATTTATGGCAAAAGCAACAGCTTTTCTGAACTCCGGGTCGTCCATTGGTTTTTTGGTGGTATTTAAGAAAAGGAAAGCTGTGTTATCTGATAACATGTAAGGCACATCATCGAACCAGGTATGAATCCCGTAAAATTTCTTAATCGTTGGAATACCGGGAAGGAAGAAATTACTTATGTCTAACTCCCCTTTGATAATCATACCGAGGGCAACGTTGTTGCTCATTGCCCTCAAATATACGATCCTCTTTGGAGTGGGTTCTATACCCAGAAGTTCTGTTGCCCACCAGGTGGCGTTTTTCAAGTAAACCATTCTATCCTGATCATATGTCTCCGCAAGATATGCGCCTGTACCAATTGGATTTTCATTGGCTCCCGTGAGAATGGCTTCCTTTGACCTGTCTTTCCAGAGATGTTCAGGGATAATCGGGATCTGGTAAAGGTTTGTAACCCATTCATGGTAAAGTGGCTCCGTAAAGTGGAAGATTAGCGTATAATCATCAACTTTTTCAATGCTACTCAGCCATTTCCAGAGGGTGCTATAGTAAACTTCCGGGATATCCTTTGCGAGTTCAAAGGTGAATTTTACGTCATCCGCATTAAAAAAGGTACCGTCTGTCCAACGAACCCCTTTTCTGATTTTCAACTCATATGTGTTAAGATCTTTCCATTCCCCTTTTTCAGCGAGCCATGGTATCATTTCATCAGAAAGCGGGTCATACAAATAAAGGGGTTCATAGATCAATCCTACTGTGCCTGTAACAGCGGCCCATGGGGTTACCGGGTTCCAGTTGTTTGGTGGTGCCCAGAGTCCTCCACCCGCGTACAGAGTTTCATTTCTCTTGTAAGTTACACCAAGCAATATCGTGCTAAAAATCAATATCAGCACGAGTATAGTGCCCTTTTTCATAAAAAAACACCTCCCACCTTCGTTTCCCCTTAAGGGACAATACAACAATATAATGAAAATATTTTCAAGCAATTTTCTGTTATTTTCATATAGATAGCCTGAGCACTCTTTAAAGCCTAATTAACGCAAATAGCTAAAGATTCGCACAAACAAAGATATTGGCAAAGAAGTAAAATAAATAAATCGTGAAAATATTTGAAAATGAAAATAAGTAAGGAGGTACTTTTCGATCATGCAGCAGGTGAAGCTGACTTTCGATGGTGAATTTAACGGCTTAGGAAAAAACGGGAAAAACGTGGAACTGAAGATTGGTCCAAGAGAATTTGCACCTTATGATCTTATCCTTCTTGCTCTTGGTTCATGCCTATATTCTACTTTTCTTGATATAGCAAAAAAGATGAAAATCCATTGGGAATCTGTTGATCTGGATCTCAGCGGTGAAAAAAGGAAGGAAATCCCGACCACTTTGAGGTGGTGCAGGATTTCAGTTAAGATGAAAAGTGCTTCTCATCATGAAAAAATCAAAAAAGCTTTTGAGCTCGCAACAAAGTACTGTTCCATATATCACACGCTGTCAAAGGTTGCAGAAATTCAATGGGAAATAGAGTTTTACTGATTCACTGACATGTGGCTTTCTCGGGCTAATTATGCTGATGGCTGGAATTTTTTCCAGTTTAAAAACCCAGCAAGAGCCATGTCCAAAGTTATGTTATACATACAGCTTTACTTCTCCTCTTTCAGGCTAAAGCCTTCCATAATGGTTTTTTGGAAAATCAAAAGCACGAGAAGAGGAGGTAGCATGGCGAGAATCGTTCCAGCCATTATAATGTTCCAATCGGCTGCTTGAGCTTCACTCGCTAGCAGCATTTTTATCCCAATCTGGACAACTCTCATATTGTTGGAGTTTGTGATAATCATAGGCCAGAGATATACATTCCACATGTAAGTAAATTCTATGAGAAAGAGAGCTCCTATGTTTGTCTTAGAAAGCGGAATGAGTACATTCACAAGGAATCTCATCGGACCTGCACCATCTATTCTTGCAGCATCTGACAGAGACGGTGGAACAGTCAAAAATAGTTGCCTGAATAATAGAGTTCCCGTGGCACTGGCGAAAAAGGGAATAGTGAGAGCGTAATAGGTGTTAATCCAGCCAAAGGATCGCATCAGATCATAGGTGGGAACAATACGAATAGGTAAAGGTAGCATGTGTGTTATCAAAATGGTTGTGAAGAAAAAGAATTTTCCCTTAAATTCGCCAAAATAAGTGAATGCAAAGGCGGCCATAATAGAAAGCCCGATTTTTGCCAGCGCTACCGTCACTGAAATAAAAGAACTGTTGAAAATGAGCCTGCCCATATTCACCGTTGTCCAGGCCGTTTTGTAGTTTTCCCATATGTGCGTACTTGGTAAAAACCTTGGAGGAAAGCTATACGCTTCCTTGGAATTGAAGGTGCTCATGGTGAAAGCGTAATATACAGGGAAGATAATAACAACCAGCATAATCGACAAAAAAATATATGTTAGGACAATTTTGCTCTTTTTTGTTTTCACAGCTCACACCACCTATCCGTAGAAGACTCGTCGCTCAGCGTATTTGAACTGGAGCGCTGTGAGAATCGCAACAAATACAAACAACACCACAGACTGCGCAGAAGCGAAACCAGTATCTAAATTGATAAATCCATCCCGGTACAATTTATATACCAACACTTCCGTTGCGTTTCCAGGACCGCCTTTTGTCATTATATCAATAAGCCCGAACACCTGGAAAAAAGCGTAAAGCATATTCATTATAAGCAGGAAAAAGGTTGTTGGTGAGAGCAGTGGCAACGTGATCTTAAAAAACTTCCTAACACTTGAAGCTCCATCAATGGAAGCGGCTTCTAAAAGTTCCTCTGGAATCGTTTGCAATCCTGCAAGAAAAAAGATGATATTGTACCCGAGCATTTTCCAAGAAGCAGCGATGATAACAATTACAAGAGCAAGATTTCCGTTCATCATCCAGTTCAGTTTTACATTGAAAAGAGTCTTGATTATGTAAACTATTGGTCCGCTCGATGGGTCAAACATCAACGCCCAGATTGTCCCCGCAACTGCTGGTGAAATAGCATAAGTCCAGATGAAAAGAGTGCGATAATAATTCAATCCCTTTAACCGTTGATTGAGAACAACAGAGATCAACAAGCCTATGGTAATACCCAATGCAACGACAGCAGCAGCAAAGACAAGCGTAATAAGCAAGCTATGGACATAATCTGTCGATTTGAAAAGTTTGGTAAAGTTATAGAACTTTACAAAAATAAGTCTGTCCCCAAATGGGGATACCCTGAAAAAGCTCATGTATAGAGATTGTATTGTGGGAATTACAAGAAAAATAATCACAACCACAATTGAAGGAGAGACAAGCAAATAAGGTAGAACTTTATTAGGAAATCGTCTTTGCATTTTACCACCTCTGAGTGAAAACTGAAACCGGGGGAATTCTTCCTCCCCCGGCATGTAGGAATGCAATTACTTACCGTAAATCATTGTGTACTCTTCAAGAATAGTATTGGCCTTCTTGGCAGCATTATCAAGTATGCGCTTCGCCTCTTTTTTATAGTTTGTACCTGTGTATTGAAGGGCTTCCTCAATAGCAGAATCAACGACGTCCCTTATGGCAACAAAATTCCCGAGCCTTACACCCTGAGCCTCAGGAACCCTTGTGCCAGAGAGAATCTGTAAGAATGCGGTCAGGTGGTTCGGATGTTCGACAAACCAACCTTCGTCTAAAAGAGCCTTAACGGCACTGTTTGTAGCCGGGAAATATCCGGTAGACTTATGCCATTGCATTGTAACTTCCGTTTTCATCACATATTGAAGAAATTCCCAGATGGCTTCATATTCTTTCTGAGTATGCCCTTTCATGACCCAAAGCGTTGCGCCACCGATAACTGAATTTCCTCTCGGATAGCCTTCTATCCTCGGCAGGAATGTTGTTCCGACATTGAAATTAGCTTTGGATTCAATCGAGCCCACGGATGATGTCGATTGGATAAGCATCGCTACCTGGCTTGATAGGAAAGCCTGGTTAGCACTGTATTCTCTTCCACCGTAAACCAACACTTTGTCCTGAGCCCACTTCATCCATTCAGCCATGACGTCGATACCGAAGTCTTTGTTGAAGTAAACTTCAGTAGCCTTAGCCTTTCTTCCGTTTTCGTTGTTTGCATAGAACTGGGCATGGTAAGCATGCATCTGCTCGAAGACCCAGGCAGGCCAGCCAAAGGAAATTCCCCCAGGAGCTGCTCCAGATTCAACAATCTTTCTCCCGTACTCATAGAGCTCACTGAAGGTTGTAGGCGGTTTGTTTGGATCTAAGCCTGCGGCTTTAAAAATATCTTTGTTGTAGTACAATATTGCGGTCGATGAATTAAAAGGCATTGAGTAGAGCTTTCCATTAACTGAATAATACTCAAGAATAGGTCCTATCACATCTCCCCAATCGAAATCCGGACCAGCCAATTCATACACCGGTACTATTGCACCACTATCGAGCATCGTTTGTAATCCCACTTCATAAACCTGGACGATGTGCGGTTGATCATTTGCTCTGTACGCGGCGATGGCCTTAGTTAGCGTTTCAGCATAAGAACCTGTAAACTGAGCTACAACCTCGATGTCAGGATGTGTAGCATTGAATCCGTTAACAATTGCCTCAACTGCAGGTAGTCTGCTTCCACTCATTGCATGCCATAAAGTGATGGTCACTTTTGGGAGAGCTACTGTCATCAGCAGGACAATAAAGAGAAAAACAAGAACCTTCTTCATGCATAACCCCTCCTTAAAAATTTTCCTCAATTTGCTCGGAGCATCAGTGAAATCAAAATCACGATAAATCGTTGCAAAACTCGGAGAAAAACCAAAGATATAACGAGGCATCCATTAATAGGCAATAAAATTATAACAGATTGAATTTATGTCTTATCAAATTTTTGCATGTTATTCTTTATATGAGTACATATACGTTATAGAGGGGGATAGTTTTCATGTTTGAATACCGAAAAAGCGAGGATATAGGAACTTTTGAGAAAATTGCGAGTTTTTCTTTTGCTGTCAGGCATTCACGCCACGAACTTTTGAGAAAGTATATAGCAGAAGCCTTAAGCGGTGGTGCAGAGCTCTATACCGTTCAAGAAAGCTCCTTGGTCGTTGCAGGTTATATACTCTATCCCTTCAAAATGAGGTTGAGGAATTCAATGGTTAACATGGGCGGGATAGGGCTTGTATGCTCCAGACCTGATTACAGGGGGAAGGGTGCTATAAGGTTCATGCTGCAAAATGCCGCCAAGACGATGAGGGAAAAAGGCATGCAAGTTTCTGTCTTGTATCCCTTCAATGTGGATTTTTATAGAAAATACGGCTGGGAACTCTTTTTCAAAACAAAAAAACTCGTTCTTCCACCTACTACAATCAAAGTGGAAAGCAACCCGTCAATGAATTATCAGTTTTTATCTTTCCCGGACAGTGACGTGAAAGCTTTCTACAACCAGATGGCCAGGACGCATTATAATTTAGCTATTAGAAATGATCACCAATGGCGAAGGCATTTAAAAGTCTTTTTCAATGATGAAGCATCAACAGGGGTTGTGAAATTCAGCCGGAACGAAAAAATAACCGGAATGTTAACACAATATCTCAGCAGGAGTGAAAAAGGTTTCGATTCTTATCTTACGGTGAAAGACTTCTATTACATAGATCAAGAAACAAAACTCTCGATGCTTGGCTACTTGAGATCTCTTTCTCACCAGGTAAAAGAAATCACATTCTATACCGCTGAAGATTTCGAACTGTGGCCTTACCTTGCTGATAGACCCACTGATGAGAAGCTGGAGACCTCCGGGATGATAAGAGTACTGAACCTTGAAAGCCTTAATGGGCTCAATGTTGATTTTGAAATGACTCCTTTAAGAATAAAGGTTATGGATAACCTGCTTGAAGAAAATAATGGAACATTCGAAATCCAAGCAGAAAACGGAAAGCTCGTTATTCAAAAAAATAGAAAAGAACCAGAACTTGAATGTGATATCTCTGGCATATCTTCGGCTTTAAGCGGTTTTACAAACTTTTCAGAGCTTATAAAAATTGGAAATGCAAAACCATTAAAAAAATTCACTCAAGCAGATGTATCAAAAAGCGTTACCTTTCATTCTGAGCCATTTTGATTGTTGGCTTTTAAAGAAACTGATCTTTTTCGTTAAAGTAATAGCTGAGAACAGAAAGGAGATGATATTATGCTACCAAATGTCTCCGAAGAAATGACTTTGAAAGAGATTGCTGATTTACATCATGAGCTTTATATGATTCTCCAGCATCTGGGGTTTGATTTGAATACCGGTAAAATGACAAGCTTAAAAAGTTCCTGTCGAAAGAAAGGACTTAACTTACCAGAAGTACTTAAAGCTCTGAACACGAAAGTAGAAGAACTGAATTTAAGAAACAAAAAAATCAATAACGCCCTAAAAAAGCAAAATAGAAATATTTAATTTCTTTTGTAATTGACTGCAGCAATTCCCACTATTGCAAGCCCAAGGGCAACTAAAATGCTCGCTGTAAGCGATTCGCCGGGTATGAAAAGCGCAGAGAATATGGCCCCGGACAGGGGAATCATAAATCTGTATATGGTTACTTCTCCTGCTTTGTTGTATTTCAATACGGTATACCAAAGAGAAAAAGCTGCCGCTGACAGAAAAGAGGAATATAGAAGCAGAACAAAAGCCAGTGGGGTAAAGTGCAAACCTTTATCCATTCCCGGAAAACCAATACCAATCAAGAATATAGAACCCATAAGCATTTGCCAGCCAGACACGGCAAAAGGATTGACACCTTGGGAGAGTTCCTTGGCAAGGATTGTCCCCACAGCTCCCACAAACGTTGAAAGTATTAACAGCCCTTCTCCAGAAAAGCTGAAATCAAGATTTAAGCCTTTTTCAAAATTCGCAAGCAATATTCCTGAAAAGCCCGCTGAAAGCCCCATAACTTTTTTCAAATTTATTTTATCGTTTTTGTACACAAAGTGTGCAAGTAACACGACGAAGAAATTCCCGCTCGCGATAATGACCGATGCTTTTACACCTGTGGTATTAGAAAGCCCATTATAAAAAAGAGTGTATTGCAGAGATGTTTGAAGAAGCCCCAGCAAAAAAAGCCCCAACAATTTACGCCTTCTCGGTCTTACCTTCCTCATTTGAGAACTAAATAGAAAGAGCATTAGACCCGCTCCAAGAAAACGCATTCCTGCGAAGACAAGTTTTTCAGCAATATCCCCTGAAGATATGTTCAATTCAGAAAAGCTGATTTTCAAAACAGGAAAAGCGCTTCCCCAAAGAAGTGAAGCTGCGATTGCCATCAATGCAGCATACAAAGGTTTTTTTGCTTTGATCTTCATTGCTACCTCCTGAAGGCTCTTTCAACTATTTTACCAGCAAATCAAAAAAATAATTCCCATCGTTTTACCCCAAATTTATAAGAATGTTCCTCTTTTGCTGTAACCTTCAGAGAAGCTTCAGAAGCAGCCTGATTGACGAGTTTTATCATATTCGTTCTTTATTGGAAGAGTTGAGTTTGTGACTATTAGGAGAACCAAAAAGCTCCCGCAATCCTCAGCAAAGTAAAGTCAAGGGGAGCTATTTCAAGCTCCCCAATGCTTTTACACTTTTGCGTTAATGAGTTCCTTAATCGCTGAAATCGCCTGTTCTGTCGTCATGTTGCGAATATCAACACCTTTGTGTTTTTTCGCATCAAAACCGGCGTTTTCAAAGGCATCTCTATACATTTTTGATTGCATAGTGGGGTCACAACCTGCAACATAGAGTTCATCAATAGTTTTGTTCTCTGTGAGTGTTTTCAAATACTCGTCACCGTCTGTCGCGCAAAGCTGTGGGTGAAGCGAAACGAAATCAACAAGGTTTTCCCTGCGTATTGCATTCAATACCTCGAATACGTCCATTTGGTGAAAGGAAGGACAAGTTCCTTGACAAACACACAGTAACAATCCTTTCTTTGCCATGTTTATTACCTCCGATCTCCAAAATATTTTATAGCTTCGCTGGGGCAGACTTTTTGACAACCACGGCAAAACTCCACACAGTGTTCAGGCTTTGATACTACCGGCTTTCCGCTTTCTACGGAGTAAACCTCGTGGGGGCAGAAATTCGCACAGGTCAAACAACCTGAACAGTTTTCATAATCAATCACTGGATGCCAGTTTTTCGCCATTCACTTTCTTCCTCCTTCGGCTGTTATAACTTCTTCAAATCCTCAAGAACTTTAAGGACTATTTTTTCAACATCTTCATCATTAAAATCCAATGTTGGAGCTTTTGGAATACCAAGCTCGCTGATAGTTAGAACATAATCTGGTTTTATGCCTCTTTGCTCCAAAATATTACTTGCACATTTAAGAACACGCCCATTTATCACCACCAGTTTTTTGGCATCTTTGGCAATTTTTATATGAGTTGGTGAATTTGCCGCTACTGCTGCAAGGCAACACATTCTTGCGCCAGTATTACTCAAAGTCAGTTTCTTAGCAATTTCGTTGCCTACCTGCCCCACACTTGAAGCTCCATCACAAGTCAGTACGATGTATAGCTCCTTTGATTCCTTTGCGCAATGAGGTAATATTGTCCATTCTTCTTTTGCCATTTTTTCACCTCCCATATATATTATATTGTATAGTTGCACGAATATGCAACAATACTTTTATAGCTCTATTAACAGCATGAAAAGCCGGATATATAGTTATGCAACTTAAAATACGTGTGAATTAAAGAACAATTTACATTTATTACTTGAAATAAAAAAGGCTGCCCTAAGGCAGCCACTTTCTAATATCTGAAGTATTACTTTTGCGGCAAATAATATACATTGACTCCCCTATCGATAAGAGCTTGTATATCCGTCATATCATCAGAACCAGGTGTTACATCAAGAAGGTTATACCTGAGATAAACAAAATCGCCACTTGCAACACCCGAATTGTCTACAAGGGGTTGAATGTCAGTTATGCTGTTTTGGTCTAAAACAAGATGTCTTAAATTCGTCAAATTTTGGAGTTCGGTTATGTCTGAAATATTATTGGAACTAAGCCACAAAGAATTGATAGCTGTCAAATCTTCAAGAAAACCAAGTTCTGAAATCTCGTTGCCACCAAGTCGAAGCTCGTAAAGAGCTGTAAATGATGCCAAAAAGGTCACGTCTGTATTTGTAAGATCAAGGTACTCAAGTTGCAAATTTGTTATTTGCGTTAAACCATAGATGTGTGAAAGCTCAGAATGTAAAAACGGGTTTCCGCTTAAGTATAATATCTTCAAATTAGTTAAATTTTCCAGTGGAATTAAGGATGTGATGTTGTTGTTAATCGCATAAAATCCTATAAGCGTTGTATATCCACCTATTACTGAAATATCACTAATCTGATTGTAATCAAGATATATGTGCAAAATATTGGTAAATTCTGGTAGCGATGAAATATCTGAAATCTGGTTATGACTGAGTGCCAGTGTATATAAACCCGTTATGTTTTCCAAAGGGCTAATATCTGTAATTTGATTGGCAAGCAAATTGAGATAATCCAGATTTGTCAAATTTTGTAGCGATGTGATATCACTTATTTGATTTGATTGTAGATATAACCATTCGATGTTTGTTAACCCCTGCAGTGGTGTTATATCGGAGATTGAATTTGTATTTAACCACACCCATTTAAGGCTTTCCATATACTCGAGACCTGTGATATCAGCAATTCCTAAATTATCGGCCTCCAGCTCAGTAAAGTCACCAAGTTCTTTCGCGTAAGCGGTGGCTGTCGCTGCTTTGCCAATTCGAGGAAATACCACTGCTCTTAAATAACTGTCTGACATACTTACTTCTTCTCCAAGATCCATCGCTTCATAAATTGCAATCTTATCTAACCAAACTGCGTTCTCATATGCATCGCCGGTGTTATCTCTTTTATACTCCCATTTAAGGGTATGTGTACCTGCCGGAATTTCTCTGAAAACCTGATACCACCCACTTTTTCCAGACCAATTTCCAGCGAGTACGTCATCGATATAGAAATTAAGATAATGATGGGTAATTCTTATTGAAGTCTTACGATAAAAGGTTATAACAGCATCTTGCGGAAGGTTAACCTCAACTTCAATAAAACAACTCTGATCGGCACCTATCGCACTGAGCTCAAGGGTGTATGTTCCCTCTTGAGTCTCTTCAGATTGAACAAATGGTACAGCGTCGCCGCCTGTTACCCACGGGTTTGACGTAAGATCTCCGCTTTCAAAATCCTCAAAAAAATACACAGCTCCATAGGTACCCGTGGTAAAACTTGCCACTTCGCTTAAAGCTGTTTTTTTGCCAGCTTCAGCCTTTATTTGCCAATAATAAGTTGTGGACGTTGCAAGTGGTCCAGGAGAATAGGCTTCTACTGCGAGGTCATTTGCCACTAAGGGTATGCTATCCGCTGAAGTGCCAAAGTAAACATCAAAAACAGACGGAATAGAGGAATTTGATTCGACATGCCAGCTTAGTGCAGGATTTATCGAAACATTAACCGAACCGTCTGCAGGGCTCAAAATTGTTACCACCAGCTTGGTGCAGCCTTCAAAACACCCCACAATCAAAAATAGTACTAAGACCACCAACCCCAAAAGAAGATAAAATCTTTTCACTATTTATGCCCCCTTTAATCACAATAACAATTAAATCCATAAATGGACCTCCCATGAGGAAGTTCATCGGTTTTAAGAAAGAATCTGCACTTCCAAGCAGAAAGAAGAGGAGATGCAGAAGTGTCTTGAGAATGATACAAAAAACATATACCACAAGTCAATGTTTTCAAAGAGTCTAAAAAGCAAAAGAAAACGTCATGAAAAAGCCAGTCTTATTAGACTGGCTTTGAAAAGTTACTACGGGCTATAGCTCCTGTAAATCCTTGGCTCTTGAATTCCAACTCTTTCTGTGAAGGTATAGGAAGTCTCAGGAGGGGAACCAGCTTTTATTGACAAAAAACACAAATCATACAACGCCGCCTCGTTTGGAATGTCATGTTCTTCGGCATAATCTGTTACCTCTGACCAAGCTGGACCTGTGTAATATGACATCATTTGCAGGAAATCGCTGGTCCATTCTATATAAACATCTATCGTTCCGTTATAGTCATCTGTGTACCCTGCTGCAGAGTCCCAATCAGAATATGCGCTCTTATCAGCTGTTGTTGTCGTTATTGCCAATATCACATTTTCCGGATCTACGATGTTTGTAACACCTTCAATCCAACTACCCGAATGGCAGGATTCAATAATGATAAAAAACTTAACACTTGAATAGCTTTCTATTATATTTTTAAGATCAGATGCACTAAAACTATGCCCACCTATGTTCATACGATCGTAGCTCCCGTGGGCAATGAAGTACAACGTAAGATTGTTTACTTTCTTTGTTTCTACAAGATACTGAATGGCATCTTCCACATTACTTGGAGCATTATCTGGATACTCAACTTGCTTTACTCTATCTGCTCCCATGAAATCAACCATAGCTTCATACATCATATTATGAATATTCGAGGCCTCAATATAAAGATTTTGTGTGGGTGTCAGCCCATTTACTACTACTGCACCTGATATTACCCTTGGAATGATAACCCATTCAGGAATTTGTATTTTGGTTATCTTGTAGCGGATGTTTCTCCAGAAAATCGCCTTTTGGAAAGCTTCACTGGTAGATGAAACAAGTGGTTCAGGTGTTTTACCATTGAGAACAGGCCAGCCTTCTACATCTTCATCAATTATTGGCTCACCATCTTCCCCGAGTACAATAATCCTGCCAGGGTGGTTATAAAAAGCGCCAGGGGCAAGATCAAGGTAATAAAGATATCCAGAATTCTCTATTATCGGTGAAATAATCACTCCCTTATTTTCTATCTCACTTGATACATATTCGGGCACAGGTGTATAAACTTCTAAAATATCTCCTGGATTTACTTTGCCGAGATATAACGCTACAGCGGGGATCTCCGGTTCACCCTCAGCAAAAGCATAGTTCATGAATTTCATCTTGGAGATAAGTTCATCAATAGAACTTCCGGGACAGCCCACAAGAATAAAAAGAACAACAAGAGCCAAAAAAAGAAGCAAAAGCTTTCTCCACATACTTCCACCTCCCGGAATAATTAAAATCCTTCCGGGTTCAAAGAAAAATTTCTTCATAATGAAGAAGCAATTAATATTTCAGTCGTTTGCTACATGTTTGATCCTTTAAAATCTCAAATCTATTAAAAAATAGAAACGACCAAATTTTAGACAGCCATAATGAGCTCTTCTACAAATTAAACCCAATTGCATAGCCATCCCTTATAGCTTCAACAATTTTCCCCACCCTTGTCATATCACCAATGATATGTATGGGAACAGGAGCATCTACTTTTTCAAATTTACGTGGTTTTTCCCCAAAGGCAGCAACAAATATGTCCAGATCAAGCTCTATTTCCATGCCATCAGTCTTTTTGATATTCAAAGATGACTCTGAAATCTTGATTATTCTTGAGCTAGTTAATATTTTTATATTATGCTCCTTAAGTTCACGTAGCAGGTAATTTCTGCTTATTGGTTCCATGTCTTTAGCAACTTCTGGTAGCATTTCAACTATTGTGACCTCACATCCCTTAGTAGCTAGATAGAGAGCAGTTTCACAACCCACAAGGCCACCCCCACCTATGACTACTCTTTCCCCTTTCTGAAGCGCGACTTTTTCATCCAATACATTGGAATAGAGCACAACATTTGGTCCATCGATTCCTTCAATGGCAGGTATAAAAGGCTCAGCACCCATGGCGAGTACAATTTCGTCGGGGTTTTCCCTAATAACTGTTTCAATATCTGCAGTTGTAGTTGTTCTAACATTTACCTCAAGCTCTTTCAGAACCTCGGAATAATAGTTTATTAACCATTGCATTTTTTCCTTTCCCGGAGGGACAGAGCCTAACCTCACAGCTCCGCCAATTTCTTTTTCCTGCTCAAAGATCGTTACCCTATGACCTTTTAATGCGGCTACCCTGGCTGCTTCAAGCCCTGCAGGCCCTGCACCAATAATCACAATGTGCTTTGAAATTGAAGAGGGGGTGATTTTCTCATAACCACTGCTTTTCCCTACAACAGGATTTACCCCGCACCTAATGGCTGTTCCCATTGCGTGCCTTGAACGAATGCATTCAGAACATCCAATGCATTTGCGAATAGTTTTCTCTTTTCCATACAGTGCTTTAAGTGGCCAATCTGGATCTGCTATTAACGTTCTACCAAGAGCAACAAGGTCAGCTACTCCATTGTTGAGAAGCGATTCAGCTATTTCAGGCTCCCTAATCATCCCTACCGCAATAACCGGTATTTTGATACCTCCATCTTTTAAGAGCTTTGCCAAATTTGAACGCCAGGCTTGTTTATAAGCCATGGGTTCTAACCTTTTTTCCTTATCACCAAAACCTATATCTGCATGTACAGCCGCATAACCTAATTCTTCGAACTTTCTAACTATTTCAACGCCATCGTACTCCGGCTTTATACCACCATTAACATAATCCACAACACCGACTCTTGCCATAACAGGGTAATCCCGCCCACAAAATTCCTTTATTTTATCAATCAGCAACTTGGCAAATCTCGTTCTATTTTCCAGAGTACCACCATATTCATCTGTTCTTTTATTGGAAACAGGCGAAAGAAACTGATTGACCAAAAGTCCGTGAGCTGCTTCAATCTCCACACCATCAAACCCTGCTTTTTTGGCAATAAATGCTGCTTTTGCAAATTTTAAAGCCACCTTTTCAATTTCTTCGCGACTCATTGGATGCGGTTTTATACCATCAAGCCTCAAATCAACTTCTGATGGTGCAATTGCAGGGAGTTCCTTGCCAAATAGCCCCGGATGAGTTAATTCAACGAATGCTAGAGAACCGTATTTATGAATTTCCTCGACTAGCCTACTCAAACCCGGAACAAACCTCTCATTATCAAACCTCGGTTGAGTAGCTCCCATCATCGTTAAAGGAAAGTCGATACAAGCATTTTCAACGGTGATTAATGCCGCTCCTCCTTTCGCTCTTCGGCTGTAATGAGCTATAAATTCATCCGTTACTTCTCCAGTGATTGAAGCCAGATTAGTTGAAATTGGAGGAAAGATAATCCTATTTTTCAAAGCAAGAGAATCTATTCTCATATTTGAGAAGAGCTTTTCGAATTTCACATCATCACCTCTTTATATTTGTTTCTATGTTCACATCGACATATATTAACATATAATAGAAAACTTTGCTCACAAAAAAAGCCAGCCCTTTAAGGGCTGGCGTTATACCAAAAAATCAATAACTCCTGTAGATCTGTGGATCTTGAATACCAACTCTTTCTGTAAAGGTATAAGAAGTTCCGGGAGGTGAACCGCCTTTTATGCTCTGGAAACACAGGTCATACATTGCAGATTCATCTGGTATGCCTTCAGCTGAAGCAAGGGTTGTAACTTCACCCCAGTGAGCTGCTGAAGTATAATAAGCCATCTTCTCAAGAAAGTCACTGGTCCACTCTACATAGACGTCTGTTGTCCCGTTATAGTCATTTGTGTACCCTGTTGCAGAATCCCAATCAGGATACGCGCTTTTGGCAGAGGAAGTTGTTGCTATGGCTATCACCACGTTGCTCGCGTCAGTAATATCCACTGTGCCTTCTATCCAGCTTCCCGCATGACAAGATTCAATAATAACAGAAAACGATACTCTAGGATAGCTTTCTATGATGTTCTTGAGTGTAGATGCGCCAAAGCCATACCCTCCGATATTCATGTAATCATTGGCGCCGTGTGCTATGAAATACAGCGTAAGCCTATTTACTTTCTTAGTTTCAACGAGATACTGAATAGCGTCTTCCACATCACTTGGAGCATTATCAGGATATTCAACTTGCCTAACCCTATCAACTCCCATGAAATCGACCATGGCGTTGTACATCATGTTGTGGATCTGCGAAGCTTCATAATAAAGATTTTGCGTAGGTATCAGCCCATTGACAACAACAGCACCTGATATTACCCTTTGAAAGACCACCCATTCAGGAATGTGTATTTCAGCTATCTTGTAGCGAATGTTTCTCCAGAATATCGCTTTGGCATAGGCTTTCGTTGTTGGGGAAACAAGTGGTTCAGGTGTTTCGCCATTGAGAACAGGCCATCCTTGAACTTCTTCATCAATTATTGGCTCCCCATCTTCCCCAAGTACCACAACCCTACCTGGATGATTATAGAAAGCGCCGGGATCAAGGTCAAGGTAATAAAGATATCCGGGTGCACCTATGGTAGGTACGATAACTATAGAATTATCGACAAACTCACCTGACTTCGGTTCGGGCACAGGAGTGTAAACCTGCAAAACATCATCTGCTTTAACCCTTCCGAGATATAAAGCCACAGCTGGTGTTTCGGGTTCCCCATCCGCAAAAGCATAATCAAGGAATTTCATTTTTGAAATGAGCTCGTCAATAGAACTACCTGGACAGCCAACAAGTACAAAAAGTACAGCAAGAACTAAAAGTAAAAGCATTAACTTTCTTCGCATACCCCCACCTCCTTACACAATTAAAGCCCTAGCATAAGCAAAAAGGTCTTTCTATACAATGAAGAACCAATTAACAAATCAGTCGTTTGTTACATTTATTGTCACTATAATGAGACTCGCAAGCTACCTTTTCTGCTCTTTTTTGCGCGGTAAAAGATATTCCTGTATACTAAATACTGGTGAAATGCCATTCATGAATGGAGGAATGAAAATGGATAAAGAATTTAGAAGCATAATTGTTCAAGCATGCAGAAAAATGTTAAATGAAGACCTGGTGAAAGGAACATGGGGAAATGTATCCTTTACTGATGGTGAGAGGATATATATCACGCCTTCAGGATACCCATATGATAAGATGAAAGAAGAAGATGTTATAGTCATTGATTACGAGGGCAATGTTATAGAAGGCTCAAGAGTCCCATCATCTGAATGGAAAATGCATGTTGCCATCTACAAAGCGAGAAAAGACGTAAAATTCATTCTGCACACTCACCCTATTTACGCATCGATCGCGTCTGTAACCATGGAAGAAGTTCCTTCCCTCATTGAAGACAGTGCAATGATATGTGGGCCTGAAATCAGAGTGGCGAAATACGCAGACCCAGGGAGTTGGGAACTCGCGGAAAATGCTGCTGAAGCCCTTGGGAACAACAGCGCTGTTATATTGAGAAACCATGGGCTCGTCAACGTTGGGGAAAGCTTCAATGAAGCGTTCGTTTCTGCCAAAGTCACAGAAAAAAACATACAGGTGTACATAGAAGCCCTGAAATTGAACAGGGAAATCTTCCATATTCCAGAGAGCAACATGAAAAAGCTCAGGGAAAAATATCTCAAATTTTACAGGCAGTAAAAGAATACAGTAAAAACCGTTGTTGGTTGTATGTCATGTGTTATACGAATTTCTCTAAACCTTCCCACGCATCAGCGTGCTTACCTGTTTTCAGTCATGTTTTTTATTTCTTATATTCACTCTCGTGACTAATAACTCGCAACTCGAATCACGTAACTCGGTTCTTATCCGCCCATAGGCGCGGAGCTATTCCGAAGGAATGTATAGCCGTGACGATGTCACGTATAGCCTGAGCTTTACTTTAGCTCAGTATAACCTTTGTTTTATACCCCTGAATGTCTTTTCATCCACTTAAATGTTCTACAAGTATCTTTGCTCCAACAAATATCAACACAATTCCTCCGATAATTTCTGCGCTGTTTCCTAAGTGTTTGCTAAACCTGGCACCGCCTTTTATGCCTATATAGCTTAAGCAAAAGGCAATGATGCCAATAATCATTGCCGGGAAAAGTATTTTTCTTTCCAAAAAAGAATAAGCCATTCCAACGGCGAAGGCGTCAATAGAGGTTGCAATTGAAAGTAGTATCAAAGGAAAGCCTCTTGTTCTATCAACAGTTGACCCTTCTTTTTTCTCAAAGGCTTCAAGAATCATCTTACCGCCTATTCCTGCTAGCAGTAAGAAAGCTATCCAATGATCAAGCTCCTGAATATAACTAGAAAATTTTGAAGCGGTATACCAACCGATCAGTGGCATGAAGAATTGATATAGTCCAAAATGAAATGAAGTTCGAAATGCGGTATTAAGTGGAACAAAGTTCAAAGAAAGGCCAATAGACACAGATACTGCAAAGGCGTCCATTGCTAAAGCTATAGCAACAAAAAGAATCTCCATCCTATACACCTCTGGTTTAAAGGGTCATGAACATTATATCATCACATTCATTACTCTTTTTTAACAGCTTTGTATTCTATTAGACAAGCTTTCTTCATCGGAAGCATGATAGTATTTATAAGACCCCCCCATGGGGGGGCATAAAAAGAGGTGATAAACATGATGTTCTTTGGGTGGTTAATTTTCTTAGTTCTTATCGTCTTTCTCATCAAGCCCGAGTATATAAGAAATTTTTTCGCAAACAGAGAGTCTGCTGAAAAAGCGAGCGGGGCTGAAAAAATTTTGAAGGAACGCTATGCCAAAGGTGAAATCGATGAAGAAGAATATCTGAAAATGCTGAAGACCCTAAGAGGAGGTGATTAATATGCACTGGGGCTTTTGGAATCCTGCAGGTTGTTGGGCCTGGTTTAGTGGTTGGGGCTGGTTTGGACCTATCTTCGGTTTAATTTTGATGGTTCTGTTTTTTGCGGTGTTTTTTTGGATTATCAAACGTGTGGTTGGTACTGGGAGCAGAACCAAAACTGTGGTATCAAATCGTGATTCCGAAGCGTTGCGTATTTTGGAACTCAGATACGCAAAAGGCGAAATAAGCGACGAAGAATACAAAAAAATGAGGAAACAGTTAGGAGGAGAATCGTGAGAGTAAATATATGTGCCCAAAAGGACTCTTGTTGTTATAAAAAAGGTTCTGAATCTTTAAAAGCCTCAAGGGAAAGATTTCCTGAGCTTGAGATTTCCGAATCAGGTTGTCTTGGTATCTGCAAAACCGTAGTAGCAGAAATTGACGGCAAGCTTTACTCTGAGCTCACTGCTGACAGTCTTGCTAAATTAATTAATGAAAAATTGAAGGGGTAATTATGGCAGAAAAAAAAGAGTTTATCGTTAAGGGCATGACCTGTGCTTCTTGTGTCAGCGCAGTTGAAAAGGCTGCTTTAAAAGTCGAAGGAGTAAAAAATCCCGTAGTTAGCCTTGCTACTGAAAGGCTGGTTTTTGAAGTTGAAACCCCTATTGACGAATCGGAACTTGTAGAACGAATAAAAAAAGCAGGTTATGAAATTGAAAAGTCAAAAAAACTTCGCAAAATCTCGCTTGAAATAGAGGGCATGACTTGCGCTTCCTGTGTTAGTGCAGTAGAGAAGGCTGTAAATAAACTTGATGGGATCAACAGTGTTTCCGTAAATTTGACAACCGAAAAGGCAGCGATTGAATATGACCCATCTTTGGTAAGGATAGCGGACATCAAAAAAGCGGTTGAAAAAAACGGCTACAAAGCAAAGAGCGTAACAACAAAGACTTACGACCGCGACAGTGAAAGAAGAGAAGCGGTTACCCGTTCATACAGGAGAAAATTCTTGTTTTCTTCGATTTTTGCTTTACCCTTGCTTTTGGTAGCAATGGCCCATATGTTTGGAATCCCTCTTCCAAGCATTATTTCTTTGGAACAAAATCCCCTGAATTTTGCCTTAGTTCAACTCTTCCTGACAATACCCATTGTGATTGCAGGCAAAGATTTCTATCTCAAAGGCATTCCCAATTTGTTCAAGGGCCATCCAAACATGGATACACTCGTAGGCTTAGGAACTGGTGCGGCGGTAGGTTATGGACTTTTTGCCACGGTTCAGATTGCTCTGGGAAATACCTCGTATGCTATGGATCTTTACTTTGAAACCGCTGGGGTTATTATCGCGTTGATCTCACTCGGAAAATACTTCGAAAGTTTCTCTAAAGGGCAGACTTCAGAAGCGCTGAAGAAGCTCATGAATTTGTCTCCTAAGACAGCTTTTCTAAAAAGGGGTGGAGAGATAGTTGAAATCCCCGTTGAAGAAGTGGAAGTTGGGGATATTCTGCTGGTGAAAGTGGGAAGTGCTTTCCCCGTAGATGGGGTGGTTGTTAGGGGTAACAGTTCAGTTGACCAATCCATGCTAACGGGAGAGTCTATACCTGTGAATATCCAAGAAGGATCGGAAGTAGTAGGTGGAACTGTAAATCTCAGTGGTACTGTGGAAATTAAAGCCACTAAAGTAGGGAGTGACACAGCGCTTGCCCAAATAGTCAAGCTTGTTGAGGACGCCCAAGCTTCCAAAGCCCCCATAGCAAAGCTAGCAGACATAATCAGTGGATATTTTGTGCCTGTGGTGCTCGGAATCGCCGCTGTTACTTTTTTAAGTTGGTTTTTACTCGGATATGGTTTTCTTTTTGCTTTCTCTATGATGATTTCAGTACTCGTAATAGCCTGCCCATGCGCACTTGGTTTAGCAACCCCTACAGCGATAATGGTGGGTACAGGCAGAGGTGCTGAGATGGGAATCCTCTTTAAAAGCGGAGAAGCTTTGGAGATTACCCACAAGACAAAAGCAGTTATTTTCGACAAAACAGGAACCATTACCGAAGGGAAACCAGTTCTTACGGATATAATTCCACTTATTGGATTTGACAAGAATAAAGCGCTGAAATATGCTGCTAGTGTGGGTGCTTTGAGTTCTCACCCATTGGATAAAGCCATAGTACAGGCGTATGATGGTGACCTTTTTGAAGTAAATGATTTCAAAGTTATTCCTGGGCAGGGGATCTTTGCTCAAATTGATGGAGTAGAGATAAGCCTTGGAAATACACGTATGCTGAAAGATAGCGACACCGCCAGAAAAAACTCTATCGAATTATCCAAAAATGGGAAAACCCCTGTTCTCATGAAGTACAACGGTGAACCCGTCTGCCTTTTTGGCATTGCTGATGTGGTAAAGCCAAGCTCTAAAAAAGCCATTGAAGAACTGAAAAAAATGGGTATAAAAACCTTTATGGTAACTGGAGATAGCGTAGAAACTGCGAGGGCCATTGCAAAAGAAGTCGGTATAGACGAAGTAATGGCAGAAGTTATGCCTCAAGATAAATCTAAAAAGGTGAAAGAGCTAAAAGAAATGGGTTATACCGTCACTATGGTGGGTGATGGCATAAATGATTCTCCTGCTTTGGCAGAGGCACACGTTGGTATAGCGATCGGTTCGGGAACTGATGTCGCTTTGGAATCAGCTGGTGTAGTATTAATGAAGAGTGACTTAAGAGATGTTGTGAACGCTATCAGGCTATCTAAAGTAACGATCAGAAATGTGAAGCAAAATCTTTTCTGGGCATTTTTCTATAATGTAATTGGAATTCCCATAGCCGCTGGAATATTTTATATCGCTTTCGGGCTGAAACTTAGCCCAATGATCGCAGGAGCTGCTATGGCCTTCTCAAGCGTTACCGTTGTCATAAACGCTCTGAGGTTGAAACGCGCTTTATTGTAAATATTGGAGCGACCAACAATAGAGTTCGTTGTAGGTTGTCGGTTGTAGGTTGTACGTAACTCTTTGTCCAATCCTTTTAGGAGGTAAATATGAAATATGCGACG
>Ga0190359_1000298_pt1 | contig 34404 bp, 31 predicted proteins | sample 48721823_MG_FD_161269 | JGI IMG/M metagenome (GOLD analysis project Ga0190359, IMG submission 161269) | Hydrothermal vent microbial mat bacterial communities from Southern Trench, Guaymas Basin, Mexico - 4872-18-2-3_MG | ecosystem: Environmental > Aquatic > Marine > Hydrothermal vents >... | reverse complement strand
TGCTAAAAGTGAAGGCAAGGCACTTGCTATTGGTCTTCTAGGCAACTGTGCAGATACCCATCCGCTTCTCGTAAAGCAAGGTTTTAAACCCGATGTTGTAACTGATCAGACCTCTGCCCATGACGAGCTTAATGGTTATGTACCTGCAGGATATTTTGGAGACTCTCTTAAGGGGGGTTTAGAGTTAAGAGAGAGCAACCCTAAAGAATATATCAAGAGATCTATGGATAGTATGAAGAATCATTGTAAAGCTATGCTTGATTTTCAGAAGAGCGGTTCTATTGTGTTTGACTATGGTAACAACTTAAGAGGTCAGGCTTTAAAAGCTGGCTTGAAAAATGCTTTTGATTATCCTGGTTTTGTACCTGCTTATGTTCGCCCAATGCTTGCTGTTGGTCGAGGTCCTTTCCGTTGGCTTGCATTGTCTGGTAATCCGGAAGATATTCTAAAAACAGATAAGAAAGTCGTTGAGATGTTTCCAGAAGACGATGTTTTGATTAATTGGATAAATCTTGCAGAGGAGCACCTTCCTTGGGAAGGATTGCCTGCTAGAGTTTGTTGGTTAGGATATGGAGAGCGCGATAAGTTTGCTCTTGAAATCAATAAAATGGTCAGAAATGGAGACATTGGCCCTATAGCTATCACGAGAGATCATCTTGATACCGGTAGTGTTGCTTCTCCTTATCGTGAGACTGAGAGTATGAAGGATGGTAGCGATGTAATTGCTGATTGGCCTCTTTTAAATGCACTATTAAACTGTTCAGCTGGAGCAGATAGCGTCCAAATACACAATGGTGGGGGAGTAGGTATTGGCCTATCCACTCACGCAGGGATGGTGGTTGTGTGTGATGGCACAGAAGAAACTGATGAAAGAATCAAGCGCGTTTTTAAAACAGATCCAGGTATAGGTATTATTAGACATGCTGATGCTGGATATGATGAATCCATTGAACTTATAAAGAAAAAAGAGATAAAAGCTCCGATGCTGAAATAATCTTTTATCCTAAACTTCCCACTGTCTTTTCCACTTCTTCTAAAATTTCACAGGATTTTACTAGTTCTTTCATCTTAGTATGATCTGGATAGAGTGGTCTATCTTTATCTAAGAATTTTACATGTTTTCTAATTACTTCTTTTGCCTTGGTTACTCCTTTACCAAATTTATACTCTCTAAGATCTAGTGCTTGAGCTGCAGCCATAAACTCTATCCCAAGAATTGCATAGGCATTGTCCAATATCTGAAAGTTTTTGATTGATGTGTTCATTCCCATTGAAACAAAATCTTCCTGATCTGCTGCTGCAGGTATGGATTGAATTGATGCAGGGGCTGAAAGTATTTTTTGCTCGACAATCAACATATCAGCTGTGTACTGACTCAGCATCAAGCCTGAGAACATGCCAGCACCTTTAGTTAAAAAAGCAGGCAGTCCAACACTTAGAGCAGGATTGTTCAATCTATTCATTCTACGCTCGGACATTACACATACCATTGTGATTGCAGTGCCTGCCATATCCATTGGTAGTGAAACAGGCGTCCCTTGGAAGTTCGCTCCAGATAACTGCAAATCTTCCTTGGGGAAAAATACTGGATTGTCCCCAACACCATTTAATTCTATTTCTACTTGTTTTTTAGCAAATTCCAGTGCATCACGAGCAGTTCCGATAACCTGTGGGGTTGATCTCATGGAATATGCATCTTGAATCTTACATTCTATCTTGCCCTTTTGAAGGTCTCCTTCTTTTATTAACTTTTCAATTGCTTTAGCGCTTTTTATTGCTCCAGGAAAACCTCGAGCTTCATGAAGCTTTGGAGTATATGGCTTCATATTTGCTTTCAATGCTTCTAGTGACATAGCTGCTGCGATTTCCGCTTGCTTTAGAAATCTATTTGCATCATACAAAAATATGGCGCTCATAGCAGTAAGAAAGTTTGATCCATTGATTATTGCCAATCCGTCTCTTGCTTTTAGGCCAGGTATTTCAATCCCCGCTCTTTTCATCGCTTCTTTGCCATTTAGCAATTTACCTCTATAGTACGCCTTTCCCTCTCCAAGCATTAATAATGCGATTTGTGACATTGGAGCAAGATCTCCGCATGCTCCTACAGATCCCTTTTGACAAACAAAAGGTGTTACATCTTTGTTTAACATTTCGACTAGTGTTTGTGTTATTTCAGGTCGGCAACCAGACTGTCCATGTGCATGAACGTTAATTCTACCTAGCATTGCACCTCTCACATATTCTATAGGTGCTGGATCACCAACTCCAGCTGAGTGATTATAGATCAGATATTTTTGAAATTCTTTCACCTGTTTCTCTGTTAGAACTATCTCTGACAACTCACCTATTCCTGTGTTTACCCCGTACATTATTTCTTTAGCTTTGATTTTCTTTTCGAGCATTGCTCTACAGGTTTTGATACGCTTAAGCGCATCAGGGTGAAGTTTTATTTTCTCTTTGTATCTTGCAACTTTCACTACTTTTTCAACTGTAAGTCCAGTTCCGTCTACGACTATTGTCATAAGATATTCCTCCCTACAAGTGGAATGTGAATTATCCGTATCAACTCATTATGTATTAATTTTCCTAATATCTTAGATTTAAAGTTAGACTAAAACTTAAATAATACCTCTATTTTTAGGGGGTTACGATTAAAATGGCAAATATTGATATTCAAGAAGGATTATCTTCAGTAAATCAAATATTTGAAAACTTTGGACTAACTGAATTTGAAGCAAGTCTAATAGTTTCTATTCTAGTACTTATTGGATTTTTAATTTTTGGATGGCTACTTAATCATCTCTTTGAGCACTATTTCAAAAAATGGGCACAGAAAACTAAAACAACAATTGATGATGAAATATTAAAAAATGTAAAAAGGCCGGTTTACATATTAGTTCTATTCTTTGGTATTAATTTTTTCGTTTATAATTTAAGCATTTACCAAGAGTTTTCCCCGTCGATTAAAAAGGATATCACAAACATCTTTTTGTTTATCACGATATTATTAATTGCCTATATTTTTACTAGAGTTACAAATGTACTTTTTGCTTGGTATGCAGAAAGACAAGAACGTAAAAAGAAAGTAAGTCGACACATTTTATATGTGTTTAGAGGAATTTTTAACGCTATTATTTATTTAATTGCGTTTTTTGTATTTATGGCTCTAGCAGGTATTGATCTAACTGGCTTAGCAATAGGTGGAGCTGCTACAGCAATTGTCATTGGTTTTGCACTACAAAACCTACTTAGCGACTTCTTTAGTGCCTTTTCAATTTACTTTGACAAGCCATTTGAAATTGGAGATTTTATTATTGTTGGTGACTATGCTGGTACAGTTACAAAAATTGGAATGAAATCGACAAGAATGCAACTTTTACAGGGGGAAGAACTAGTACTTTCAAATAAAGAATTGACAACTGCAAGTATTAGAAATTTCAAAAAAATGAAACGAAGACGAATAACATTTGGTTTCGGTGTAACATATGATACGCCTCTTAAAAAATTGAAGAAGATACCAGACATAATTAAAGATATTATTGATCCTGAAAAAATTGAACATGTGTATAAACTTGATCGCGTACATTTTACAGAATTTGGCGATTTCAGTCTAAATTTTGAAATAGTTTATTATGTAAAAACTCAAGATTATGTGGCTTATAGGGATACACAACAGGAGATTAATTTTAAGATCAAGGAAGCCTTTGAAAAAGAAGGAATTGAGATGGCATTCCCAACTCAAACCATATTCCTAAATAAATAATCTTCTTTTTCTCTTCATTTATTCATCTAGCATTTTGATATGTATTTCTTTTCCGATATCTATTAATGCTCCTTCCCCTCTTTTACCCATGCTACAATTTACAATAATGGTATTTTTATTTTTAGTAAAACCTGGATCTTCATGTATATGCCCGCATAAAACAAGTCGAGGTTTGTATTTGTCTACTAACTCCCTTAATTCTTTATTGCCACCATGCATGCCTATAAAAACTCTATCTTGAAATCCGTATGGTGGCACATGTGTCACTAGTATGGTTTTTTCATCAATTAATTTTTTATCATCTATAAATTCGATTTGCTCAATTTCAACTCCATTTAGCCCAACAAAAGGAATCCCTTTCTTTACAACTCTTTTTGCTTCTATATTTGTTGCTTTACTTTTGTCTATTCCCGTTATAACTTCTTTAGTGTCAATATTGCCTGTAACTGCAAGCGTTTCTATTGGGATCTGATCTAAAAAGTTCTTGGCTAACTCTGCAGGACCAAATTGAGTTATATCGCCACAGATTATTGCAAGATCTGGAGAATACTTTTCAATATTTTTTAGCAGAATATTCAACCTAAACTGTGACCCGTGTATATCTGCTGTTGCAAGTATCTTCATAGTGTTCCTCCAGACATCTTTTTTCTGTTTTTAAAAGATTCTTAATTTAAAAAATATTCCCAAAAATTAATTAGCAGATATTAATTGATAGCATTTATGAGACATTCCATTAAAGTAGGATTAAACTTTGGATTAACCTCTGGAATTATTACTACGCTTGGTTTGATGATTGGATTAAATTCTGGAACCAATTCTAAAATTGTTGTTATTGGAGGTATATTGACGATAGCAATAGCTGATGCTTTTTCAGACTCATTGGGCATTCATGTATCCGAAGAGTCTGAAAATAAACATACATCCAAAGAGATTTGGGAATCAACTTTATCAACATTTTTCTGTAAGTTTATTATGGCCTCTTCATTTGTTATTCCTGTTTTATTATTGCAACTAAGAACTGCAATTATTGTAAGTGTTTGTTGGGGTTTGCTTCTATTGGGAATACTTAGCTACCATATAGGTAAGGATCAAAAGGGAAAAACTTGGAATGTCGTACTTGAGCATCTTTCTATTGCCATTGTCGTGATAATAGTTGCACACTACATGGGTTATTGGATATCTTTGACATTTTCGTAGATAGACTAGTAAATTGATCGAAGGTAATCAAATTTCTCTTCAAAGAGCTCTGCCTGTTTTTGTATAACCCTCTCTGCATCATTCATATCCATTTTTTCTACTTCGTTTGCATAAGCTACGAATCTCCCTATCCAGAGAGTCTTTAGAGTGTCGATAAGAAGATATTTTTCAGACTCTGTTTTCTGATTTTTCCATGCTGAGGCATAGTTGTACACAACCTCTACCCAGAAATCCGAATCAAAGCTAGAACCATTGCTAACAATTTTTTCAAGCTCCTTTACAATGCTTTCTGGTAAAAACTGTTTTATTGTATTTTTCGAGGCAAGAAATTCATCTTTGAATGTTTTTTTCATTTTTTCTATATCGATAAGCACAGGGATAGGTTTCTGACTGAAGCATTCACGATAAAATTTGGAGTGCCATAAAACAGGTTTACTCTTCCAATAATCTTCATAGTATTTTGCAAGTTCAAACATACTTCCTATTACCTTTCTAAACATTGGGATTAAAAACTTTTCAGGTTCCAGATAACGTGTTGTAGATTCATGTATCTTAAGTGAAAACAATCCTTCTTTTACATATAATCCTTCTGCTGCTGCAACTGTTAAAATAAATATATCCACACCAAAATCGGGTGGAAACAAAGGATGTTGTCTTAAGAGTTCATAAAGATTTTTTGATATGGCATATTCCCCTGCTATTGGCTGTCTGATATCTATCCCATAGAGTGCTCTTGTAAATGGATAAACAAGGTTGTTTGTTATCACACCATCATATTTGTGTCTGATGTAATATGGTACTGTTAGATCTGCACGACCATAAATGATTGGACTGGCAATTGTCTGAATCCAACCTGGCTTAACACTTAGAAGATCCCCATCCATAAGTACAACACACTTTGCACCAGCATAATGTGCAATTTCAAAGATAGTCATCACACCAGCACCTTTGCCTTCATTTATCATATCTTTTGTTACAATTTTATGTATGCTGTTGTAGGGTTGAAAAAGACGTATTGCTCCATCAGTATTGTCTGTGGATTCAGCACGGCTTATGACAATTGCTTTTTTATAATCTGGAAAATAACGATACAATCCTTCGTTTATGACATTTAAAACATTCAAAACGGTGGGTTCAACATTTTTGCAGAGAACGCCAACCATTATGTCAATAGGCTTAATTTCTTTGCTTTTTTTAATTACTTCAGGATCCAAGCTAGCATTTTTGTTCCAACCCTGATTCATCCCATTCCATCCTCAAAAACCATGAATGTTTTTATGTTATTTATTATCTGCGATTACGATATCTAAAAGCTGTTCCCGAATTTTTCTTCTTGCTGACAACGTTCTCAACCAATCAGGTATGCGCGTTCCGACTGGTTTACGCATGTAACTTATTCCTGCATTCATTAATTGTTGGCTAAATCTTTCCACCATGCTTTCTTCTTTATGCCTATCGTATCGTAAATTGTTGTAATGTGCATCTGCATGGTATTTTCTTATGCTGTCCCTAGCGTTTTTTACATACAACACTCTTAATGAGATTAACGTTTCTCTTGAGACTTTAAAACTTCCTTCTTCGATTAAAATCCTAAGCAATGTTTTTAATATATCTCTTGTCATTTTTGTTAGTCCTTTGTCTTCTGAACCTATTGGTTGATGTTTGTGGTCATAGAAACCTAGATCTGTTTGACAGATAGTTTTTCGAGCGACGTTTCTATACATCTCAGCCATTATTCCTATTTCAAGTCCCCAATCTCCTGGTAAGTCGACATCTCTTGCAAGATCAGATGTAAGTGCAAATTCTCCTGAGATTGGATATCTAAAAGATCTTAAAAATCTAACAAAATCTGTTTCTTTTCCAATCAGATCTACTAATGCTCTTAGAAGAGGATCTAGGAATAATCTAAAAACACGACCGTAGATAACGCCTCTGTTCATATCCACTCTTGCATAATACCCTTTATTGAATTTGAAATCAAGTTCTGGTTCTATAATCGGATACAAAAGTTTTGCTGGTATCAGTTCATCATACATTTTTATATCTGCATCATGCAATGCTATTGCATATGAATTTATACTAGCGATTCCCATTGCAAGCCATACATCTCTTCCTTTACCACGATATTTTAAAAGATTAAGTCCACCACTTTTTAGACTTTTTAGTAATTTTTCAATTTTAGGCCCATTGCACCACATAATATAATTTGGCGTTTCCAATTTTCTAAAAAATCTTTTCACTTCAAGAAACTGTTGTTCGTTATCAGCCGCTAAAGGTATTACAACCTGTGAGAGATAATCACATTTGTTTAAACCTTTCACAATATTTGAAAGTGCATCGCCTTTTATCTCTTTATAGAGCATGGGCATTATTACAGAAGCAGGTCGTTCAACTGTGGCTTCTCTAACTGCATTTATCAATTTCTTTTTATTAATACACATATCATGAAGTGTTGTTATTTCATCTTGTTTTATATCCATACTACCTCCTCCTAACTACTCTAAACATATTCAAGTATTATATCTAGATTATCTGTGGCAACATCTGCTTGTTTCTGAACATCCGTGGGAGCTCTGTAAGCAATTCCAAGTCCTGCTTTTTTGATCATCCCGACATCTACTCGTCCATCGCCAACAGCAATAGTTTCGTCTGTTGAGATGTTTAATTTATCGCAGAGTTGCTCTAGAACGCAGCTTTTACAGATGGAATAGATTCGTCCACTGAAAAAGTCCTTTTTTAATTCTTTGTTGTGAAGTTCTAATTCGCCCGTAATAATACCGTCATTTGTTATAAGATTATTGGCAAATGCATAGTCTATTCCTAAACGCTCCTTTAAATCATCTGCCAGTATCTGATAACTGTCTGTAACAATTGCTGTTTTGATATTTTTATTTTTAAGCTCGTTGATCACTCTTTCTGCATTTTTACTGTATGGAACTTGTCTAAATATTTCAAGGTATTCCTTTGTGCTAAATCCCTTTGAAAGTGTAGCAATTTCGATACTTTTTTGATAAAAATCTATTCCATTGTATTTGAACATTTCAAGTAATTTATCATAAAATCCTAACTTTTTTGCAATTACAAATATGCCTCTGTCTCGAAGCAAGGTGCCGTCCATATCGAATAGAACTAGTTTGTATTTACTCATTTCCCTAGCTCCCTAAAATAAAAATGTTCTAATAATCTTTTTGACGATAAAATGTTGTTATAAGATATTTATACCAAAAACCTATTTCACCCTTATTATGCCGATTGTAACATTTGATTATAACGATTTCATAAATATTCTTGGATACAAGATTCCAAAAAATGAATTGGTAGAAAAACTACCCATGATTGGAGCCGACCTAGACAAAGTGGAAGATGATGAAATTAGTATAGAATTTTTTCCAGATCGACCAGATCTTACAAGTGTTGAAGGGATTGCAAGAGCTTCTAGAACTTTTTTTGATTTCAAAACAGGATTACAAAAGTACGATATCAAAAAATCAGATGTAATGATAAATGTAGAACCGTCTGTAAAAAAAGTTAGACCTTATGTTGTGACAGCTTTAGTAAAAAATGTTACAATGACTGATGAGTTAATTTCATCATTAATGGAATTACAAGAAAAACTACATCTTGGAATCGGAAGAAATAGGAAAAAAGTAGCTATTGGTGTACATAATTTTGAACCAGTGGAGCCGCCATTCACTTACAGGGCAGTAGATCCAAACAGCGTTCAATTTGTACCACTAAACAAAGTCGAATCAATGACAATGGCAGAAATCCTAAAAAAACACGAAAAAGGTGTAGATTATGCCTTTGTTTTAGAGGGATTTGATAAACATCCATTAATTGTTGATAAAAACAATAATGTTCTTTCATATCCTCCAATTATAAATGGTACATTAACTGAGGTTACACCATTTACAACAGATCTTTTTATAGATGTTACTGGAACTGACCAAAAGGCAATCAATTATGCATTAAACATAATTGTAACAGCATTGGCGGAGAGGGGAGGACAGATATATACGACTACTGTAAAAGATGGCAGCAAAACATGTACAACACCAAATTTAAAACCAACAAAAAGAGAACTCAAGACGTCTTATGTAAACAAAATACTTGGCACAAAAATGAACGAAAAACAAATAATAATATGTTTAAAGAGAATGGGGTTTAATGCTACATCTAGTAAAAAAGACACCCTAGACGTTGAAATACCGGCGTGGAGAGCAGATATTCTACATGAAATTGATCTAGTTGAAGACGTTGCAGTTGGATATGGTTTTGATAAATTTGATGTAGAATTTCCAAGTGCCTTGACATTTGGAAAAGAGATTCCAAAAACCAAATTATACGATGTTTTAAGAACTACAATGATTGGATTGGGATTTAATGAAGTCACAACATTTACAATTTCTAATGAAAGAGATGAATTTAATAAAATAGGATTAAAACTAGGTGATAGAGTACAGATAGAAAACCCGATTGCTGAGGATTACACATGCTTAAGAGTAGGATTAATACCGTCGCTTTTAAAGATATTGAACGAAAACAGGCACCATTCTTTACCTCAACAGATATTTGAATTAGGAATAGTTGTTGATAAAGCATTCAAAAATAGACATCATCTGGGTTTTGTAAAGATAGATGCAAAGGCTAACTTTACTGAATGCAAATCATACGCAGAAGCGGTTTTAAGAGAGTTGGGGAAAACCTATCAAATTAAAGCTAAAGAACATTCAGGATTTATCAAAGGAAGATGTGCAAAGATTCAAATAGATAATAAAGAAATTGGATATTTTGGAGAACTACATCCAAAAACAATTACCAATTTTGAACTAGAACATCCAATTATTGCATTCGAACTTTGGGCAGATCAACTCTAATCAATAACTATTTTATCTAAAACTTATTCCACTTTTTCTGAAATGTCAAAAACTTGTAGCAAATGCAAGAAACCTGCAGTAACATTTATTCGTTACAATGGCACACATCTCTGCAAGGACCATTTTATAGAATATTTTGAAAAAAGAGTAAAAAAAGATATCAAGAAGCAAGGAAAGATTAAAACTCAAACTAAAATCGGTGTGGCGATATCAGGCGGTAAAGATAGTATTGTTGCGTTATATATTTTAAATAATATCTTTTCAAAAAGAAAAGATATTGAATTGATTGGAATCACAGTAGATGAGGGAATAAAAAACTACAGGGATAAAAGCATAAAATATGCAAAGAAAATTTGTGATAGGCTTGATGTGGAACATCACATTGTGTCTTTTAATGATGTAGTTGAAATAACAATGGATGATATCGCCTCAAAGAATGATGAACTGGGAGAGTGCTCTTACTGTGGTGTTTTCAGAAGACTATGTTTAAACACCAAAGCAAAGGAATTAAAAATAGATAAGTTAGCTACCGGACACAACCTTGATGACATGGCGCAATCAATTCTAATGAACTTTGCCAACGGTGATCTTAAAAAGTTAGCAAGATTGGGGCCACATTCTAGAGTACAGCCTGGATTGATCCCTAGAATGCTTCCGTTGAGGACCATACCTGAAAAAGAAAACACATTATATGCAATACTTCAAAACATAGATTTTTATGATGGAGAATGCCCTTATTCAATCAGGGCTCTTAGAGGAACGTTTAGAGACTTAGTTGATGATTTAGAATACAAAACTCCTGGCACACGGCATAGCATTCTAAATAGCTATGATGCCATAAAAGACATTTTGTTAGAAAAATTCCCACCTGCTGAATTAAATAAATGTAAGTTATGTGGTGAGCCGACTTCTCAAGAACTTTGTAAATCATGTCTCCTTAGAAAAAGAATTATGCGATTGTAACAAAAGAGTATTTATATTGGATGTATTATGGCATACTTAACGGGGATTAATTTTATGAGAAAAAAACTAATTGTTTTGATGATTTTAGTAATAATGCTTCCATTGTCCTCTATAGCAAGTTCGTCAGTAATTAAGAGCACAAATGAAGATCTCGACCCGCTTGTTGATGTATCTGTTACAGTAGAAATACAAGCTATACGTTTTTTAGAAGACACTCTAGAAAAATCTTACGAGTCATCAAAGGCGGTTATAAAGATCCCCTTGATTAAAAACTTATTAAATAGATTGTTTAGATTGGCCACAGTAGATGATGGGAATCCCAATTTCTATGTAAAAGTATTCATCAATGGTGAAGAATTTACAAGTGATGTTTGGCCTGATTCAAAATATGTTTATGGCACATGGCGTGCAACATTAAATGTGCCAGATGATGAAGAATTTGTAGACATAAAAATTCAATTATGGGATTTAAAAGATAGTAGTAGTATACCATGTGATATAAGTGGAGATCCTGATGATTATGATGTTGAACTTACATATAGCATAAAAACAGGGCATTGGACAGGCGATGATAGTTTAAAAGATCCAAGTGGATATGGTAGACTCTGCGGAACTGATGATGGTACAATATATGAAACTGATAACGACTGCGAGATTTGGTTTAATATATATCAAAATGATTTTGATGGTGACACTATTCCATATTGGACTGAGCAGTACTATTATTACACAGATCCCAAAGTGAAGGATGAAGGAGATCCAGATGGTGATGGTGCATCTGTAGAATGGGAATACAAGTGGGGATACAATCCATTTATCTATGACTACTATGAGGAGATAGATCCAGATGGAGACAGTATCAACAATTATGAAGAGTATAGAACATCACAATGGTTTTCAGATCCCTTTAGAAAAGATGTGTTTGTAGAATTAGATATGATGGAAGATGGACCAAATGGTGAGAAGGTTTATTTCCCAGAAGCATCTGAAGAATTGCTTAATACTGCATTTGATAGACAAAATGTTGTTTTTCATCTTGATTATGGAGATATGGGGGGACATGACAGAGTACCATTTGATGATTTATCAACTAGAGGAGAACTAGATCAAATCTATGAAGATTATTTCTTACATGGAGATGAGAATAACTGGCGAAGAGGCGTTTTCCATTATGGCATAGTCACGTATAATGTAGATGGCCCTCCAGGTTGGATGTATCGCTCCAATGCTTTTCAATTAGCAAGCTTAGGAATGGAAGATTTAACAAGATATGATTGGTTGGATCGAAACATAATCTATGCCAGTGGTTATATGCATGAACTTGGTCATACTTTTGCATTTAATCCTATCCCTGGGCATAACAAGCAAAGCCAATATCCATGGCAGCCAGGATACTGGATAAATAGACCTTACAAAAGTTGTATGAACTATGGCTGGGTATATACTCTTGTTGACTACTCTGATGGTTCGAGAAGAAGCCCTGATATTGATGACTGGGCAAGAATAGATTACGATGCTTTTGAGCGCGAGTGGCGTTAATTCATAAAATATTTATGCGGCATCTCGCTCCATACTTTTACAAATGAAACGTCTAAGATTAAAATGCCAGTCATTGGATCAGTTGCTGGATGGGGGAGTTGAATTTCAATCAATTACAGAAGTTTTTGGTGAAGCTGGGACTGGGAAAACAAACTTTTGTTTACAGGCTAGTCGCGAATGTGCAAATCTTGGAAAAAAGGTCGCATTTATTGATAGTGAAGGCGTTTCAATTGAGCGTTTAAAACAAATATGTCATGATTACGATTTCAAGAAGATTCTTTCAAAAATAACATTTCTCAATCCAACATCTTTGGAAGATCAGGAGAAGCTCATAAAAGGCATAAGCAAACTCAATAATTTAGGATTGATTGTTCTTGACACGTTTAACATGTTTCATAGGATTGAGCTGGAAGAGGATGAAAAAACTGCGAATAGATTGCTAAATAGACAAATAACAGATTTACAGCTAATGGCAAGAAAACTGGAAGTGCCTGTAATAATCTCTGGCCAGGTGTATACAGCAGAAAATGGGGAAATCAAACCTTTTGCTGGTAGAGGGATAGAGCATATGGCTAAAACAATTATTCGATTGGATAAAACAGGTATCGGAAAAAGACAAGCAACAATGATCAAACATCGTTCAATCCCTGAAGGGAAAAAAGCATTTTTTACAATAACTCAAAAAGGTTTGGAATAATGATATGAAAGAAGTCGTTCAATGGCTTAATGATAGTAGTTATACTTCTCCATTGTCACCTGCCTGTAAGATGTGTGCACAAGGCTCAAAGATGGTTGTTTTGATAACTGGCTTGTGTCCATCTAAATGCTATTATTGTCCGCTAAGCGAGAGAAAAATAGGAAATGACAAGATTTTTGTTGATGAGTGGGAACTTAAAAATGAGAAAGATACAGACAAGTTAATTAAAGAGGCTGAACTCATAAAAGCAACAGGGGCAGGAATAACCGGAGGAGATCCTTTAGTTGTTTGGAAAAGGACCAAGAAATATATTGCGCTTTTAAAGAGTCATTTTGGCTCCAAGTTTCATATTCATCTCTATACTTCCGGTTTGAAGAACATTGAGCACGTAGATGATTTAGTCTCTGCAGGTCTTGATGAGATTAGATTCCATCCACCACCAAATGATTGGAAAAATATGGATGAAATCCCTATAAGAGACGTAATGAAGAGCGCTCTAGAAACTGATATTGATGTAGCAATAGAAATACCAGTAATCCCAGGGATGGAAAAAGATATTTTTTCTTTGATACATTGGGCAGATGGACAAAACCTCAAATGGATTAATTTAAACGAATTAGAATTTTCTGAGACAAATGCCAAAGAGCTTAAAAAAAGAGGTTTTACTGTTAAAGATGATATCTCAGCTGCTGTAAAAGGTAGTCAAGAAGCGGCAATTAAAGTAATTGAATTAACTAAAGATCTAGAAATTGGAGTGCACTACTGCTCTTCTTCTTTTAAGGATGGAATTCAATTAAGAAATAGAATTAAACGACGAGCAAAAAGTATTGCAAAGGAATATGAAATAATAACCAAAGAGGGTACTATTTTAAAAGGGATGATAACCTCTTATGATAAATCGTTAAAAGAAATTCAAAAAATACTCTTGGAAGAATTTGATGTTAATGAAAAATACATATATTTGAACAAAGAAAAAAATCGAATTGAACTGCCACTTTTTTTATTAGAAAAGATATGTTCAAACCTCGAGAAACAAAACATCCAATCATTTATGGTTGAGGAATACCCAACAGCAGATGCTCTAGAGGTTGAAAAGATACCGTTGCCACTCCAATAAAATATTTATATGAGCCCCACATTCCCCATTTTACATCCTGTAACAGGGATTAATCTATGAAAGCTTCAAAAAGGAGGCTAAACAATGGCAATGTATGTAAGATTTCAAACACCAAAAGATGTACAAGATTTAGCCTATGATCTTGTAGAAAAAGCTAGAGATAATGGAAAAATAAGCAAGGGGGCAAATGAGGCCACCAAGCAAGTTGAGCGTGGACAAGCAAAGCTTGTTGTTATGGCTGAAGACGTCACGCCAGAGGAAATTTTAGCTCATATGCCAATTCTTTGCGAAGAAAAAAATATTCCTTATGCTTATGTTCCAAGTAAAGATGAACTGGGGAAATCAGCAGGCTTGAAGGTAAGCACTGCTTCTGTGGCAATCTTAAATCTTGGCAAAGATAAAGCAGGAATTGAAAGCCTAGTAAAAAAATTAGAAGGTTTAAAGAAACAGGGATAAGAACATGGTAGAAATCGAAGGAACACCCTGTGAAGTTGTCGAAATTATTGACCGTACTGGTATGGCCGGTGAAGCTTTACAGGTAAAGGTCAGGGTACTGGATGGCATGGATAAAGGTAAAATTATCACACGTAATGTTATAGGTCCAGTAAGACTTGGTGATATACTTATGCTAAGCGAAACCCAGAGAGAAGCTAAAAGACTTGGCGGACCAAGATAGAGGTATTGATTTTATGGTCGAGAGAAGGAAATGTTCATTTTGTGGAAACGAAATTGAACCCGGAACTGGTAAACTATTCTGCAAGAAAGATGGTACCGTACTTTATTTCTGTAAAAGCAAATGCCAAAAAAACATGCTTAATCTAAAGCGCGTACCTCGAAAAGTTCGTTGGAGCAAAAAGTATACAAAATAATTTTTTATTTATAAAATAATTTGCTCGTTCAGATAGTTATACAGATAGTTATGCATATGCATAATTACATAAATAAAATGTATAAAAATGATGTAATAGATTCTTTTTATATTAATATATCTGGATGGGAAGTGATTGGGATGTACAAAAATAATCATAAATTAAAATATATTTTTAAAAAAATAGTAAGCAGTTATATCTTAGTAATATTGATTATTGGATCTTTAAATATTTTTTCATACACTGCGTCTGCAGAAGGTGGAAATGATGTTATACAAACCTATGAATATATAGGATATTTGAATCAAACAATAGATTTTTCTAATGAAAGTCAAATTTTCGTAAATATTACAGTTGACAACATAACTGGGGACCCTGTAGGTCAATATTATTGTCTTAAAGCATTAAACGAAAACACAGGCGAGTGGGTTGTAGTTCCTGTATCTGACAATGATACAAATCCCCCTTTTGAAAATAATACAGCTGGAGATGGAGAGTACTGGGGATTTTTTAATGTAAGTCATGTCAACTCAACTCAAAATGCTTCAGGACCTGGGTCTGATTCAATATTGCAAGTATCAAATGGAGATACAATAAATGTTTCTGAAGATCCTAATAGTGAATTAGATGGGGATATAGAAATAGGGTACATTACTCTTACAATATTGGGTGATGTTGGAGGGGGCAACAATGCACCTGATTCGCCCACTATGGAGATTCCTTCTAACGGAAGTAGTAACTCTCTTATTTCAACAAATATTAGTTGGAATTGTACTGATCCTGATGGCGATCCTTTAACTTATAATGTTTATTTTGCAAATTCTACACCTCCCGGCCAAGTATTGGAAAATACATCAAATACGAGCTACAATCCTGGAACTCTTGAGTATAATACCACCTATTATTGGTATATAATTGCATGGGATGATAATGGGGCAGGCACAACTGGCCCATCTTGGTGGTTCACTACAGAAAATGGATCAGGTGGCGGCCCCCCACAAGATGGAAATGGAACTGGTACAATTAGAGGCATTGTGAAAGATTATCTAGATGATCCGTTGCCTGGAGCTTCAGTTATGTTAAATAGGACTGATGAACAACAGATGCCACAGATTGTTATATCAAATGATACTGGTGTATATATTTTTGATGATAATGTAACAGTTGGAACCTATGATATTGAGGCATTTAAGGAGGGTTGCGAATCGCATACAATAAATAATGTTACCATTTCAGAAAATCAAACTAGATGGGAAAATATAACATTAGGTTCTGGTGGTGGCCCAGGTCCAGGAGGCGATGACTCAATTTATCTAGATGAGTGGCAATCTAGTGTTTCACCAGCATATATTATGAACAACACTGAGCAAAATTTCACTATCCATCTTATACTATATGGCAGTCCTGAATCACGTTTAACTAATGTAACTGTTGACCTACCAACAGGTTATACATGCCAAGAAAATAATTGGACAAATCTTGGCGATACTTCCAACATCACCGTATATAATACGGATGATTTGATTGTTTGGGAAAAAAATAATCAGGATGGATTCTTCTTTTCACAAGATAGCTACTTTTCATTTAACGCTTCATCAAATGCGCCATTGGGTTCATATCAATTTAATATTACAATCGTTTATGGAGATGACAATACATCACAAACAATTAGTAAAACTGTATTTACAACAACAACTTTCTATTCGTATGGAACTATAAAAGACTCAAACAACCAACCTATAGTTGGGGCATTAGCTAATATCACTGTACAAAGCTTTGGTATGGATGGATGTACAAGTCTAGGATCATTTTCAGGATATACGAATAGTACCGGCGTTTATAATATTACAAACATTCCAACCACAGAAGATGTTTCTACGCTTAACCTCAGTGGACCCATGGGCCCAGGAGGTGGTGATGGAGGTTTATTCTATCAATTAAGCGCTCAGGAGAATAGTGGAACTTATCCAACTCTTGCAGTTAATATTTCAGCAACTCTACCATATGTTCCAATAACTGAGTATATCAGTATGTTGCAAGATCCTGAGATATACCTAAAGCCCGCATTAACATTTAGAGTAAATGTAACTGGGCCGATATACAATTGGAACGACACTTCTCATCAAATGGAAATTACATATGGGCCAAAAAACTTTTCACTTATGGTCAAAGATCAGAAATTAGGTTATCAGGTAAAAGAATATAATACAATGGGCGGTGAAAGAACATTTTCTGTTCCAAAAAATCGTAATTATTCATTCAGTGTTTTTGCGGATCAGTCTTTTCCTATAAGCATTAGATTTAACAATATTGCGACAACTTGTGCTGCTAACGGTAGTCTTGATCAAGATGGTGTGCAAACCAGTTACATGGGCTACAATGGAACTTATCTAATAAATGTTTCAATAAACGTTTCATCAACAAACAGACCATTAACTGGATTTTTCAATAATGTTACCGATCCACTTGATATGCGTGTGGTTGCATATACTATGGAAGATCAAGATATGGTATTTGAGGATTGGGCACTACCATTTAATCTTGGAAATGAAACGGGTGATGGCAATGAAGATGTTTACAATCTTTCGACAGGATGGTACAATATAACATTACCAGCGACTGTTGCATCTTCGTATTTGCTTTTAAGGGCATATGTAAGAAACGAAACAGGCTTTTACATGGGATCTGCTAACGTTTCTGCTTCACTTGGAAATCTGAGTGCCTCTGTTCTTAATTTCAGTATGCAACCAATGATTCAAGGCCAAACTAGAATAATCTCATCGAATAATGTTTCTGATCGATGGAATTCAACAGATATTGTCAATACAACATCTGTTCTATTTAGACTTGTTAGCAATGGTGAGTTATTGAGCAATGAAAATCCGTTTGTAGAAGTTAAAAGAGAATTAAATGGACAGGATTATAATCAGATGATTAATGGACAAAGTGGTTTGTTTAATATCTCTCTGGTTGAAGGAGAATCGATTAAAAAATTGGTAATTTATTCTCAACAATATGCACCTATCTCTACACCAGTTAGTGCCAGTGTTTTAAACGGCTCAACCAATACAAGTACAATAACTTGCTCAAACGGCGTCTGCAATATAACAATGAGGTCCTTTGGGAATTATGATCCGCTAGGTAAGAATGCATCATTTATGATGCAGATGTTGAAATCAAATGAAACTTGTAACGTACCAAATCCACCAGAATATTGTGACCTTTGTGCTGATGAGGGAGATGACGACAATGCATCGGGAGAGATACAAAAGGATGATTTTTCACCATTTAAGGCGATTCTTAAGGGCGACATTAGTTTGATGATTAAGTCACAGACTTCAGAAGGTTGGATTTATGTATACTATGCCAACGTTGACTTACTTGCATCAGGTCCACCAGATGCTGCATTTTCTACAGAGTCAGAAAAGACAGATGGAGGTCTTGCTGCAGCTTGGCAATTTGGTAGCCAAGGTCCTGAGATTTATGACTATGTACTTGTCGGAATGCCTTTGAACCAAACTTTGGTAAATAAGACAGTTAAAGTTGACATACCATTACTCTATGACAATGAATTTAATGTAATTTGGAATGCTACTGCAGGCGATACAATTGATATAATTAGAAATGATTCCACTTTAAACACTTCCTATGGAGATTATCTAGGTACACAATATGAGGCATATTTAAACGGTACTGGAGTTCTTTGCGACCCAAATAATCCAACTCTTAGTAATGGCATTGGATACAAAGATGTATCAAATTGTACTATTTGGATTAAGATTCCTCACTTTTCAGGAGTTGGACCTGAGGTTACTGGAGAAGAACCAGATCCTCCAAGTAGCTTTACTGCAATTGCCAACAGCACTTCTGAGATATATTTAACTTGGTCATTAGGTACAAAAGCAGATTATACTAGAATACAAAGAAAAACTAGTAGCTATCCAATAAATATTTCTGACGGAACCAATGTTTATAATGGTACTGGTACAGCTATTTCAGACACATTATTAACGGAAGATACAACCTACTATTATAAGGCGTGGAGTTGGAACCAAACAAATGAATATTGGTCTCCAGACAATTCTTCGTCAAACGTAAAAACAAAAGCCATTCCATATAAAACAGGAGAGTCTCCAAGTAGTGGTTCAACAAATATAGACCCGTTATCCACAGTATATGTTGTTTGTAGGGATAATGATACAGCTGATACAATGACTGCAACTTGGTTGAGTAATAGTAGTGGCGATTGGATTGAATTTGGAACCAATACAAATATCAGTAACAATAATACAAATATTTCACAGACGAATAGTAACTTTAGCGGATATAATACAACTTATTGGTGGAGTGTTAATCTTACAGATGGCACATATTGGGATAACACAACATATCAGTTCACAACAAGAACCCAATATCGGCCTGATGAACCAAGAAGTTTCACAGCTACGGTGGCAAGTTCATCAAGTATCGGTCTCTCTTGGACCAAAGGTAATTATTCAGATTATACTAGAATACAAAGAAAAACTAGTAGCTATCCAATAAATATTTCTGACGGAACCAATGTTTATAACGGTACAGGTTCTTCTACCACCAGCTCGAGTTTAAGTTCTTCTACAAAGTACTATTATAGAGCTTGGGCTTTTAATAGCACAGATGGGACTTGGAGTGTCTTAAATGCATCAGCTAATGAGACAACAGATTCATCCAGTGGTGGAGATTCTGGTGGAACTACGGGAGGTGGTAGTACTGGTATAACCATTCAAGATGATGCGTCTGAAGAAGAGGATACAACTACCTCAGATGCTAACACTTCATCTTCGTCAACAACACTTGAGTCTATAAGCTCCAAATATAACATAGATTTGGAATTATCATTTTACGTAAATGATACTAATGGTGATGGAACAGTTGATACATTTACTGACCCAAATAATCAACTAACATCAATAGATACTGTGTCAGTTAATTCTGTTACAACATTTTTGATCTCAACAGATGATGACGACATACCTGAATTCTTCTGGGATCCAACTACAGATGATATAACATTTATCACCCACGCGCCTGTTGCTGAAACTCAAACTACAATCGATGTAGAAAATGAAGAGATAACCATTACAGTGTCTATTAATAAGTCGCAAAACCAATGGATATATCTTGATACAACTGACGATTATCCAGAATATGAGTTAACAGTAGAGACATCTGATGGAAGAACAATCAGTTCAGATAATATATGGAGAAAAAATGGTAAAATCTACGTATTGGATGATCCGGATACAGAATACAATTTCATCTATAACTATACAATACTGCCACCAACATTTAACCCAGAATCAGGAACAACAATAACTACACTGAAACCAACAATAACAGTAGTCTACCAAGAACCAGTAATAATACAAGCCTCAACATTTAATGGAGGAACAATCGTCCTATCAACAAAAGATAATAAAACATTTGCATACACGCCCGCAGAAAACCTTGAAAACAAAGAATACGCCCTTAGTATAGTAGTTGAAGATAATGAGGGCAACATGAGGCAGGATACAGCAAACTATATAATAAATACGCAGACATCAGGAAAGCCAACAGCGAAACCCCCAGCAAATGAAATACCATGGGTAATGGTAATACTGGTAACAGTAATAGTAATCTGGGTGATAATAGGATTACTATTCAAAACAGGATTCCTCTACATGGAAAATAAACCACCAAAAAACAAAAAATAAACTAAAGCTTTCTATCCTTTTTTTATTTTTTTAAAATATTTTTGATAATACTTGTCAAACAAGCCTTATAAAACAAAAATTTCAGAAATAGTATTGGTGAGTAGAGCATTAACCAAAAACAGGCTTTAATCGTTGCAATCGGTGTTGGTAGCTTAATATCAAACAGTGTTGTATTGTATATAACGTTCTTGTCCGCCTATTTCTCCGACAGCGGTGCTGTTACAATAAACATTAATAATTTTGGTGAAGCCTCCATTGAATTTCTAATAATCCCTGTATCTCTTATTTTTGGAATCTATGCAATTTTTAGTTTATTTAAAAATTATAAGCCAACCTCTGGATAAACTGTTTTACACTATAATTTTATATAACGTATCTAATATTCGTTAAACTGAGGTATGTTGTTATGGGGGAAATAAAATTAGAACTGGTGGAAATTGACAAACCAGATGATATGAATTTTATATTGGGTCAAACTCATTTTATTAAATCGGTTGAGGATATCTATGAGGCAATGGTAAACTCTGTTCCTAGTGCTAAGTTTGGAGTAGCATTTTGCGAAGCAAGTGGAGCTTGTAAAATAAGAAGTGAGGGAAATGATTCCGAGTTAAAGAAGTTAGCAGAAAAAAATGCTTTAAACCTTAGTGCAGGACACAGCTTTATTGTTTTTATGAAAGATTGTTTTCCATTAAATGTTTTAAATTCAATAAAAAATCTCCCTGAAGTATGTAATATATTTTGTGCAACAGCAAACCCAACAAAAGTAGTTATTGCAGAGGCAAAGCAGGGAAGTGGAATTGGTCGTGGTATATTGGGAGTAATAGATGGATTCATTCCAAAAGGAATTGAGAATAAAGAAGACATTGCTTGGAGGAAAAAATTCCTGAGAGATATTGGTTACAAACTTTAATATCCATATTTTCCAACCAAGGGAACAAAAGCACATCCACCCAAACTCTTTATTTCAATCTTTTTATCTTTTTTTTCTAAAAGTTTAAGATCGCATATGGTTTCGCCAACTGGCACCATTAGTTTCCCTCCATCTTTTAACTGTTCTATTAATGGTGGAGGGGTGTCTGGTGCTGCGCATGTGACATAAATCCTATCATATGGTGCATATTTTTGCAACCCTAATGATCCATCACCAATTTTGACTGTTACATTTTTAATATTTGCTTTCTTCAGATTCTCTTTAGCATTTTTGGCAAGACTTTCAAATCTTTCAATTGTATATACATGTCCATTTTTTCCAATGATTTTTGAGACAATTGCTGCGTGATATCCAGAGCCTGTACCTATTTCCAGTATTTTTTGCCCTTTTTTAAGATCCAACCCTTCACACATTATTGCCACCATATGTGGTGCAGAAATTGTTTGACCATTTCCTATCTCCAATGGGGTATCAACATAAGAATAATTTTTTAGATTTTCAGGAATAAATAGTTCTCTTGGCACTTCTAAAAAAGCTTTCTCAACTTCAAAGGTTTTGATACGTCCTTGCATACGAAGCCTTTTGACTAGCTCTATTCTTTTTTCTTCTAAATACATAATTATTGGCTTACAATCAATATTAAGGTATATAATTTTTATACTAATTTTGTTTCACAGGTATTGTTTATGCGAAAAAAGGCAGTAGTAGCACTAGGAGGTAATGCACTGATTAAGAAAGGTCAGGACGGAACAATTTACGAGCAGTTCGCAAACACAAGAGAGATAATGAAGCATATTGTTAGAATTATACAAGAGGGTTGGGATGTGGTTATAACCCATGGCAACGGTCCACAGGTAGGTGCTATACTTCTTCAAAATGAGCTTGCCCGCGATATTACCCCCCCTATGCCACTTGGAATTTGTGTGGCAGAGAGTGAAGGATTGATAGGATATATGCTACAGCAGTGCCTTAGCAATGCTTTGAAAAAAGCAGATATAGATAAATGCGTTGTAACTTTAGTCACTCAAGTGCTTGTTGATGAAAATGATCCTTCTTTTGAAAATCCAACAAAGCCGATTGGCCCTTACTATCCAGATGAAGAGGTGGAAGAATTAAAGAAGGAAGGATACAAGGTTAGAAAACAACCAGATGGTTGGAGAATCGTTGTCCCTTCACCTGATCCAAAGTCTATTGTTGAAGGCAAGATAATCAAAAGAATGTTGGACGAAGGTGTGATAGTAATTGCTAGTGGTGGAGGAGGAATGCCTGTCATAGAAAAGGAGGGATGGGGGCTTGATGGCTTAGAGGCCGTGATTGATAAGGATCTTGCCTCAGAAAGGGTTGCTGAAGCCATAAATGCCGATTTACTTTTAATTTTAACAAATGTTGAAAATGTTTATCTAAACTATGGAAAACCTACTCAAAAATCTCTGAAAAATGTTACTTTGAATGAGATTAAAGAATATTATGATCAAGGTCATTTTCCAGAAGGAAGCATGGGTCCAAAGATACTTGCTGCTGAGAGATTTTTAAATTTTGGTGGAAGGAAAGTAATCATATCACATGTTGACAAAGGATGGGAAGCGTTTAAAGAAAAAACTGGTACAATAATTACAAAATAAAGTTATAGGCTCTTTAACCATTTTTAATTGTAACTATGTTATTTAAAATTGAGTTCATTAGAGTTATAATTGTATGAGTTAAGCTAGTAATTCCTTCTTCCTTTAAAGCAGAGAATTTGTTTGAATCCGTGTTGTTTAAACTTACAGTAGTAGAATCTTCCAGACCTAATATCGAGTTTGTTACTGAATCCTCATACCCTTTACCACAATACTCGTCCCACGTATCAATTTCTATATCGCAATCTGTTCCGTTCCATCTTCCAATGATAAGTTGTACATGGGTTCTCCATGGAATTGTTAAAATTCCACTATCATCGTAACTTCTAATAAACTTAATATCAAAATCATTGTAACCTTCTTTTAAAACAAATTTATTTGCTACTGAATTATACTCAGAAAATCTAACTTTTATACCTGCTGCAATTAATATTGCCTGTTGATGGCACCAAAGTTCTTTTCCTTCAGATACTGCGTCTACTATTTTTGAAAGTCTTAGTTCTGATTGGGGCAAGGCATTTGGATTTTTTCTCTCGGCATCTTTAAAGTATTTTTGTCCCACATTGAAAAAATCTTCAAGGTCATTACAATTTTTAAATAAATTTAAAATCTTAGTATGTGTATTATTGACAAATAATTCTTTTTCATCATTTGCATATTTTGCAAAATAATAGCCCAAAGCTTCTCTATCTCTGGTATTTATTGCCACTCTCCATGCTTTATAATTTGAAATTGGAGCAGTTGAGTTTGCATCTGGATTAATTGTCAAACAATTATTATTTTTTACAACTCTTGCTGAACTTATTGGAAATAGTATAGACATAAGTGATAAAAAACTAATAATAAATATTACTTTTTTAACTAAACATCTCATCTTTTACACCACCCTGCAGCTCCGTTTCCTGGGTTCATATTTCCATCCATTTTTTAACCCTCAAATAAAAAAATAAGTTATAGAAACATAAAGCCCCATATCGAGAAATCCCTTCAAAATTCCAAAACCATGTCTCCATTTAGCATTCTGTTGGAAAAATGGTTTTAAATGGGTTTTTGATAGTTTTTATTAAACCCTTTTTTATTCGGTCTTTGCTAATATGGATACTTTAGACATTGAAAAGCAGATAAAAGATATAGAAGACGAAATCTTCAATACTCAGAAAAACAAGGCTACTGAGCACCATATAGGTAAACTTAAGGCTAAACTCGCTCGCTTAAGACAAGAAGTTGAGAAAAGAAAGAGTGCCGGAGCTAAAGGCAAAGGCTTTTCTGTAAAAAAATCAGGCGATGCTACTGTAGGCTTGATAGGTTTTCCTAGCATTGGAAAAAGCACTCTTTTAAATAAACTTACAGATGCTAAAAGCAGGGTTGGATCGTATGATTTTACAACACTAGATGCCATTCCAGGAATGATGGAATACAAAGGTGCAAAAATCCAAATATTGGATTTGCCCGGACTTATAAGTGGTGCGGCTGAGGGAAAAGGTCGCGGACATGAGATCCTTTCTGCTGTTCGTAATGTAGATCTTATCTTGTTTATGGTCGATGCCCAACATCAAGAGCATATTGATTTAATGGCTGCAGAGCTTTACAAAGCAGGATTAAGGTTAAATCAAAAAAAGCCAGATGTCGTTATTAAAAGGACAGGCACTGGCGGTATTTTTATAACATCTACTGTAAAGCTTACACATTTAGATCACGATATTATTAAAGCCATCGCCTCAGAATATGTTGTGAATGCAGATATAATAATAAGAGAGAATATTACAGAAGATCAATTAATTGATTGCTTTTTAGAAAACAGGGTCTATGTTCCAGCTTTTGTAATAGTTAATAAAATTGATTTAATCTCAAAACAAGAACTAAGAAGTAGAATTCAATATATTGAAAATAGCGGCTGGGGTGCAATAAGCATCTCTGCTTTGAATAATCAAGGTGTTGACTTACTAAAAGAAAAGATATTTTCAGAATTAAAATTTATAAGAATTTACATGAAACCAGTTGGAAAAAAAGCAGATATGAATGAACCTCTCATTCTAAAAGACGGTAGCACTGTGGAAGATGCTTGTAAGAAGTTGCACAGGACTTTTAAAGATAAATTTAGATATGCAAATGTTTCAGGCCCTTCTGCCAAACATGATGTTCAGAAAGTGGGCCTTGATCATGTTTTAAAAGATGGGGATGTGCTTACAATAATAGTTTCACGCTAATTTTTTTAAGATGTTTTTAGCCTTTTTAACCATATGTTTTGTATTCAACTCATATTTTTCCCATAGATCTGCGGGGTCACCGCTTTCACAAAAAATATCTTTTACTCCCATCCTCAAAAACTTTGTTTGAACGCCACTATCCATAAGTGTTTCGGCGACTGCAGCACCCAATCCTCCTATTATGGAATGTTCTTCAGCGGTAATTATTCCATTGGTTTCTTTAGCACACTTTAAAACTAGTTTTGTATCCAATGGTTTGATAGTGTGCATGTCAATTACTCTGGCTTTAATCCCCTCTTTAGACAAGATTTTATGTGCTTCTAGTGCCGGCTCCACCATTGTTCCTGTACAGATGAAGGTAATATCTGATCCATCTTCAACTACAATTCCCTTTCCTAGTTTTAGATTTTCAACATCTTTTTTACTGTAAATCACTGGTGCATTGGCGCGTCCAATACGCGTATACATTGGACCTTTTTGCTCTGCCATCAAATGTACTATTCTACCAGTCTGTGTCGCATCACTTGGAGCGATTACAGTCATATTGGGCATTACTCGCATAAGCGCAATGTCTTCAACCATCTGATGGCTTGCACCATCTTTTCCGACACTTATCCCACCATGAGTTGCAAAAATTTTTACATTGGCATCAGAATAAGCAATATCCATACGAATTTGATCGTAAACCCTGCCTGTAGCAAAAACAGCAAATGTGCTTACAAAAGGAATTTTTCCACAGCTTGCAAAACCTGCAGCAACAGAAATCATATTTGCTTCAGCAATTCCCATTTCAAAAAATCTTTCAGGATATTTTTTTGCAAACATAATAGTCTTTGTAGATTTTGATAGATCAGCATCTAATACTACAAGATTTTTGTTTTTTTTACCAAGCTCTACTAGTGCTTCACCATAGGCATTACGTGGATTTACCATTAGTTTATCGCTCATAATTGCGCCTCCAGTTTTTTCTCAACCTTGGTAAGATCTTCTATAGCAAGATCACGCTCCATCTCATTTGGAGGTACGCCATGGAAATCAACGTTATTTTCCATAAATGAAACCCCTTTCCCTTTGATGGTATTAAGAATAATTAGTGTAGGGCGATTTTGAACATCAGTTGCTTTGTTTAATGCCCCGATAATCTCGGAGAACTCATGACCCTTTGTTTCTATTACATGCCAGCCAAAAGCACTCCACCGATCTTTAACTGGCTCAAGACGCAATACATTCTCCGTGTTTCCATCGATTTGAAGGTAGTTTCTGTCCAATAATGCAATTAGGTTATCTAGTTTATAGTGAGAGGCAACAGCTGCTGCTTCCCAAACCTGCCCTTCATTTGTTTCACCGTCACCAAGCATTACATAAACACGATAATCTTTCTTGTCAAGCTTTCCTGCAAGAGCTACGCCAATTCCAAAAGAAAGTCCATGCCCTAGAGATCCTGTAGAGGCTTCAACGCCAGGGATGGATTTGCAAACAGGGTGCCCCTGCAACATGCTATTAATTTGTCTTAATTTTTTTAATTCCTTAACATCAAAATATCCTGATTCTGCTAAAACAGCATATAATGCTGGGGCAGCATGTCCTTTGCTTAAGATAAATCGATCTCGATCAGGGTCTAAAGGTTTTTTTGGATTGTGATACATATAATGAAAATACAATGCTACAAGTGCCTCGACAGCAGACAGCGAGCCACCCGGATGTCCAGACTTCGCTCTATAAAGCATATCAATAATATGCTTTCTTACTCTAACTGCTGTCAACTCTAATTCTCTACTTTCTTTTTCATCTAACTTCTTCATCTAATGATGCTCCCCGCAACCAAAAAGATTGGATAGACGTTCCCGAATATGTTTTTTATGTAAATAACTTTTGTAAAATTTCATATTTTACCTATTTTTTAGTAGACCTCTTATGGAATCGAGAAATGTGATAAAGATCATCATAGATTTGTGGCCTGATATCTCTTATAACTGGACGATTGGCACGAGCTAATTTAATCAAGCTTAAATCCAAATCGCAAGTCACGATGCTTTCTTTAAGATAAGGTGCTTTAACAATCTGGTTTGATAGCGGGCCATAGACCTGTGAGCCACCAAAAAATACAAGATCTTCCTGAGTTCCTGCAAGATTATTGTAAATGAAGAAGATTGTATTTTCAATAGCTCTAGCAGGAATGATTGTTTCAAAATATTTTCTGTTGACAGACGGTGCTGCAGATATGCATATAATCATGTCTGCGCCAAGTAGGGAGTACGCTTTGCAAAGCTCTGGGAAGAAAATGTCATAACAGATAATTAGACCAATTTTGCCAAATTTAGTATTGCATAGCTTAAGTTTTTCGCCTTCGTCCCAAAATATTTTTTCTTCAAAAGGGCCAAATGTTGGTAAAAACCATTTGTCATAGGAATCTACCTTGCCATTAGGATGAATTAAAACTGCTGAATTATGATTTAGACCTTCAACATCCGGGTCCTTTAAAGGCATACCAAAAACAATGTAACATTTGTTTTTCTTTGCTATATTTTTCATATAGTTTATTGAAGGACCATCTATCGGTTCTATTAGGTCTCTAATCTCATCTTTTATAGGGTATCCAGTTAACGCAAGCTCAGGAAAAACATACATGTCTGCCTTATTTTTTTCAATGTAGCTTTGCATTTTTTTTAAATTTGCTTTTTTATCTCCGATACTAGGTTTCATCGAAATTAATGCAAGTTTCATAATTCTCCCCCTTGAAAAACAGGTAATTAAATTTCTTTTTATAATACTGTTGATGTATCTATCTATTTTTTAGGAAATTGTAATAATGGATGTAAACAAAATCACTGTCAGTTCTACCTTCGGTATCATAAACATAAGCCTCAATTAAATGTTTTCTAAACGATAGCTTGTTTAGACGATATGCATATGGTTTTTCCTTAATGGTCTCTAACAATTTCCCATTATAATAAAGTTCGATTCTATCAATTGGCGCATTTCCTTCTTCTACGTCAAAATATATCAAAACGTCATCAAAAACAATTGATTTTGTACCTTTCAAATCTTTTATTATCCTGTCTTCATAATACACTTTTCCCTTTTTTGGGGAAGTGATTTTTATTTGTGGATATTCAAGTTCTGCATCTGCCAAATATGCCAATGTAGCTGTTATTAGTTTTGTCATTCTTGAAAGATAGCTGTAGTTTACATAGTCGATAAAATCAAGAGGGGTGTTTGCATATTCATAACTGCCAGATTCCCAGAATGCAATCGAGTTATAACCATGTGTAATAAAACCAAAGTAATCACTATATCCTCGATAATAATAGGGATCCATGTCCCATCTAGGGAAATTTTCAAAACCTAAATCAAGATTATAATCGGTGCTTATATTTTCAATTTTTTCCATAATCCATTCCGCGTCTTCTACACCTGAAAGTCTTGCTGTTTTTCCATCTTCTGTTGTATTTGAAACTCCGATCATGTCAGCATTGATTTCTAAAAATATGTCTTGATTTTGCTCATAAGCTCTCTTTGAATAAACATTTGATCCCACGAGACCAATCTCTTCACCTGAAAAAAGTACAAATTTAATGGTTCTATTGAATGTAAACTGGCTCATTGCATAAGCAGCACCTAGAACTCCAGCAACTCCAGTCCCATCATCTACTCCACCTACAGAATCTTTAGTGGTGTCATAGTGTGCATTGAAAATCAATATATCTTCTTCAGGATCGTTTGTCCCATTTAAAGTAACAATTATATTTTTACCTTTAAATAATTTAGGATTCCAAATATTGCCGCACTCTTCAAAATATTGGTATTCAACATCATATCCCATCTTTTCTAATTCTTTTGTAAGATATTCTGCTGCAATTTCAGCTCCATGGGTTCCAGTCATCCTTGGACCAAGATTAACCAAAGTCTGTAGATAGTTTTCTAGAAGCGTTTCATTTATTTTGTTAATTATTTGCTTGATTTTTGAAGGAATGGTACAGGCTTCTATTTCTGTTTTATTCTCTTTTATTTCTCCGTTTAAAACTAAACCCGATGATAATGTTGCACTTAGAACGAACATCAAACAAATGCCTACAACAGACGTCTTTATCATAATTTACCCCTGTTAATCCAGATGTTATCAAATATTATAAATGTTGCTATATTAAAAACAATCATATGTTAAAAAGAGGAGGCACCTCTGTTTTATGGGATGAGAGATGGGAATGCGCAAAGAGGAGGCACCTCAAAAGGATGTAGGAGGAAAGATGTGGGGAGGAAAGTTGGAAAGAAAATAACTCTCAATTTTCGTGCCGATATTATGGGAAAAATTTTGGAATGGGATGCATGGAAATTTTTTTTCGGCACTTCTTTTCGTGTCACTATCTTCCCCAACCAACGCAATGCAATAACGCATTGCAATGCAGGTATTATTTATTTAGTATATAAATATTCCGCTCTTTGCATGGCATTTATGCAAATCAAAAAAGAAATGCATAAATAGTAATTAAAAGATTCACAATGGATGGATTCTTATCAGCAGGAAATTACATTAATTCAACATATTTTAAAAGAGAATCCAAAAGGGATGACAGTTACCGACATATCCAGAAAAATTAAGATTAATAGGAATTCTGTAGCAAAATATCTGGACATAATGCGCATTTCTGGTCTTGTGGAGATGATTACATTTGGTCCTGCAAAAGTATACTTTCCAGCAAAAAGAGTCCCTATATCAGATATGTTGAATTATACTTCAGACTACGTTCTTACCTTTGATGCAAATATGAAGATTACCATGATTAACGAATCTTTTCTAAGTTTTTTAAATGCGGATCGGGGAAATATACTTGGAGAATCAGTTCATGAGATTATTCGGAAACTGTTTGATGATGGTAGTGAAGTATTGGTGGGAATAAATGAGGCTCTTGAGGGAAAAAATTTCAGACAGGAGATTGATTTTAGAAAAGGAAATGATTTTTATTTTTTTGTAATTAATATCGTTCCAACCACCTTTGAAGACGGGAGACAGGGCGTAACAATGATATTAAAAAATATTACTGACCGTAAAATTGCAGAAAATGTTTTAAAAGAAAGTCAAGAGAATTTTAGAAATTTATTAAATAAGATAAGTAAGAAATAATGTTTAACTTTGTATTAGATAAACTGTTAAATTTATCATGAATGTGGCTAAAACAATTAATGTTAAAACTGAATTTGTCTTCAGATCAAATACTCCAATCCAATCCAATATTGCAATAATGACATATGACAAAACAAGCATTACAACAAGCAAAATCAATACAATTCCAACTATATAAAGTGGGTTGGAATAATTTTTTGCTTGTTCTATTAGTATCCACATAGATGAAAAAAAAGCTAGAAAGCCTATTGTTATTTGTGCTTTGGTTCTTTCTTGCATGTTTTGAGTGAGCAATTTTTTCTTTATAAACCTTTTTAATTCTTTATTTTATTAGATAATTAATGTTTCATTATAACGGTCTTGAAATTGATACACATCCTGAGGTTTACGACCCTGCAGAAGATACTTATTTAATTCTAGATGTTTTAGACGTTAATAGCAACAATAGAATCTTTGAAATTGGAACTGGTTGTGGAATAATAAGCCTATACTGCGCTAGTAAAGGTGCTGATGTCGTCTGCTCTGATATCAATCCTTTTGCTACTGATCTTGTTAAAGAAAATTTGGAAAAAAATAAATCCAAGATTAAAGGAACTATTGAGATAAGACAAGGCGATCTTTTTTCTGTTTTAAAATCCAATGAAAGATTCAATGTAATAATTTTTAATCCACCCTATTTGCCGTCAAAAAAAGGTGATATTGTTGGAGGATGGTTTGATAAAGCTGTTAATGGCGGCATAGATGGCTTGAGTGCAACTAAACGTTTCATCGAAGGCTTAAACAAGCATCTTGATGATGCAGGTAAAGCATATTTTGTTTTCAGTTCACTATCTGATCGAAAAAAACTTGAAAGGATAGTTTATAAAAATAGCTTTAAATCAGAAATTGTAAATAGCAAGAAATTCATCGATGAAACTCTAGATGTTTACTATTTATCAAAAAAATGAGATCTATAATTGAAAATCCTCATCAAAAATAATCTTTTTTATAAAATTATGAACTGTTTCAGGGTCCGAATCCAAATAGATAGCGCCAATTAATGCTTCGAGTGCATTTGCAAGGTTTGTTGGATTTTTAAATCCTTCTTGTTTAATTTCGCCGACACCAAGAAATAAGAAATCTCCAATCCCAAGCTCCTTTGCTTTCTTTGCCAAGAAACTATTGTTTACCCGTACAGATCTTCTTCTAGTAAGCTCTCCTTCTGAAAAATATTTGTTACTGTGATAAAGCTCTTCAGCTACAACAAAACCAAGAATACTATCTCCTAAGAATTCAAGCCTTTCATTGTACTCAACTGGTGTTTTGGCTTCAAATGCATAGGTCTTGTGGGTTAATGCATTCTTTAATAGCTCTTTGTTTTTGAATTTGTAGCTGATCTTCTTTTCTAGTTTCTTTAAATCTTTTTCATCCATGTGTGTTAACCCTGTATAAAGAATTATTATTTAATATCAACTATTTAAAATATAAAAAATCAAGGATTTGATTACCGATTTCAGGTTCGTCTAAAGTATTTAGAAAATCATCTTTATTTTTAAAAGGCCTATTTGCAAAGATTCTAATTGCGCGTTTCTTTCCAATACCTGGTATGGCCTCTATCGTTTCTCTGGATGCATTATTGATATCTAGTGGGTATGGAACGCCTGTAATTGATCTAAATCCATAATCAACAATCTTTACATCATTGAATTTGTTCAATTCTTGCACTCCAGGTATTCCAATAAGCAAAGGATAGCTACCTATTTGCCTTCCAAAGACAAGCTTTCCATCGAGTTTTTCTGTATAAACGTCTCTTAAAACGCTCCCAACAGGCAACATCTTCTTCAACAAAGGTTGCTCTATATCTTCCTTAACACGTCTCTTGAATTTCTTAAAATCAGCTTTATGCTTATTTACAAGTTTGTTACCGATCTCCCCCATCTTGGTACCTGGAATTGGAATTATCTGCCTAAGGTTGATTCTACGTAAAAGAAGATTTTGATCCAATATATTCTTTAAAAATTCGTAGTTTAATTCAAATGTTTTCTTACTTTCACCTTCCAACCCAAACACAAAGTTTAATCCTGGAAGCAGTTCAGGCATGCCATTTGAACCTTTCTTTGATCCAACTTCATTTAGAATTTTGATTGCTTTTAAAACCTCTTCAGCTGATGCTTTTAGATTGTTTTTCTTAATGACTTCTGGATCTACACTTTCAACCCCAAAAGCAGCTACATCTCCGGATGTATGATATTTTACAATTGTCTTTGCTATTTCTTTAGATTCTGTTGAATATCTTGCAATAATTCCAGGATTTGCATTATCGATATGAAGTGTTTTAGGATCAGGTGCAACTTCTTTTATTCCTTTGAATAGGCTTTCTATTGCATCTGGATTTGGCTTTGGGAATTCTTCTTTCCCTGCGTCTTTTGCCATATATGAAAAGATACACGGTTGGTTGCCAAGTCGAAAATGTCTAATGCCACTTTCATAAAGTACTTTGATTTCGCTGATAATATCTTTAACAGATCTAAAATCTGGTAATCCTTTGCTTGGTTCACTACAGAAAGAGCATCCTCCTACAATGGATCTAGCACAGCCTCTATAAGTTTCTATCTCAGTTATTAGATAATGAGGATAGTAAGGATGTTGCTTTACTATATCTGACCCTTTAATTGCAAATTCTTTGATTTTATCTGCATTTTTACGACATTCTGATGGATCAACTTTATCTGGATTTAATTTGTTTTTTAACAGTTCATCGATTACAATTTCTCCATCTCCACTGATTATCAAATCAAAAACATCTTTAATCTCTCTTGTTTTTTTGCCACCAGACATTCCAAAACCATGTTTTGCTGCAGGGCCTGATAATATTTTGATTGGTTTTGATAAACTATTCATCAGGTTAGTTATTTCATTTGGAGATGCAGGAAAACCAGATAGATATCTTCCTGGAACACTCATTCCAGCTATTGTAATAATTACATCATTTTTTGTTAAAAAATCAATAATTTCTGAATTTTTACGTATTTGATCTATTGTATAGTAGCTCACATTAATATGTTTATCAAAATCCCATATTGCACCAGCAATATACCTTGGGTATGGGCTGATATATGGTGGTACTCCTAGGCATGTTGGCTCATCAATGTATCCATCAATTATCGAAATTTTTATCATATTATTGTTGACATGAACCTAGAATCAGTATTTTTAATTTTTTAGTGGCGAAGATGTTAAAATATCCAATATGATATAGATTATGAGGCTATAATGGATTTTACTTATTCCAAAAAGTGTATCAAAATTGATGATAAAGTACTATCAACGTTAGATAAGTTTGTTTTAGATTTTATAAAAATCCTTCAAAAATATATGAAATATGTTGTTATTAGCGGTTACATACCTATTTTATTTGGAAGAACGAGAGGTACTGAGGATGTAGATATTTTTATAGAAAAAATTGATAAGAAAACATTTGTAAATTTCTACAAAGAACTCATAAAAGATAATTATTATTTTTTAAATCCAGAAAATGAAAATGGCCTTTACGAAATGTTAACAGAACATCTTGGTATTAGAGCGGCAAAAAAAGATACAATTATTCCAAACATTGAAATGAAGTTTATTAAAGATGATCTTGACTTGTTTACCATTGAAAATCGGTGCTTGTCAACTTAAGAATTTAATATGATAACATCCATCCAAGTTTTTGGTGAAAACATATGGATGGGATGCTATCACACTTAGAGGAATTATTAGAAGCTAAAAAGGTTTTTGAAAGAAAACGTA